>Ga0214474_1000772_pt1 | contig 15305 bp, 14 predicted proteins | sample RVTome_2_FD_187335 | JGI IMG/M metagenome (GOLD analysis project Ga0214474, IMG submission 187335) | Soil microbial communities from uranium-contaminated site in the Upper Colorado River Basin, Wyoming, United States - RVT95D214 HiSeq ...
AATCCGGACGAGGCTAAGTAAGTTGCCCCGCCTATGGAGGCACTGGCAATGTTCACGTTCTTAGGCCATCCCGGCTTCACCTGGGCGTCAGTAGTTGAAACTCCAATGAATAACGCGATCACGACCAAAAACAACGTTCCGAAAGCTTTTCTTCTCATGATACCCTCCTTTTTTTTGGTTTGGGTCTTGTGACGACCCGCTCGTTAAGATACTTGCTGCCGCGGTCCGGTCCGGGAAATACTGGATCGTCGCATCAGGCACGATTCCGACCTTTGGATGTTCACCGTGCCACTCCTTTAGCAGGTTCAGTGCATCAGACCAGCGCTTGACCCGAATTACATGATCAGCGGGTCCTATCCAGTCGAGACACGCTCGGCCTATATTAGGTCCCACGGTAATTAACCTGTTCACCCTTGGTGGCAAGGTCTTGCGCGGCCCCCATAGGCGGCCGCCTCTTTCCTTCCCGAAACTCCGCGCCGTATAGTGGCAGATCTGTCCCTCGGGCGTATTACAGATGAGAACGACATCGCCGCCGTCTTTTCTTAATGGTGTAAGCAAACCCGACAATACCACCGATGCCTCGTTTGCCTTGCTGTACGCATTGAGCACCAGCACGTCGAACTCCCCTTCCGATTCAGTGGCATAGGTCTGGCGCGCCATCTTCACCCCTTCTCTGTGGGCGCCTACCACATCACCCACAAAGAGACCGATGGTCTCCCGTCTGCAATTCACCACTGCATTGACGATACAGTCCACGCATGCCATCTTGGCCATCTCTTCCAGGTCGGCGCGCAGCACATTTCCCTCGACCTTGCCGAACCCCATGGACGGGTGCAGCCCTCCCATCGGATTTTCAGGCGTCGGTGCGCTCCGGCCGCCAATGCCGTGATGATTCGCATAGATGGTATCCACATGTGAAATGCCGACGAGAAGCTTTGCCCCCCCACCAAATCCAGCCGTAGGATGAGGAACGATACAGCCCAGCAAGATTTTAAGATCGCAACTCATCACCTCGCTATTGAGATAAACGGGTGTGCCCCTGGACGTCTGACCCACATAGGTACAATTCTCATAGGGGTTGTGATTGTATACATCGAACTTCTGTACCACGTTACGTCCAAGTTTCTTTTCGAAGTCCATGAGCTTCATGGCACCATGGGCACCGATACCGGCAACAAATCTGACGGCTTCGTCGGCTATGCCTCCCGCCTTCAGTTCCGCAAGGATATGGGGGACAAGTTCGCTCGCCCTCGTTGGCCGACTCAGATCATCAAAGACAATGACCGCCTGTGTCCTCCCTTCTGCGAGCTCCGAGATCTTCGAAGTGCCGATGGGATGGGCAAAGGCAGACGTAATTTCTTCTTTGGTGAGTCTTGCCCTATTGTGGCCTGGCATAGTGCACGTTGTGACATCCCACGTCACGGGAAGACCTATCTCTATCACCCCATCCCCGTACCATGCTCGCTGAGGCAAAGAAATCTTCATCAATTCTTCTTTCACGGCTATTCCTGCACCTCTTTCGTGATTGCATGGCTGCGTATCGCATAGGTAGGGCAGAAGAGCGTGTGTTTGCCGGCGCCTCCTGCAACCACAATCATGAAGTCCTCCGGCCGCTGAACCAAAGGAATGAAATCAGTATCCGAATACATAGAAAATTGCACTCGCTGATGCCCTATTGAGAAGGCCGTTTTTGGAACCCTGGCCTTTTGGTAAAGGTACTGTTTTACCTGTGCCTTGGAGAAGCCACTCCCCGCAAGGATGCGAGCGTGTTCAGGTCCCAGTATGAGCAACGGCTCCCCCGCCTGATAAAGGATATTATTATTGCCCTGGGTTGCGATCGATCCTGCAATCGTCGTTAGAAGGTTCTCGGCGTCCTCGGCCGTATGGTCATTGATGTTATGGGGGTTCTCTACGCCGTTGACGGTAACGGTGCTCACCGCCCCTTCGAACCCCATCTCCACGTGCAGAGGTTCCCAGGGACTCTCTTCCTCATTTTCGGCAATGCAGAAAGAATACTTGCTCGGTTGCCCGTGGGTTGAGAGGTCGGTCACTCCCGGCCTCGCCTCTCCGACGTTCAGCAATATTAGCCGCGTCGCTCGGCCGATGGTCGCATTCGCCCTGTTGGCTGGACCGAAAAGATTACTGCCCGAATTCAGACCCAGACGTCCCCGGATGGGCCCGTTGACAATAACGAGAGGGGCCACGGGATGAGTTGTCGCCTGGATGTTGTGCAGGCCGAATTCGGGTTCCAGCATCGCTTGAACAGCGGCGATCAGTATCGGCATGTACTCGGGAGAGCAACCGGCCATGACCGCATTGATGGCAACGTCACCTACTGTCGCGTCGTTACCGCTCGGAGGGAAAGCCCCCATTACCTCGTCTGCTTCCCTTCGCGTGCCTTCGAGCATTCTTGCGACCCGTTCCTCCGTCGGAGGAACAATCGGAAGTCCATCGGTCCAGCCGCGCTCGTAATAGATCCGATTCACTTCGTCGATGTTATCAGGTACTTCCAACCTCAACGCGCGCAGCTTTGCCAAATTGCCCATCCTTGCCTCCTTATTCCTCACTGAACTGCCAACCCACTCCTCAATCCGGCAGAGTTCACCCTCCTGAGAAAGGGTGCCTCCCTAGTCCATGTCTGCAAAACAGCCCATCCAATCCTCTTGGTATGCAACAAGAATCCAGCCTCTTCATTTCAAAACCTGAAGCAACCTTTGGGCAGTCATTGCGGCGATGGCTCCATCGCCCACCGCTGTAACGGCCTGCTGGGGAGAATCCTTCCGAATATCCCCGGCTGCCAGGACGCAAGGAACGGCCGTTTCTAAGCTATTGTTTACGACAATTTTGCCCTCGTTATCCAACGGTATGACACCCTCCAAATAAGCGGTGTTGGGCTCGATACCGACACGAACTAATACCCCATCCACTCGAAGGGTCTCCTTTTGACCTGTTGCTGCTTTTGCTAATTCTATTGCCTTCAAGCGTGTATCACCGATAATCTGAACAATCCTTTCCCCGCAGCGGACTTCCAGTTTAGGGTTTGCATACGCCTTCTCCCGAAGGACTGCTGTGGCCGTAAGGGCGGGCAGCGCCTCAATGACAAAAACCCTCGATGAGAAGTTCGTCAGGTATATTGCCTCCGTGACCCCTGCGTCTCCTCCCCCGCAGACAGCCACGACACGATCCACAAACTTGCCGCCATCGCAGAGAGCACAATGAATCACACCCTTCCCTTGAAACGTGTCTTCTCCAGGGACACCGAGTTTTCTGGATCGTGCCCCTCCAGCTATGACCACCGCAGCGGACGTGAGCCTTTTGCCATCGGCACAGGTCACCGATTTATGGTCAGTGAAGGATTCAATCCCAATAACCTCTCCCAGTTCCAGTTCCGCCCCGTATTTAACCGTTTGACTGACCATCTCTGAAGCAAGCATTGCCCCGGCTACCCCTTCAGAAAAACCAGGGTAGTTTTCTATCCATTCAGCATCAATGAGCTGTCCGCCAAATTGCCCCTTTTCCATCAATAACACGCGATATCGAGACCGACCTAAGTAGATGGCCGCCGTTAATCCGGCAGGCCCGCCGCCTATAATAATTACATCATAATCAACTATTGAGACCCCCTCTTTTGTCACAATGCCTCTCACGCTGACTGATCGATGCCAAGAATTCGCGCCGGGTTCATTTTGACCAGGGTCTCCAGTTCCTTTTCGGAGAGGCCAAATTGGAGCATGGTGCCAACCATAGATCTGAAGCCTTCCGGGGGGGAGGGATTGGCGTTCTGCCCCATATCAGTGCTCAGGATACAATGCTCCACACCTAGTACCCTGATGTAATCAATCATCGTTTTCGGGTTCATCCCACCAAGCACTGGCATGCAGGCAACAAAGCACTGCTCAATCACAGCGCCCATGGATACGAGCTCCTGCTGCTGTTCCAGCGTCAGTTTGCAGCCGAAACCTGTCGTCATCGGGTGTGTAATCGTGATCATGATTCCCAGTCTCCGTGCTTCGGCCGTCAGTGCGAATATTTCCTTCAGTGACACATGACCCGTTCCGAGGGCTACGTCATGTTCTTTGATGATTTCGAGGATCGTCATGACCGCAGGCAGCAATCCCTCATGCTCATCCAGAAGTGATATGCCTGGCTTTCCCTTACTGTCGATGATGGAAGACAGGGTCGGCATCCAGACAACCCGGGCTCCTCCTCTGATGGCGGCTTCAACGACCTCCGAATTCAGTCCGCCCGCCTCCCTGTTCAGGGCCAGACTGCCTACCACGAGGAAATCGGGGACGATCTGGTTTACAAGCGCCGCAAGACCTGTTGTGCCGAACTGGTGGTTCTTCGCAACCACCGCCCTCATTCCCAGCGCTTTTGCCTGAAGGGCCAGATCAAGGACGTTCAACCTCCTCTTATGAAAAGGATCCGGGTCAGCGTGGACATGAAAGTCGATCGCCCCTTGCATGACTCGTTCTATCGCTCCGGCTGATTCCATCACGGACCTCCTCTCTCTGATCCGCTCTTCGCCCCTTCGCCCCTGGCCGATTTTTCTGTCGGAGCGACAAGGGAGCAGACCAACGGCTCCATTGCATCGTCGGCTTTCTTCCTGATGGCAGCATCGTCGTTTACGGCAATGGGATGGGCAACGACGACCAGAGTCATATTCGCTAACCCTTTTGCCTTTGCCGTCGTTTTCAAAAGGGTAGCGAAATGGGTCGTGCAAACCGTGGTGGTAGGAATCCCTCTTTTCTCAAATTCAATGGCGCTGTGGATACACCACAGCGAACATCCCCCTCAGTCACCCGTACCAAGGACAGCTGCATCGCAAGTTGCTACCAACCGGTTGACCACGGCCTGGTCCACTCCTGTTACAGCCTGATCGGCCCGGTCATCGATTCTCACGACACTGGCCACACCGAACCGCTCGGTCAGGACCTCTGAAACCCTGTCGAGAAAGATATCACCGCCAAGTTTTCCGTTCCATATTACTGCGAGGCGCTTCCCCTGGAGACTCGACAGACGGCTTGCCGCCACTGATAGTTTTCTCTCCTTCATTCCTGTCGGGTCAAACACTATGATCTTTCCGTCTCCCATTCGTTCCTCCTATTCACCCTCATTGAAAGGCGTGAATTTCCGGTTCATGTGGACCATAGATCATCCCCCACCGAGTCTTTTATCCAACGGTGAGTAACCGTGCACTTTCGAGGGGAGGGCAACAATAGCATGTCCAGGCATGACCTCTTCGCCCCGCTGGTTTGTCGCGGTTGTCTCCATCCTGACGCAGTACTCGTTGTCCTCATCGATAAACTTCTCGGTTATGGTACCCCTAAGCCAGACCACGTCGGAGTAATAAACGAACTTGCGAAATTCGCTAAAGGTTTTCTTGAGCCAGCCCTCGTCTCCCGCAAAGTTCGTGACCAAATGGATCTGCCACGCCTGCCTCTGAAACCCCACGTCGTATTGGTAGGGCAGGCCCTGTGCTTTTGCCGCTTCCCTGTTATAGTGGACGGCATAGATCGGCTCGAGGGCACAGCTTGCGGGGTCCCGGAAAGACCAGGCGGGATGGCGCCGGTAGAACCTGAGAGCTGCACTATGCGCAGTGAGTCTCGGTATGGGCGCTCCACCTCCGATGAGAAAAGCGATCTCATCGGTCATTGTGATAGGTCCCTTCACCAACGGCTTCAATTCCTGCCCCACTTGCACGTCATCCCAAGAGGGCGTGCCGGTCCTGCTTCTCTCCTCGGCAAGAACCTCCTCTTCTATCCTCTTCAGTTCTTCGTCGGTCCAAGGATGGGGCAACTGAATGTGGTGGTACTTCCCGGTCTTCCTGGCCTTTACCCGTTCAAAATGGATGACTTCCCAGGTAACCTTAGTTACCAGTTCCCCTCTTTGGTTAGTATACAAGTTGTCGTTCCGTTCTATCACCGTCTTCTCGGCGAAGGCGCTTTTTTTCGGTCCTTCGATCGCCGTGCACATCATTTCAGGGGTAATAACATCGTTTTTCAGAATCGGCTTGTAGAACTCGATGGAGCTGCCGCTGTGGAACCCGCCCACCCCCCGGAAGCTGTACTGGATGCCGGAGAAGACGCTGAAAACCCATGAAGGTGGAGCGACAATGGTACCATACCGGGTCTTTGCCGCATACTCCGGATCACTCCAGAGCGGGTTTGTATCGCCGATGCCCTCGGCGAACTTTAGTATTGCTATCCGAGTGGCCTCTTCGTTGTTGATGGAATGACCGATCCGGAAATTAGTCCCGATGAGCTTTCTCGCCTCCGCGAGCAGTTCATCGGTAAGGCGTCCGTCCGGGAAGTTCACCTTCACCTCTGACATATCCATCCTCCGGTATCGTCCAGGGTCATGCAGGCGCCCTTGTCATTCATCAACTGGTTCTGACCGTTTTCTCGAACTTTTCCTTATACAGTCTCTTGAGCTGTGCCTTATCGACCTTGCCCGCCGCATTCTTCGGCAGATCCTTCACGAAGTCGATCGTTCGAGGCTTCTTGTAGCCCGCCAGCCTCGTCTTGCAGAATTCGATCAGATCGGCCTCTCCCACCGTTGCCGATGCGGCAGGGTCGAGCACAACGATCGCCTTCACCGCCTCTCCCCACTCTTCGTGGGGAATACCAATCACGCTCGCTTCCCGCACCGCCGGATGCTGATAGAGGACCTCTTCCACCTCGCGGCTCGCCACGTTCTCGCCGCCGCTGATGATGATGTCCTTCTTTCTGTCCACAATGAAAACATAGCCATCCTCGTCCCGGTAGCCCATATCTCCCGTGTGCAGCCACCCATTCTTGTAGACCTGCGCCGTCTCCTCGGGCATCTTTAAGTAACCCCGAGTGATGTTGTCTCCCCTGGCGATGATCTCACCAATCTTCCCGGGCGGCAGATCTTTCCCCTGCTCATCTACAATGGCGATCTCCACCCCCCAGGCGTCTTTGCCAACGGAGCCGAGCTTCGCAGCCATCGGTCCTTCCAGCGCGTGGTCGGCCGTGGGAAAGGAGAGCAGGTTGCCGCTTGCCTCCGTGCATCCCAGGCTGTTGTAGAAGCGGTGGGGACCAAGGATCCGCATGGCATTTTTGAGTTGCTCCATCAGGATGGGGGCGCCCGCATACATGATCAGCCTCAGACTTTCAAGGTTGTACGAAGAAAGGTCCGGATGGGAGACGATCCGCAGAAGCATGGTCGGCACCAGGTTGAGCAATGTTACCCTCCGTTCCTCGACGGTCCTCAGCACTGCCTCGACGTCGAACCCGGGCATGAGGATATTCGTCGCGCCACGGTGGACCATCGACATCGTCGGCCAGAACCCCCCGTTGTGGTAGATGGGCATAACGAGCAGGCCGATTTCCTCGTGGACGATACGTAGCTCCAGGACCATCGTGTTCGTGTTCGCCATGATATTGCGCTGCGTCGTGATAACGCCTTTCGGTAGCCCGGTGGCCCCGCTCGTATACATGATCATTGCGACGTCGTCGGGCGAGACCTCCGCGTCCGGCTCTCCGCCGGAGTCGTGTTCCAGCATCTCTTCAAATGAGAGAACCCCACTTTGTCCCTTTCCGGTCGAGATGAACTGCCGTACCAGGGGCATATTCGGCCTCATCTTCCCGACCGTCGCCTCCATCTCTTCAGTAAAGATGAGCACAGCAGACTCTGAATGGTTGAACAGATAGGTGGCCTCATCGGCCGAAAAGCGGGCGTTGACCGGTACGGTCACAAATCCCGCCTTAGCGCAGCCGAAGTAGTATTCGACGAACTGGTGGCAATTATTTCCCATGAATGCGATCCTATCACCCTTCTTCATGCCCAGTGCAGCCAGCGCATTGGCGAATCGATTCGCCCGCTCGTTCAACTCCCAGTAGGTGAAGCTCCTGTTACCATCGACGAGGCTCACCTTATGAGTGAAGAGTCTTGCGTCTCTTCGCAGCATATCACCTATCAACATCATGCCGTTGTCCCTTTTATCCTTTTTTCCCTTTCCCGCAGTTCCTTTCGTTTGATCTTTCCATCCGGAGTCTTCGGCAGCTCATTCAGAAACTCGATTTCCCTCGGATACTCATGTTTGCTCAGCTTTGTTTTCACAAACTCCTGGATCTCTTCTCTCAATTGTTCAGAAGGATTTCGGTTTGTATTTATAAAGGCTTTTACCACTTCTCCCCGCTCCCGATCAGGACTTCCCACCACGGCCACTTCGACTACCGCGGGATGTTTCTTGAGGGTCTCTTCAATCTCTATGGGGCCAATGGTATATCCCGCTGATATGATGACGTCGTCAGCCCTGCATTTATACCAAAAGTATCCTTCTTCGTCTTGAACCACGATATCACCCACTCTGCTCCAACCACTTCCGTTCCATACTGCGATTTGTCCCTCCTTCCCCGGAGGCAATTCATTCCCCTTTTCATCCAGAACAGCGATCTTACGGCCACCGATCATTGCTTTTCCAAGGCTCCCCGGCTTTACCTTCCAATCCAAAAATCCTGCGTAATCAGAACAAATCGGGCCAACTTCCGTCGTCCCATACATACAGTGGGGGGCAATCCCCAGCCTTTCTTGGAAAAACCGGATGATCTCCATCGCCATCGCTTCCCCTGTATAGGTCATCCTTTTAATTTTGAATCTGTAATTTTCAATCTTTCCAGAGTTCATGATCAATCGATAGTGAGACGAAATAGCCGATATGTTTGTAATCTCAAATTCTTCAAGAGCCTCAAGGAGAATCTCGGCATCAAATTTTCCTGAATAGGCACCTATCGCTCTACCAAAAATCAATGGGCTCATTGTCCCAAACCAAATCCCATGACCCCAAGCCGGTGAGGAAGGACAAAAAAAGTTGTCGTCAGGCTGAAGCCCGGCCTGAAACTTAATCTGTGGGGCTGACAAGGTTAATGCTCCATGACGGTACATCACGGGCTTGGGTGCACCCGTTGTCCCGCTGGAGAATTGCATCATTGCCAGTGCATCAGCTGAAGTGTCTTCTTCATAGGTCTCCTTCTCGCTTTTTAACTCGTGGCGAAGCTGTCCCGCTTCAATCAATTGCAGCTTACGGGCGAACTTCTTGTCAATCAGGCTCATCCTATTTTTGGTCGTAACGATCGCTTTCGCTTCGGAATTCTCGATACGAAAGGAAATGGCTTCTGGCCCAAAGAGTGGGGAACAAGGCACCACGACGGCCCCCCTTTTCAGGGTACCAAACATGCTGACGTAGTATTCTAAAGAGGGAGGAAGCAGTAAGACGATACGATCCTGCTGGTGAAGATCGAGCCTCTCGATCAGATTCGCAAATTGAGAAATAAGCCTGTCGAATTCTTTGAAGGTATAGATTTCTTTGTGTCGATCATCAAATTTTATTCGAATCGCTATCTCTTCCGATGCATGTCGGCTTACACATTCATGAGCGATATTAAACCGATCTCTGTTCCCATCAAAGACCTCCCATCGTTCACTCCATTTAAAATTATTTTTCGCTTCTTCATAGGTCTGGTATTCCAACCGCATAGGAGTAACCTCTGTTTCCTTTCTTTCTCTATAGCAAATGAACTGTCTGAATTACTACAGATAAGACCCCTTCGTATAAAATGTTTCCTTTTCTCGAATCTCTTTTAATCCAATGGGTTCATTAAAATAAGAAAAGGTTATCATTCTGTCCAAAAATGATTCAGTCGTGCCTTTCTCCTTAAGTTCTTTCATAAGATCCATCACAGCTTTGGCAATGCAATAGGTTGAGGAAATTGGAAATGCCACTACGTTGTAACCAATTAACTCTAGTCCCTTAGCTGTTAGAAGAGGAGTCTTTCCACCTTCTATGTTGTTCGCCAGGGTCGGAGCATCGATCTCACGATTGATCTTTTTCTAAGCGGAAAGCCAGGATTGCCGCCACGAAATGCTCAAGGAGCTGTGAGGAAAGGCCGCAGATCCCGCATGTTTCTCACTTTTTCCAGATTCCAGATCGCGTCGATGAGCCTCTTCGATCGATCCTCTCCCAGAACGGGCACGAGGAGTCTCCTGCTTTTCTCCTCCACCTCTTCGGTCGTCATAGGGTTTCCCGCGGAACCACGCGCGCTCACCACGTGCTCCTTCAATCTGGCGCCATCTTTGGTAATAATCTCAACAATGCCCTGCCGTGGAATCTCGGCGGTCCCCAATTCCGCATCCGCTACTAACGTGACGCGCTTCTTTAGATCCTGCACCACAGGATCTTTCATACGTTCGTAGGAGTGAGCCGTTTCGAACGTCAGATCTCCGTCCAGCAGGGTGACTGCCAATATATATTGCAGATTGATATCCGGCATGGTCCGATCGTTGACAACGTTCGCCACATTGCTCGGCACAAATGCGGTAATACTCTCCACATCACGAGGTGTAAAACGGTGTTTTTTTTTCAGTATCATAAGGGCATCCAGGGGAGATTGTATGGGCAGGCCAACAGGATAATGTTTGATGGTGGTCAACATTATCTGGTAGTGGCTACCCAGGTCTTTCACCATGAGCTCGGGTTTCGGGTCGGGAGAGAAGGCTTCGAAGAAGTTGTGCTCCCCGCTGAACGGATCACTCACCCCTGTGAATCCTGACTGCATCAGGGTGACGGCCGCCACCCCGTTTCGCGCCGGCATTCCGCCAAACACAAAGGCCTTCTCGATGTGTTCATAATCCCGATACCAGTAGAACAGACCCGAGGTCTGCTGGGCAGTATAGGAGAGCACATATCTCACCTGTTCCTCGTTCAGCCGGGCAACGGAAGCAGCAGCGGCAGCGGCGCCGAAACCGCAGCCAATGCTGGTCTCGGAGCGATGCAGCCGCCGGATGTTCTCCACGCCTATGGCATAATTAATGCGGCCACCGATGTCATAGCCAAGCACTACCGCCTTCAGGAAACCGGGGCCATCCGCCTCCACGGCTTCGGACAGAGCTAATGCAGCCGGAACGATGGCGCATCCGGGATGAAGCATGCATATCGGATCGGCGTCGTCTGTCTCATCTGCATGAGCCATAATCCCATTGACGAGTGCCGCATTGACTGCTGATGTGACGATGTGCGCACCTGCCACCTGCGCTTCCCTGGTTCCCCCCTGATTCCCGGCATAGGTTATTGCCAGCTTGCCGGGCTTCAGTTTAGAGCCGGAGACACTGGCGGCCATACTGTCCAAAATATGGTGTTTTGCCTTGCTGACAACCTCAGCGGGAAGCTCTGCCTCAGCACTCCCGGAAATATACGAGCTTACCTTTCCTATCACGCTCATCTCCACACCAGCATTTTTTCCCATAGTTCACCTCACCTCATAACAAAGGTTCTGTATGCTCCTGGTTCGTCTCAAACCTTGCAGTGGTGCCCGGTCTCCGTAAGGTCAGTTACTTCCCACCCCCACTATCGCTCCTGATGGTTTTCTTGCCCGTATCCATCGGAAGAGGAAGAGGGCGGCTATCACGAGAAGTCCTATCAGGTCAGTCATCCAGCCGGGCTTCAAAAGCAGAAGGGATGCCCCAAGGAAAAACAATCTCTCGATATAGTTGAGGTTCCCTATTTTCATAAACCACCCCTGTACGGCACCGGCGAGGAGGATTGTGCCAAGAATGGCCGAGAAGAGCGCAGTGCCTATGGCCACCCAGCCTCCCATGAGGATCAATGCGTTGCCATAGACGAACATGTAGGGGACGACGAACCCCGCAAGTGCGAATTTCGTGGAAGTCCAGCCGACCTCCCAGAGAGAAGCCTTCGCAATAGCGCCGGCGGCGTAAGCAGCCGCTGCCACAGGAGGAGTCAGAGCCGACAGGCAGGCAAAGTAGAAGATAAAAAGATGAGCCGGCAAGGGGGGGACGCCCAACTTAACGAGGGCAGGTGCAAGCATGGAAGCGGCAATGGTGTAGGATGCGGTGGTAGGCAGCCCCATGCCAAGAATGATGGTGATCAGCATCGTCAAGAAGAGTGCGAGCAGGAGACTCCCATGGGAATAGCTGATGACGACCATGGCAAATTTAACGCCCAGACCCGTCAAAGATACCACGCCAACGATGATTCCCGCCGCGGCGCAAGTCGTCACAATTTCCACGACTCCCTGGGGGCCGATGCAGAGCACGTGTAAGATTTTCCCCAATCCAAGTCTCTCTTCTCTCGCATTGAACAGGCTGATTCCGATGAGGACCAGCACGGCCCACATCACCGCCCGAAAGGGAGACATCTGTATGACCATGAGGCAAAAGATCAATACGGCCAGCGGTATGAGCAGGAACCCTTTAGCCGCAACCAACCTGAAAAAGCTGGGCAACTCGCTCCTCGGAAGACCCTTCAAGCCCGTTTTCCCGGCATAGAAATCGATCATGAAATATCCGGCGATGTAGTACAGTGCGGAAGGAATGATCGCCGCCAGACAGACAGCTCCGTAGGACATACCGATCAATTCGGCCATGATAAACGCTGCGGTTCCCATGACTGGCGGTACAAGTTGGCCTGCAGTGGAGGTCATCGCCTCGATGGCTGCCGCCACCCTGGGTGAGAATCCTGATGCCTTCATCATGGGGATATTGAAAACCCCGTCCACCACGACATTAGCAACTGCCGACCCCGAGACGGTCCCGATGAGCGAGCTCGAAACATTGGAGACCTTACCTGGCCCACCTCTCCTCGACCCGGCTACCGAGCGGGCAAAATCGACAAAGAAACGTCCGGCGCCGGAAGCATCGAGGAAGGCGCCGAAGAGGATGAACAGGAACACGTAAGTCGCCGAGGCGAATATGGGGATACCGAGTATACCTTCCACTGTGAACACAAAGGTAAGGAGCCTGGAAAGACTAAACCCCTTGTGGTGCAGTATTCCCGGTAGGTAGTAGCCGAAATATCCATATGCAATAAAGCACAGCACCGTGATCAGGAGGCCCAACCCAGCCACTCTCCTCGTCATCTCCAGAATTACGAGGATGATGATCACGGACATCAGGACATCCATGCCAGTAGGATCAACCCCCAGCCGATAGATCACGGACTCGAGGTCCGAGAAGACATAGACGAAGGGTGCTATCAGGGCCGCCATGAAAAGATAATCGACGGGATGCGGGCGAACGCGGGAGGCCCTTTCCCAGCCCGGCACGACTGCAAAGAGCAGGAGACCACCCATCACCAGATGGGTGCTCCTGAAAAGCCAGGGGTCAAGGGCCCGAAAGAGCAGTACATATGCATGAAAGAGACTCATTATCAGCCCTATGCCGGCAATAGTATAATAAAGGCCCCCGGTAAGCTGTCTCTTAGAACTGACTTCAATGTCCTTCAGTTTGTCTAACTTTTCTTTTACATCGTCTTCCATTCGTGCTCCAATCCCCTTTCGAGGGGCACCAACATCTCATTGCCAGCGCCTCGCCCTCGACCGGGCTGCACGCCGCCATCATCGGCCCTCGCAGAGCTCGTCATTTGGGGGCGATGAGACTGTCAGGTATCTTGATCCCCTTCTCCCTGTAATATTTCAGGGCACCTGGGTGGATAGGGGCACCGGCGTACACAATGCTCTCGGGGCGTGCCTCTCTCGCGGACGGATGTGCCGCCGCAAGGATATCGATGTTTTCAAAAGCCTTTTTCACGACTTCATAGACGAAGTCCTCGGCCGTATCCTTGTGGGTGTAGTAGAAACTGCCGAAGGTCAGCGTTTCTATATCGTTGTCCTTGTTCGCTCGGTACGTTCCCCTGGGAATGATGCCATTCCCTACGAACGGGTAGTGCTCCATAAACTTGGGGAGTTTCTGCACATCCTTCATGGAAACGCCGAAGACATTTGCCTCATGGGATGCTTCGGTCTCCTTGATAACCACCCAGGGAATGCCCGAAATGCTTGCACCTGCATGGACCAGTCCATCAACAAGCTGCGAGCGGATATCGGAATGGCCCGCGTTGACGAAGACCGGTTTGATACCGAGGCCATCAAGGATCTGCCGATAGAATACGTTTGGTCCGCCGCCTATCTCCCCCACCCCAACCCTCTTGCCGGTGAGATCGTAAATGCTCTTGAGGCCCAATTTCTTCATGGAATAAACCTGGAAGTACGTATTGTTCATATGAAAGACTGCCCGGATGTTCTGATACTTCTTGCCATTTGCCCAATCGAGCCCGTGCCAGCCGTCGTAGACCATAGGCGCCTGGGAAGGGGTAAATGTTACCTCCTTGTTGTCGCCAAGCTTGATATTGTTGACGGAACCTCCCGTTACTTCGACAGATGCGGTGATGCCCATCTTATCGTAAAGTAGCTTGGCGAACCCACCCGAGTAAAGGAAGGTGGCTCCTCCGATGGTCGCGCCTGCTATGGAGACGTCTTTCGGCCATCCAGGCTTGACCTGGGCTTGTGCATTGGAAAAAACTGAAAAAAAGACGACTGCGGCAACAAACAGAATTACAATGGCGTTCCTTCTCATGGTTTCCCCCTTCGATGATTTAGTCTTTTCCTCGTTTGTGCAAGATAGAGCCAACATAATTCGCCTCCTCCTTTTCTTCGGTTGTGGCCACCCTATTTTCCAATTAAAGTGGGCGGGTTAAGAGATGTGGTGGACTACTACATCAAGCTCTATGGACGGAAAAAGGAGTATTGCAACCCGGTCTCCGAATGCAATGCCCCTTCTTTCGAGATGATTCGCGAAACGGCGGGTGTAAACGGAAAACTCGCCGAACGTGTACCTTTCCGTTTTGCCCTCCGCAAACTTGATCCGGATAGCGATATCATCCGGCGGGTGCCGGTCGATGCACTCATGGGCGATGTTGAATCTGTCTTTCGAGCCATCAAAGAGGATCCACCTCTCACTCCACTTGAATTTTTCCTTCGCTTCTGCGTAACTTCGATATTCCAAAAGCATCATCGCCCTCCCTTTGCTCTTAAAAGACGTATCACCAAACCCTCAGCGCGTATGCTTTGAATTCGATTGTTTATCTTGTTCTCATTTTGTAACCACTATGAGTTCGTAGAAAGTGAAAGAGCAGAGGAAACTTTATTCTGAACTTGATTCAGCATCCCCCAAAATGAAGTATTAAAGAGATCTGAGACACGTTTAGCGTGATACAATGAGCTTTTTACAAAATCATCACGATATGTTGAAGCAGTGCCAAAAGCGAGAGATTTTTCGCTTTCCTCATAATGACACCTTAATAAAATTAAGACCTTACTGCAATGCAGGGATCGATAACGTCGCGTCATTCTCGATTCCACAAAAAAATGAAATCAAGTACATTGAGGCCTAATTTGGAAAAAAATATGTAAAAATATTCTTTTCCCAAAGTGGCGAAGGCGTTAGAGTTAAACCGTAGTTGTCAAATCATGGGAATGCTGCACGAA
>Ga0214474_1000776_pt1 | contig 15288 bp, 15 predicted proteins | sample RVTome_2_FD_187335 | JGI IMG/M metagenome (GOLD analysis project Ga0214474, IMG submission 187335) | Soil microbial communities from uranium-contaminated site in the Upper Colorado River Basin, Wyoming, United States - RVT95D214 HiSeq ...
ATACTTCACCAAGGAAGAGAAGGTTCAAATTGCCCAGGAATTGGACCGAATCGGTGTGCCCATTCTCGATGTGGGAATGCCGTCGATATCTGCCGAGGAGCGGGAAGCCATCTCTGCCGTCGCCCACCAGGGGCTCAAGGCATCCATCGGAGTATCCATCCGGCTTAAAAGGGATGAGGTGGACCAGGCTTTTGAATGCGGTGTTAAGGAAGTCTTCCTGATCTGCCCTGTGAGCTCCCTCCATATACGTTCAAAGCTCGGATTGGATGAAGAGGGGGTGAAGCGGCTGGCCGGCGATGTGGTGGGCTATGCCCATCAAAAGGGACTCTTGATCAACCTGGCCGCAGAGGACGCTGCACGGGCTGAAATCCCATTTCTCTGTGACATGCTTTCCGACGCCTTTCACCGGGGAGCCCGACGGGCTTTTATCTGTGACACCGTGGGCGTGATGGAACCTTTTAAAATGAAGAACCTGGTCAAAAAAGTGAGAGATCAAATTCCATCCGAAATGGAATTGGGTGTCCATTGCCACAATGACCTCGGCCTGGCCACAGCCAATACCTTGGCTGCCATAGAAGCCGGAGCGAATTATCCCTCGGTTACGGTCAACGGAATCGGTGAGCGGGCTGGAAATCCTCCCCTTCATGAGGTGGTATTGGCTTTGGAGAAGATTTTCCACCGGCAGCACGGAATCGATCTGAAGGGGCTCTACAGCCTCTCCCGACTCGTGGAGCAGAGTTCAGGGATTTTCATCCCTCCTCATGCCCCGATCATCGGGCTCAATGCCTTCCGCCACGAATCAGGAATCCATGTGGATGGCATTCTCAAGAACAGCCAGACTTACAAAATCATCGATTCAAAGGAGGTGGGAAGGGAATCCTCTTTTGTCTTAGGAAAGCATACAGGCACCCAGACCATCATGCATCTCCTGGGACAGAGAGGATATGAAGCGAACGAGGAAGAGTTGAAGGAGATCCTTCAAAGGGTTAAGGAGAGAAAGATGGAAAAGGGGAAGGCAGAGATCCATCGGATGGCAGAAGAGATGGGATCTTATTACGAAGGCTCTCTCAACTTCCCGTTAGAGGCTTTCTGGAATATCGCAAAAGGGGTTCTGAAAAAGGATGCTTGAAGGATATACGGGTAAAATCATCCAGAAACATTCGGATGGAAGAAGAGAGGGCGAATACCATGCCGTCCATGTCGACTTTGTCCTCTTACCCGACCCGACCTTTGCCCTTCTTCTCTCAGAGCTAAAAGATTCGGGAAGTCGGATCTGGGACAAGGAGAAAGTCTTCGTAACGGTCGATCATTTTGCGCCTCCCTCCACGATTGAAAGGGCCAATATCGCAAAAACGGTCATCTCCTTTGCCAAGGTTGAGGCATTACCGCATCAGTCCGTCTATCAAGGAATCTGCCACCAGCTCTTGATCGAAGGGCCCTGGTTAAGGCCCGGAATGTTGGTTCTCGGCGCGGACTCCCATACGACCACAGCAGGAGCCCTGGGGTGCCTGGCCACCGGTATGGGTTCAACAGATATTCTTTACACATTGATGACAGGGAAAACATGGCTCAGGCCCCCTAAGGCCGTCCGGGTCGATCTCACGGGAAAACTCCCTCCCTATATCATGGGAAAGGATATTATCCTCGACCTTTTAGGAAGATTCGGAGAAGGAGGGTTCCGCTATCAGGCGCTTGAGTTTTATGACACGGATGGAACCATCCTCATGGATGACAGGTTTGCCATCTGCAATATGGTGGTTGAAGGAGGAGCGAAGAACGGTCTTTTCTCTCCCGACCAGGTGACGGAGAATTATTTAAAGGAGAGAGACGGCCACTCAGGCGATTGGGAGAATTTCTCTCGCGAAGATTTTCATTATGCCCAAAAATTGACGATAGACCTCTCTTCACTTAAACCCAAGGTAGCCCTTCCTCATAGTCCCGGCCATGTTGTCGATATCGAAGAGATAAAAGGCGAAGGGATCGAACAGGTCTTCATCGGCTCATGCACCGGAGGTAGACTGCGGGATCTTGAACTGACAGCCCGTATTCTCAAGAAGAGAAAGATTGCTTCGGGGATAAGACTTCTCATCACACCCGCTTCCCAGAAGATTTATCAAGAGGCAATAGAGAAAGGATATCTCCAGACCATCCTGGAAGCGGGCGGGGTGGTTCTGAATCCGAGCTGCGGTCTGTGCGGAGGCATCGACAAAGGGATCCTCGGAGCCGAGGAGAGATGCCTCAGCACTTCCAACAGAAATTTTCAGGGAAGAATGGGAGATCCCTCTTCCAGGATCTACCTCGCCTCTCCTCTGACGGCAGCCGCTTCAGCCTTGGCTGGGAGGATCATCGATCCCAGAGAGGTGATGTGATGGGACTTCCCAAAAGAATCACAGGCCGGGTCTGGAAATTGGGAAACCATATCAATACCGACATCCTCCATCCTTCTCCCTACTTCAGCCTGAATGAGGCGAGGGTGAAGGAGGGTTTGGTTGAAGGCATGGAGAGATTGGGCGCCAATGCAAAAAGGGATTCCTCCGATGAGGGACTCATCATCGTCGCCGGGGAGAACTTCGGTTGTGGTTCGAGCCGTGAGACTTCGGTGAGAGGACTCAGAAGCTTTGGCGTCAGAGGAGTGTTGGCTGCTTCCTTTGCCAGAATTTTCTTCCGGAGCCTAATTAACCTCGGCCTTCCGGCCCTTGAATGCGGAGGGATCCAGGAGCGGGTGAAAGATGGAGATCTGGTCCTTCTCTCCATTGAAGAAGGATGGGTCGAACTGATGGATAAGAGACGCTTTCCTTTTTCTCCCGTCGACACCCATATCAAAAAGATCTTGGAGGCCGGTGGGCTCATCCCCTATCTTCAGAGGGGGGAGAGGAGGGAAAGGGATGAGATATGACCGGGATGTGATTGTAGTGGGAGGAGGGCCCGCTGGGCTCAATGCAGCGATCAGGGCCCGATGGGTCAAGAGATACAAGGTCATCCCTTGTAGCACCCTTCTGGTTGAAAACTCCTACCTCGGTGGGTTGGCGAGCTGGCGGGGATGTGTCTTTACTGGCCCCTCATGGAAGATAAAAGGAAAGGATATCGTCTCTCGCCTCCTAAGGGATATGAAGAGTCTGGAGGTAGGAGTCCATCAGGGGAGAGTGAACCGGATCAACCTGCAGGGCGAAATAAAGGAGGTCTTCACCTCCGATGGAAAGGTCTTCCGCTCATTAGCAGTGATCATTGCCACTGGGATTAAGGTCCTTGTCAACGAGAGAGACTATCTTGGCCGCGGTCTTGAAGTGACCAGCATGGGTTATGAATTTATCGTCTCTCATCTCAAGAAGCTTCTCAGCAAAAGGTGGCGACCAAGACTGGTCATCGTGGGAAGTTCCAAACTGCAAAATCTTATCCCCTTGATTAGAGATCTGAACACCGGTCGTTCTCCTCTCCTATTCATCATAGAAGGAAATGAACGAGGAGAAAAAGAAGAAAATGGGGATATCATCCGAGGATGGGTTGAACGATACTGGGGAACTGACCGGCTTCAGGGATTGACCCTTCAAACACCCAATGGGACTCGTAAGATAACTTGCGGCAAAGGCCTTTTAGACTTTAATTCCTATGAACTCTCACCCACCTGGCGGTTAGGCATAGCGCTTGAGGGTTCGAATTCCCCTTTTATCAGAGTTGATCAGGATATGCAGACAGCCATTCCGGGTGTTTTCGCTGCTGGAGATGCGACTTCAGGAGGTTACAACTCTTTCTCCAGGGCGGTCTCCCAGGGGATCGCTGCGGGCCTGAGCGCTTACCGTTATGTCTATCAAAAGAAATTTGGCGTCTCTCCACCGCTCTTCGCCTACCGGCCGACGGATTTTCTCATTTCATCCCACTTCCAGGAGCTTCCTCCTCTGAATGAAAAGCTTCTTCCAATGGGTTTAGTTTCCAGAGAAAGAATGAAAACCGCGTTAAGAAAAGGCTGGTCATGGTTAGCAGAGAAGCTTCATGGAAATCTGTCGATTCATGAAATCGCTGAGGAAAAGAGCATCCCCATAGAAGATTTGAAAAGGGTGTTGCTCCATTTAGTAGAAAAGAAGATGATCACCTTCCATATTGATGGAAGGTGAATCCTCCCCTGGGGTTAATGTTTTTTGTAGCGTCGGCATTTAATGCCGACGGGATTTCGCCCCCAATAAATGGGGGCGCTACGAATCTTCTCCCCTTTAGAAAAGAAGGGGATGGGGGATACGGAGATAGAGCAGTGAAGGAGTTGCCCGAAGAGGTATTGGATCTCGACGAAATGATCTTATCTTATATCCATAGAGGGACGGATCATCAGGACTCAGAAGGGTTCAATCTCCTTGCCCTTCGGGTCTTTGGACTCCAGGTTCAATATATTCCGATTTACAGGCGCTACTGCGAAAAGCGCGGAGTAACCCCGAAAAAGATCTCCTCCTGGAATCAGATTCCCGCTCTGCCCACGGATGCCTTCAAAGTGATGGAACTCGCCATGCTTCCCTCCAGCGCGGTACGGACTTTTATGACAAGCGGGACGACAAGACCGGAGGAAAGAGGAAAGGTCCATTACGATGAAGGAGGTCTCAAGCTTATGGATGCCACTATTTATGAAGCTGCCTCTTCCTTCCTCTTTCCGGATAAGGTCAAGACGACCATCCTGATCATCGCTCCCTCGCCGGAGATCGTCCCCACGATGGTTATGGCCTATGGGATGAATCGATTGAAGGAATACTTCGGATCATCCCGGAGCCGCTTTCTCATCGGCAAAGAAGGCTTCGACACGAGAATCCTCGTTGACGAGTTACGCCGTTCCGAAGCAGAGGGTGTCCCAATAACGATCTGCGGCGGCTCTTTCGGCTTTGTCAATTTCTTCGATACCTGCCGTGAGAAGGATTTGAAGTTTAGACCTCCCCCGGGTTCTCGCATCCTCGACGCCGGAGGATTTAAAGGAAAAAGCAGAGAAGTGAAACGAGATGAGTTCGTCAACGATTGTGAGGAAATCCTCGGGATTGCAAAGGGCTATTGTATTAATCTTCTGGGAATGACCGAAATCAGCTCTCAGTTTTATGACAATACTTTGAGGAACGCCTACAAGGGAATGAGCATCCCGAAAGCCAAGATCAACCCTCCTTGGACAAGAACCCTGGTGGTCGATCCGGATACCCTGGAACCTCTTCCCCCAGGAAAGATCGGTCTGCTCCGGCATTTTGACCTTGCTAATAGAGGGCATATCCTGGCCATCCAGACCGATGACCTGGGAAGAACTACTCCAGAAGGGTTTGAGATCTATGGCAGAATTAGAGAAGTTGAGGCAAGAGGCTGTTCTTTGACGATCGATGAGATGACACAAATAAGAACTTGAACGTGGAATGGTGTCTTAACCACTTTCCACTTTCCACTCTCTACTCTCGCATTTATCAAAAGGAGTGTTGATGGAGATCATCGAAGTAGATGCATACTACCTTCCTCCAGATTTTAGGTCCCAGGCGAAAGACTTCAGAACCGAGGTCTTTCAGGACGAAGACATCACGATTCATCTCAAAATCCCTGAGATCAGCAGATCTTTCGTGGAGACCTTGACCGATCACCTGAAGAAGAACAGGGAGATATACCTTGCCGGCCTTCCCATCGGGAAAATCATCGATGTCCTTGATGAGGCATCCCGGAGATGGCTCGAAAGAGATTATCTTCTCCGGAGACTCGCACTCAAGACCATTCCCGCGATCACCCATTTTTCTCGAGAGGTGGTCGAGGCCAGTATCGATGTGGAAATGGAGAGCTCCTTGCGGGAGGACATCTGGCGTTCCCTCTGCTCTGAGATCAAAAATCCTCTCTTTCTTGATGATTTCCAATATTCCCCGGAGCTGAATGGTTATAGCCGGGCTTTTGGCCCGAAGCTCATTCTCTCCATTTTTTCCGAAAATATTCCTGCCCTGCCCCATCTCCTCTTCATGAGGTCTGTCCTTCTGAAGGCCGCTTGTCTGGGAAAAGTGGCCGCAGGAGAACCGACCTTTGCTCCGCTCTATCTCAAAACGATTGAAGAGATCGATCCGGAGATGGCTAAATCCATGGCTGTCCTTTACTGGCGAGGGGGAGAAGAAGAGATTGAAGGGGCAGCCTTTCATCAAGCCGATGCCGTCATCATGTTCGGCGGGGTGGAGGCATGTGAATCCCTCAGGGAGAAGATCCCACGGGGGGTGAAGGTCCTTCTCCATAGCCACAAGCTGGGCTTTGGAATCATCGGCCGCAACAGATTGTGTCGTCAGGGATCAGAGGAACTGGCAGCCTCTGTTGCATACGATTGCTCCATGTTCGACCAACAGGCATGCCTTGCTCCTCATATCTATTATGTGGAAGAAGGGGGTGAGGTCTCTCCAAAAGAATTCTGCAAGACCCTGGCCAAAGCCATGGAGCGTTTAAATCTAAAGATGCCCAGAGGAAAAATTTCTCCTGGAGAGGCTTCAACCATCCATCAGCTTAGAGCCAAGTATGAGTTCAGGGAGTTAAATGGCGAGGAGGTTCTGCTGCTCGCCTCGCCTCATGGAACGGATTGGACAATCGTTTATGAAAAGGATCCAGGAATCTTCTCTCCCTCTCCTCTGAACCGTTTCATCCGGATCTACGGAGTGGATAATATTTTCCAGATACTGCCTTCCCTGAAGTCTATCGCTCCTTACTTGCAGAATGCAGCCGTGGCTATCGGGGACGAGCGTGAAAAAGAGTTGATCGGGAGACTGGGGGAGTTGGGGGTGGCTCGAATTACTTCCCCTGGAAAGATGCCTGTCCCCTCCATGATGTGGCACCACGATGGAATTTCTCCTCTATCTTCCCTGCTTCGGTGGTGCGATGCGGAGAAGAAAGATGCGATAGAAGGGATGGGTTATGAAGCACCAAATCCCAAGCACCAATAACCAACTAATTTTTCATGACGGCTACGTCACCCACGCCTGCGTGCCGAAATACGGCACTTCGCTGTGCAGGCACGAACGATGAAAACAGTCCAGGGTTAAGGTTACGGCTACGAGGTCCGTTTCGTCTATCGTCAGAGGGCTACGGCAAATTCTTAAGACCTGCCTTCGCCCCGCAAGGCGGGGCTACGCGCAGGCAGGCGAACCACCTAACCGTTGGACGATACGGGCCCTGAACCTAGCATGGTACAGGGCGGGCATCGTTACCGTTGCCGATAGACGAATTTATTTTCTGAGAGGAGAGGTCGGCGATGCGTTACTCCATAGCCACCAATTGGGATTTAGGTTTATTAGAGAGGTTGAAGGGAACCTCGGTCGAGAGCCTCTACGGACAGATGTGGAACGACCCCCTGGGAGGGGGAAGAATGGCCCTCTTCATTCCCAAAGTGGGAAAAACAGAGGTGGCCTCCTTTATTGCCGAGGTCCGAAAGAGAGGTCTCAGTTTCAATTACCTCATCAACGCCACCTGTTTTGATAATCTGGAATTCACCAAGAAGGGATATCGGAAGATCGCAGATCACGTCGCATGGGTCTCCTCCATCGGAGTCGACATGGTCACCGTCGCCCTGCCCTTCCTCCTCCAGATGGTCAAGAGGAATTATCCAAACCTAAGGGTCTGCGTATCCTCCTTCGCCCGTGTCCAGAATGTCCATCTGGCACATTACTGGGAAGATTTGGGAGCAGATAAGATCATCCTGCCCGAGTTAATCGGCCGCGACTTCCGGGCTTTGCGCTCCATTCGGGAGGCAGTCAATTGCGAACTCGAACTCATTGCCAATCACTGCTGTCTCTTCCAATGTCCTCTCGATCTCCACCACCGGAACATGGTCTCCCATGGCTCGCAGGAGGGTCATCCATGCGGAGGTTTTGCACCGGACTATTGTAAACTCGCCTGCCAGCGCCTGAAGCTGTTTCGGCCTGCTGAATTAATCAAGTCCCGCTGGATACGGCCTGAGGATGTGTCCGATTACGAGGCCATAGGAATAGACTGCTTGAAGCTCGTGGAGAGGTTCCGGGAAACAGAAAGCTTAGTTCAGATCCTCAGTGCCTATGAGCGAAAAAGCTACAAAGGAAATCTGGTAGAACTCCTGTCACTCCCCCAGCAAGGAGCCTTCCTATCACCCAATCTGGAAGTCCTGCAACGAACCGACCTCATCGAGCCTGAGAAGATGGAGGAGGCAATGGAAGTCCTCAAGGAGCCTTTTCCCGGAAAAGTCTTTATCGACAACTCGAAGCTGAACGGTTTTCTCGACTATTTCAAAAAAACAGATTGCTTTCACACAGATTGCAATCGTTGCGGTTATTGTGAACAAATGGCTTCCCAGGCTGTCTCCATTGATGAAGAATGGAGAAAAGAGATGATCTCCAGATTTGAAAAGGCCATAGATATCTTAATCACAGGAGAGATCGCTGGTTTCGGACAATAAACCCCGTTAGAAACTCCAGCGGTCCATTATTTCTAACGGGGTAAACGGACATAAAGTGTCAGCCTCAGTATAACGCTAAGATTTCTTCACCGCCCACCTCTCCGAAGCGATTCAATACAGAAGTCTGGATCGAAACTTGATTGCCTGAATTTTCCGGATCAATCATGGCGGACTTGAAAGAAAATCCTTGTTACATTATCATAGTCCTGCGGAAAATATGACCGTTACACCAATGAACAGGAGGAAAAGATGAGAAAAGGAACGTTATTACTGAAGTTGGTTCTGCCCGCTTTTATCCTTGTTGCACTCTCTAACTGTGGCTATAACACGATGCAGAAAAATGAGGAGGCGGTCAAGGCGGCATGGGGAGATGTTGAAGCAGCCTATCAGAGAAGAAATGACCTTATCCCCAATCTCGTCGAGGTCGTAAAGGCCTATGCCAAGCACGAAAGGGAAACCCTCACCGCTGTCACGGAGGCCAGGGCGAAGGTCGGGGCGATGCAGGTGCCCAAGAATATTATTGACGATCCCAAGGCCTTCTCACAATTTCAAGAGGCCCAGGCTGGAATGAGCAGTGCCCTTTCACGACTGATGGTCATTGTCGAACGCTATCCTGATCTCAAAGCGAACCAGAACTTTCAGGACCTTCAGCACCAGCTGGAAGGGACAGAGAACAGGATCAATGTCGCACGGGCCCGCTATAACAAGGCGGTCGAAGTCTTCAATACCTCCATCCGGATATTCCCAAACAGTTTGACCAATAGCCTTTTGCTCCATCTGACACTGAAAGAGCCTTTCAAGGCCGAGCCCGGCGCTGCCAAGGCCCCTCAGGTAAAGTTCTAAATATAATAGAAGTGGGGAGATAAAGGACCGATGAACGAAAAAAGATAAACGATGAGCACCTGGTTCATAGTCCATTGTTCATGGTTCATTGTCTATAATGAGGAGCTGGGGAGGAATTTGAAGGTGAAAAGCTAAAATGAAGAAATGGTTATTCCTTTTGATCTTTTTTCTCTGCTGCCTGCCTTTCACTGCTTACGGCCTTGACGTTCCACGGCTCCAGGGCTATGTCAATGATTATGCGGGGATGATCAGTCCCTCCGCGAGGTCTAAGATTGAACAAGGGCTAAGGGCCTTTGAGCAGTCGGATTCAACCCAGATCGTTATTCTGACCATCCCATCTCTCGAAGGAGAAAACATTGAGGAATTTGGCATCAAAGTTGGAGAGACGTGGAAGATCGGTCAACAGGTGAAGGACAACGGGATTCTCTTCATCGTCTCCAAACAGGAAAGAAAGATCAGGATCGAGGTCGGCCGCGGCCTCGAGGGAAAGCTGACGGATCTGATGTCGGGAAGGATTATTGATCGGGTCATCAAACCGAGATTTAGCGCAGGTGATTTTGACGGAGGATTCATTGCAGGAGTCTCTTCAATGATCGACGCCACACGTGGCGAGTTCAAAGCCGAACAAAGGCCGGCCCGGCGCGGCCAGAAGGGCATCTCTCCTTTTCTGAGTATCTTTCTGTTTTTTGCTGTTTTTACAATTATTATGGGTAGTCTCTCCCGTGTTCTTGGTGGAGTCATTGCAGCCATTGGGCTTCCAACATTTGTCTATCTTGCCGTTCTCCCCGTCGGAATCCCACTTATGATTCTCTTGGCCGTAGTTGGTTTTGGTGGAGGCTTCTTTTTGCCACGTCTCTTCTCTTCGGGAGGTTCTCGAAGGGCTGGCAATCGTCATCATCATGGTAGCGGTTTTTTCTATGGACCAGGAATGGGTGGTTTCTCCTCCGGAGGGGGCGGTTTTGGCGGTGGGGGTGGTTTTGATGGCGGTGGCGGCTTTAGTGGTGGAGGCGGCTCATTCGGTGGAGGAGGGGCTTCAGGAGACTGGTGATGAGAGGACATCCGAAATCGGAAAGATTCTTTACCACAGAAGAAAAGGAGAGACTGAAGGCTGCCACCCGTGATGTCGAATCCAGGACGATTGGCGAAATCGCTATCATGGTCGTTGACCATAGCGATCATTACATTGAGGCAGAGGTTCTCGGTAGTGTTCTTCTCGGGAGCCTTTTGTCACTGATCCTGACCGTCCTCTTTTTCGACTCCTCCCTCTGGTTTTATATTCCCCTCTGCTTCGTATTCTTTTTCCCCTGCTGGTTCCTCTTTATCAAAGTGGAGGCATTGAAAAGACTCTTTATCGGAATCAGAAGAAAAGAAGAAGCAGTCAGGCTGAGGGCTGAGAGGGCTTTTTTTGAGAGAGGACTCTACAGGACAAAGAAGAACACAGGGGTTCTTTTTTTTCTTTCCCTCCTCGAAAGGAAGATCTGGGTTCTTGCGGATAAAGGCATTTATGAAAAGATGAATCAGGAAACCCTGAACCGCTTTGCGAATGAGGTTTCAAGAGCGATCAAAGAGGGCCGGGCCTGCGATGCCCTTTCTCAGGCCATCCAGGAAATAGGGGTTTACCTTGCCAAACATTTTCCCACCACACCTGATGATACCAACGAACTCCCCGATGAGGTCATGACCGAAGAATAATTCCTTATGCTGCCACGGCGGAGATAGCAAGGCATTCGGGGGTCGCACTTCGTCCATTGCCAGGGCCGTTCATAAACTGGAGGCGTAATAGTAAAAGAGATAACAGGACAGGGCAGAGAACGAAGGCTGGGGAATACTCCCGACCAATGTATCATCTACATTGAGTCAGGTTTCACCCCATAAACTTTTATACTCATAACCGAACTTGCAACGTTCCCCACTTCTTCTGACTTCATTTTCAAACTTTTGATAATCTCTTTCACAGTCGGGTCATTGGCCATAAACTCAACTGGGAAAGCTGTTTCATCAATGACTTTGACATTCTGAAATCCTGCCTCCTTTACAGCCCTCAAGTATTCGTCCTTTAACATGGCTCCGGACACACAACCGATATAGGCCTGGATAGAGTTCTTGATGAAGTCCGGAAGCTCCTTCAGCAGGACGATATCTGAAATCATCAGCCTGCCGCCTGGTTTCAGCACTCTGAAGGCTTCGATAAATACCCTCTTCTTGTCCGGGGAGAGATTGATGACGCAGTTTGAGATAACGGCATCAACAGAATGGTCAGCAACCGGTAGATTTTCAATCTCACCGAGTCTGAACTCTACATTGGAATAATTCCCCTTCTTGGCATTGTCTCTTGCCCTCTCGAGCATTTCGGGTGTCATATCCACCCCGATGATCCTCCCCCTGTTACCCACCCTGCTGGCCGCGAGGAAGCAATCAAATCCCGCACCTGAACCAAGGTCAAGAATCGTCTCACCTTCTTTCAAGGAAGCAAGAGCGACTGGGTTACCGCATCCCAGTCCTAAGTTAGCTCCCTCAGGAACAGCCTTTAGCTCTTGTTCCGTGTATCCTATTTTTTTACCGATATCTTGTGCTGGGTCCGCCCCTCCACAGCACGATGTTGCCGGACCACAACAGGAGCTCTTTTGTTTCACCATCTTGGCATAACCCTCTCTTACGACTCTTCTCTTTTCTTCTTCATTCATTTTCAATCACCTCCAAGGTCATTTGGCAACGTCACCGGCCATGACTTCTTTCATCATCGGACCAAGCAGCCCTTTCACCATGTTTCCGAATTCATCGGCCTTAATGAGAGTAAAACAACATACGCTTCCATTTTTCTCCCAACTGACCAGAGCCAATTTATCCCCCGTGTGAATACCCGCTTTATCTCTTATCTCCTTGGGAAGCACCATCTGTCCGCGTTCATCGACGCTGATTAATGCTTCAACCTTACAGCAACTCATTCTATCGCAGGTGGGGCCGACGGAAGAGCCTTTCCCAGACTTTTTGACCATTTGTCTCACCTCCCTAACGGTTATCAGTATAATTTAATTATTCTTATTAATCAGATGCTGCTGATTAATATAAACTATCAGAAACATTTTGTCAAGGTCTTTTTCAAAAATAATGGATTCCTGAAGAGGGAAAAGGACTGCCTTGCTCAGTGATGCCAAGAGGGATACAAGAGAAGATCCCTCCCAGGCAAAAGCGCTATCGGGGATTTGGAGAAAGGGGAAGTTTCGTCAGGTTGACGAGGTTAGTCAAAAATTATTTAAAAAATAAGGGTTTCGTCTATCGGCAACGGTAACGATGCCCGCCCTGTACCATGTTAGGTTCAGGGCCCGTATCGGCCAACGGTTAGGTTGTTCGCCTGCCTGCGCGTAGCCCCGCCTTGCGGGGCGAAGGCAGGCCTTAAGAACTTGACGTAACCCTCTGACGCTAAACGAAACGGGCCTCGTAGCCGTAACCGTCACCCTGGAACATTTCCATCCTTCGTGGATCACGAACCCGTCATGACCCATTGCTGGAATTGGCCATCGACAAGTTCGGCTTGGCGTCAGGGTTTATACACGCATCCTAAAATAGGCAAATACGGAGGGAACGAAAGGGAAAAACATTACTGCAAATGTCTCCTGTCAAGGGGGGACCCTGAATTTATGCCGATCAGCCGTCGTGTTTTCCTTCGATCGAGGGCTTCAGCAAGAATAGGCAAAAGAAAGGAACCTCCGGGCAGGAAGAAGATAACGGCTGCTGGGATGATCTTCACTATGTTTCTCAGATGCCTCTTTATCTCTTTCCTCTCCTCCCTTGTCCATTTTTCATCTGTGTTTCGGATTTTCATAAGAAGTTGCATCAGTCCCCTTATCGAAAGGACTTCCATCAGGATGGCTTCCTTATTAATAATGAACACTCTTTTGAGATATCTTTTGATCATCGGCCAACCAGCTACAACGACGGAATTTCAAAGCCTTTATTCTCTATGGGTCATCATCTTCTTGTTTTCCAATTATATATACGCCAAGAAGATACAAACTGCAAACAAATAATTTCTCCGCTCTTATGTTTGTGAATTCTGGCCGCTCAAGGGGAAAACGCGGATCTGGGATAGATTGTTCAAATACAGTATTTCTTTTAGAAAAATAAGGGGTTCACCCCATTAATTTATGAAACCGTTATGAGTAATCTGATACTTAAGCAACGTCCAGAGAGTTTCAGAGCGGGTGGTTAGTACAAGTTTTAATTTTGAAGAAAGGAGGACCTCATCATGAAAAGGAAGTTACTTATCGTATTGGTTTTAATCTCGGTGGGGGTGGTCTGGTCAACATGGGCGGTGTCCGAAGACGCTCCAAGAATGACGAAAGACGAGCTCAAAGCAATGCTTGGCAACCCGGATTTGACGATTATCGATGTTCGGTACGGCAAAGACTGGACAGGAAGCGATATGAAAATTAAGGGTGCCGTTCGGGAAGAACCTGGTGAGGTAAAATCCTGGGCTGCTAAGTACCGGAAGGACAAACCCATCGTTCTTTACTGCGCCTGACCCGATGAAGGAACAAGTGCCAGTGTGGCACAAAAGCTTATTGGAATGGGATTCAAGAATGTCTATGCTCTTAAGGGCGGATGGAAAGAATGGTCTAAGGCCAACTACCCGATGGAGAAGAAGTAGTGGATGGCGGGGACCGGGGACTGAGAATGTGACAAGAAAAAAACCCCCATCAGGGATTCGGGGTCTGATCTCAACTTATTACAAAGATCTAGTGACTGTTGAGATCTGACCTTTGATTTTTTTGAGAAGTTGCTGCGACATCTGTTTATAAACGGTTCCATTCGTCAACCGTGACTTCACGGCCCAATATTTCTTCTATTTCTCGAATCATCATGCGAAGTTGAGGAACGGAATATTCTATATTAGAAGGAATTGCCAAGCGCTACGTTTTGTAAACTAAAAACTGGTGTCTCGCCCCTGAGAAGGGACCATCAAAACCAAGTTCCTGTATCCGATGAATGAAATCTCTGCGCTTACACGGCGTCCACTTGCCCACGGGCTGGCTCCCTGTTTAGATCAATTCCCCCTATGACCGGCAAAGGATGCCCAAGTTTTAAACCTACTAAAATCCAGTCTTCCAGTGTTGAATGCAATTCATCTTCGCATTCACGCAAAGTCTTTCCAAATGCGACCACTCCTTTGCAGGGAGGAATTCTGCCGGCAAATGTGCCATCTTCAAGTTTATCGTAAACGGCTTGAGCCATTACCTGTTCCACATATTCACTTAAGATATATCGTATTGCAGGCATAATAAACCTCCTTCTTCATTAGCCAGCAACCATTATAACAGATTTGAAGAAATCAAAGATAAACTATATATTTTTACCCCGTTAGAAAGCCCCGCTGCTTGCAGCGGGTATGAAAACTATCCATTTTTCAGCGAACACGGGGTTTAATGCCCCGTGTGAGCCTTCCCGTTAGAAAGTAGAAGACTTTCTAACGGGGTTTACGCAAAATTATCATATTCGGAGAATATGTCAATTGTTGTTAAAACAGATCAAGGATCCTGCCCCGGGTCAAACCTATGGATAGCAAATCAAAGAGGAATTTCGCGCAATACGATCAAAGTCTGAATCTTTATGCAGGAGAGTGCATTGGTAATCCATCGCCAGGACAGCAATGAGTACATCGATGATTGAACTCGTAACCCCTTTTCTTCTTAGTTGAAAAATCAATTCACCTGATTTGTACCAGTGCTCGTCAGTTATCTGAAGCCAGTGAAGACCCTTTGCATAATCTTGGATATTCCGTTTTTCTTCAATATCTCTCGCCCCTTGGAATAGCTCAACCAGGATAGGACCCGCTATGGCCACTCTGTCTTCATCAAGCAGGACGGAGATGGCTTCCTTCATATCCTCATATCCGCGGCGCGCAAAAAAGCAAATCCATCCACTGGTATCAATAAGAACCCAATTTTTCATCGCTTAACCATCTGGAGATTCCGATGCACTTTTTCTCGACGATGGCGGATTCTCTTTAGATCAGAGAGTCTTGCTCCGATCATCCCACTCCCAGCGGATTG
>Ga0214474_1000777_pt1 | contig 15288 bp, 15 predicted proteins | sample RVTome_2_FD_187335 | JGI IMG/M metagenome (GOLD analysis project Ga0214474, IMG submission 187335) | Soil microbial communities from uranium-contaminated site in the Upper Colorado River Basin, Wyoming, United States - RVT95D214 HiSeq ...
GAAAACAGGGGAGATCAAAGAGTTTGAAACTGATGGTGCTTTTCTTTTTGTAGGATTGTCACCCAGGACTCAATTTTTGAAAGGTATCGTCCAGATGGATGGGGGAGGATATATCTTAACCAATGAAGATTGTGAAACTTCTGAAAAAGGAATTTTTGCGGCTGGGGATTGCAGGAAAAAGTTACTGCGCCAGATTACAACTGCAGTAGGTGATGGAGCAACCGCTGCGTTTTCTGCACAGAAATATTTGGAGGAAAAGGAATAATCCAAAGAATCAAAGTTCAAAGTTCAAGTCAAAAAACTTAGAAACAACAAGATGAATTTAGTGATCACATTCCTTCTACTTTTGGGAGTTTTAGCCATTCCGGTTGTTACAATAGGTCAAGAAATTAATAAAGAGGGGTGGCCCGTCCCTGATTTAAAAAAGCTCATCCCTTACTCCATTCAGGTTAGACAAATGGATGGAGTGGAGAAGATTGTTGAAAAATTCTATACCCCCGATGGGGGACATGTTGCAAAGATAAGTGGAAATGGTAAGATCTTTGCCTATGTCGTAGATAGTGATCAAGAACCACCTATTGACTATCTTATTATTGATCCTGATGGATTGGGAAGATTTACACAGAAATTTGGATCTGAAGATTCCTATGAAATTCCAGAATGGGTTTCCCAATAATCCCTTCGAAAATAATTAGTTGGGTCTACCAAATATTTAATTTCCCCATAACAAAAAAAGGCACTTTATAATTTATAATAAAAAATTTAGAATTAATATTTATACTTAAAGATCAATTAGTTAAATCAATATATTTTATTTGGCATTTAAAATGCAATATTAATAATAAAGTTTTTTTAATTAATATAGCCGATAAAGCCAAACCACGAGTAATCGTGGGACGGAAAGCCACGCCTGCGTGCCAAAACGCAGGAGTGCCTCTAAGCCAAAATGCTTATCAACCCTGTTTACCGCAAGCGGGCATTGGCAAGCACTACGGCGTGCAGGCACGGGTCCTGCCTTCGGCGGGATAGCCGGGTTGCCGAAGCAAAAGGAATTTTGCTGGGCCCGTGGTATAGTTTAACACGGGCCTTTTTTTGAACTTTTTTCTTTTAACCAAAGGAGGTGGTTTGGATGACAACTCCAAAACGATGTAAGTTTTATAAGGATTCAGGAACTATTAACATTGGCGTAGGTATAGGATATTGCGATCTCGATTGTGACCAAACGACTTGTGATGGAGATATTGATTTCTGTGAGAAACCCAATGCCTTAAGAACATATCTCTTCGAACAAATTAAAAGGGAAGGGGGTTTGGAATGGGAAAGGAAAAGGAATGTCCCCTTTTCAAGAGACCAAAGACTCTGAGCATTGGGAAAGGGATCGGCTACTGTGACATCGATAATAGTTTCTCCCTTTGTAATCTTTTTCCTGTCTAAGACAGGCAAAAGGAGGATTTAGAACTTTTTTCCATAAAGCTAAATTTGGCTAAGTAGTTATGGGATTCCAAATTTTAATACATATTTGAAAGGCCTTCCAGAAATGGAAGGCCTTTTTTATTGACCCTGAGTAAGACCCAGCCTTCAAGCCGGGAGTCGAAGGGTTGACAAACTCCCTGTTTATGGTTATTTTTTAAAAAAAGACCTTTTTAGTCCGATTTATGCAAATTACACGTAGCGGAGAATATGGGTTGAGGGGGTTAGTTTTTTTAGCTAAACAACCTCCAGAAAAAGTGACCTTGGTCAGTGAGATTTCAAGGGAACAGAACATTCCTGGGACTTTTTTGGCAAAAATTTTTCAGCGTCTTTCTAAGGCGGGGCTATTGCGTTCTATTCGTGGTGCTAAGGGTGGTTTTGCACTCGGTAAGCCTGCCGATGAGATTACCATGAAAGAGATCATCGAAGTTCTGGAAGGTCCTATTGCCTTAAACCGTTGCCTCCTCAAAAAAGGAGAATGCGAAGAAGAGAAGATCTGTCCAATGCATCCCGTATGGGAAGAAGTGCAACACCATTTTTTAAATATTTTGGAGAATGTAACGATGCAAGATTTAGTGAATCGAATGACTCGCAATGAAAGGAAGGAGGTGAAAACCGAATGAGAGAAAGTGTGGAAAAAGCGTTAGAGAAAGTTCGGCCTGCTCTTCAAGCCGATGGAGGGGATGTCGAATTGATCGATGTGGTAAATGGAGTGGTTAAGGTCAAATTAACCGGCGCTTGCGGTAGCTGTCCTATGTCGCAGATGACTTTAAAGATGGGGGTAGAAAAGATCCTCAAACAACAAGTCCCAGAGGTAAAAAGCGTTGAAACCATTTAAATGCTTAAGGGAAGTCCACCCTGGTGGACTTCCCTTAAGGAGCATCAGATGGATTCTATTCGTCTTTCTGCACCCGCCATTACCATATTAGAAAAAAGGTATTTGAAAAAAGACGCCCAGGGGAGAGTCATAGAAACTCCGGAGGAAATGTTCTGGCGTGTTGCCAGAAATATTGCTGAGGCAGAACGCTTTTATAATCATCAGAACACCATTGAAGAACTTTCCGAGATTTTTTTTCAGAGGATGGCATCCTTAGATTTTCTTCCTAATTCACCCTGTCTGATGAATGCGGGGAAAGATCTACAACAGTTAGCTGCTTGCTTTGTCCTTCCCATAGAGGATTCCCTCGATTCGATCTTCGAAACTGTAAAACAAACAGCCCTTATCCATCAAAGTGGAGGAGGAACAGGTTTTTCATTCAGCCGTCTGAGACCGAAAGATGATGCTGTTCAATCTACAGGAGGAGTTGCGAGTGGTCCTACCTCATTTATGAGGGTGTTTAATATAGCGACAGAGGTCATTAAACAGGGAGGGACAAGGAGAGGGGCTAACATGGGAGTTTTAAGAGTAGATCATCCGGATATCATAGAATTTATTAGCATTAAAAAGAACCATGAGGAGATGACAAATTTTAACTTATCGGTGGGATTAACTAAGGACTTTATGGAAGCCCTTGGAAAAGAGAGTGAATATATTCTTGTCAATCCGCGGACGAAGAGAGAGGCAGGTCGCCAAAAGGCGAGGGAAGTATTTGAGGCCATCATCAATGCGGCCTGGGAAACGGGAGATCCAGGAGTTTTATTTTTAGATCGGATTAATGAAGCCAATCCCACTCCACAATTAGGGGATATGGAGAGCACCAATCCATGTGGTGAAGTCCCTCTGCTCCCCTATGAGCCATGCGTGTTAGGGTCGATCAACCTTTCTCATATGGTAAGAGAGAGAGATGGGAGGTGGGAGGCTGATTTTGAGAAGATTAAAAAGACCGTGAAGGATGCAATCCATTTTTTGGATAATGTAATAGACATGAACCAATACCCCTTGCCACAGATTGCTCAAATGGCAAAGGGGAATCGAAAGATTGGTCTTGGAGTAATGGGATTGGCCCATTTCTTCATCCGCTTGGGCATTCCTTACAATTCACCGAAGGCTTTGGAAGTGGCAAGAGGTCTAATGAATTTCATTCAGCATCAAGCCAGAGAGCGATCTATGAAATTGGCTGAAGAAAGAGGCGTTTTCCAAAATTTCAGAGGTTCTATTTATAATAAAAATGGTGGGATGAAGCTAAGAAATGCCACCCTCACGACCATTGCACCTACAGGGACGCTCAGTCTGATTGCCAATTGTTCCAGTGGTATTGAGCCTTTATTTGCCATTCAATATATCCGAAGGGCTTTAGAGGATATAGAGTTCCAAATGACCGATTCTCTCTTTCTTGAAATAGGAGAGAAAGAAGGCTTTCTGAAACCTGATTTATTGAAGGCCATTTCGGAAGGGGTCGCCCTTCGAGATATTTCAGATATCCCCCAGCATATTAAGGATCTTTTTATTACCACCTTTGAGATACCTCCTTTTTGGCACATCAAGATTCAATCTGCTTTTCAGGAATATACAGATAATGCCGTTTCTAAAACGATCAACTTCCCAAGGGATGCAACGAAGGATGATCTAAAAGAAGCCTTTCTTCTGGCCTATCAGGAAAAATGCAAAGGCATCACCATCTATCGAAGTGGAAGCAAGGCAAAACAAGTTTTATCCTGCGGGACAAAACAAGTTTGCTAATAAAAGCAAAGAGCATAGCGCAGAGCGTATCGAGTAGAAAGATTTCCAAATAACCCTACTTTATTACCTCTTTCCCTTTTTCAACTTGCTTTAAAAAATGACAAATGAAGATGTGGCACTGGTTTCTTTCCTCAAGCCGTCTCTGCCCTTTGACTTTTTTCTGAATTCCTGTATGATTAGAATGAAATGGCTATCCGAAGATTGAAGAAAATATCAGATTCTAAAAGGGCGATGATTATCGAAGAGTTAAAAACATTTCTTCAAAACCGCGAAGAAATAATCTTTGCTCTTCTTTATGGATCTATGGTTGGTCCTATTGCCCCCGAAAAGTACGGTGATATTGACATAGCCCTCTTTTTGAAACCGGAGCAGATTAACATACCTGAATATCTTTTTGAATCAAAGATGGAAGTCGAGGTTTCAAGGCTTCTTATGGGTCGAGGCATTGAGTTTCCTCCCATTGAGATTAAAATTATCAACAATGCCCCATACCCATTCCTCATCAGCTTATTCAGGAGTAAATATCTGGCTCTAAAAGAGGATGAAGAGGTCCTTGCCGATTTCATTGAGCAGACGAGTGAAAGGGCAATGGCAAATTCATATCTTCGCGTGGAATCGCTACGAGAGGTGGTGGAGGGCTAATATGGCAGTCTTGGACAAAGGGAAGATCCTCCAGTACGAAACCGAAATCAAAGAGGCCGTGAATGTACTTAGTGAGATAACTTAACAGGACATGGCTGATTATATTCGGGATTCTTTAAAAATCAAGGCGATGAAATATACACTGATTGTTTTGGTGGAGGCTATCTGCAATCTTTGCCGGCACATCTTGGCCAAGAAAGCCCTCATTGCAGTTGAAGAATATGCGGAAACGATCATCAGAATGCAGGAGAAGGGGTTTCTTTCAGAAGAAGTTGTGAATCAATTGGTTCCATTGATTAAATTAAGGCATCAGCTTATTCACGGCTATTGGAAGACAGATGACCAAAGACTATTTTTGGAAACAAAGAAAAGTCTAAATATTATTGACAGGTTTATTTCAGAAGTGAACCGGTTTGTGGATGAGAGCGGGCCTATTTAGGAACAAGGCCTCAGGCTGAAACTTTTCTATACTCCTCCTGGTTTTATTTATCCAAGTAATTGTCCCGTGTCAAGGGCCGACCCCTTACCCAATTAACCAATTGCTGGTAGTCAAAAAAGAGAGGACCAGCTACCAAGCCGGCCCTCTCTGAATGGAACTGAACTTGATACTGTCATTTATTTGAACTTGAAGTTGGCATCGTGCGGAATTCCATCCACCAAATTGAGTATCATCATTCTGCATTGTTTCGCATAAGTCTTAGGTGTCTTCCAGTTAAACTGCCAGTAACCATTACCTGAATACTGTAACCCTGACGAACCTGCTGCATACTCTTCAACAGCCTGGTCAGGGTCACCATCTAAGCTATCACAGCTGATCAAGTATGATTTTAGGCTCTTAAAGCTTGCGGGATCGCTAATGGGAACGCCGTTTGTGTCAGTCAATCGCCATTTCACGGGAATGGCTTGGCCAGCTTTCGCTATATTAACAATTGGAGGGTTATCAACTGGGCTGAAGAACCCATAGAAGATGTATGTTAAGGTGTAGTTGAAATTGGCCGTCACGTTCTTCGGTGTGCTCATGGTCAGCGATTGTGGGTTGGTGGGGCCTGTGAGATCGCCGCTCCAGTTGGCAAACTGATAGCCTGAATTGGCCGTGGCCGTCAGCTGAACCCCGGTGTCGCTGTTGTAATAACCATCGACGGAGCTTGGGTTAGCGCTGATGGTTCCGGCCCCGGAGGGGGAGACGCTGGTTGTCAACAGGTGCTGGGTCTCAAAGGTGGCGGTATAGGTCGTGGGAGAAGCGGGGACCGTTACACTGTGCGAGATTGCTCCGCCATCGGACCAGTTGTTAAACACATAGCGTGTGCTGCCGCTGCCCTGAGGCGAGGTGGTGGCGATGGTGTGGGAGCTGCCAGGGGTCCACTGGAACGTCTGAGGACTGGTGTACGGGGTGCTACCGTCCACGGTAAAGGTCAATCCCGTGGGCGAGGTCTGCACCGTGAACTTTATGGTCACAGGACTCACGGTTATCGAGATAGTAGCAACATTGGAGTCAACCTGCCCGTCATTTACTCTGAAAGTGAAAGTATCAGACCCTACAAAACTCGGATTTGGCGTATACATTAAATTGGGCGCCGTACCACTCAACGTTCCGTTAGCAGGTCCGCCTAACACGTTAAAAGTCAGAGTATCGCCATCAGGATCTGAACCTGTGAGGGTAATGGCCACAGAAGTACCTTGATCTGTTGTTACTGATTGGTCATTGGCCACCGGTGGATCATTGACAGGTCCAATGGTTATCGACACTGTGGCAGTATTGGAGTTCGACGTCCCATTATTTACCCTGAAGGTAAAACTATCCTGACCGAAATAGTTGCTATTGGGTAAATATGTCAGATCTGGTGAAGTACCGGAAAGTGATCCATGGAATGGACCACCAACCACTGTAAAAGTTAGAGGATTACCCCCTACGTCAGAACCGGTTAGAGTGATTAACACTTGGGTGTCTTCATCAGTGCTAACCGTTTGATCATAGGCAACTGGTAATTGAACCGAAGGACGCCAGGACGTCTTTACTCCCCCAGTAGCGGGTCCAAAGTTAATCCAACCAATGTTTTCACCCCAGGCATAGCCAAAGAAAACACCAGTAGTTGGATTAATAAAAACCCCAGCGCCTGTCGGGGCAAAATTGATCCACCCAACATTCTCTCCCCAGGCATAACCGGAAAGGTTACCAGCGCCGTCATTGAGAACACCTCCAGTAGCTGGTTTGAGGTTGATCCAACCAATGTTCTCACCCCACGCATAGCCATAAAGACCCACGTCCGTTACATTTACTCCAGGGCCTTGAGACGGAGCAAAATTGATCCAACCAACATTCTCACCCCAGGCATATTGGGAGTCATTACTCTCAGGATCAATAATGCCGCAAGTCCCTTGAACAATATTGATAGCTGGGTTCTTGTCGTTGCAGTCTGAATTATTAGCTACATATCCAGTAGGCGGCGCGCATGCCTGGGTTGAGTTGTTTGGATTACCGTACCCGTCCCCATCTGCATCCTGATAAAAGGTCGTGGTCACCCCTTCATCTATCTGCCCATCACAGTTATTGTCCAATTCGTCACAAACCTCAGTAGCTTCAGGGTTTATTGCTGCAATGTTGTCGTTGCAATCTTGGTTATTGAGCACGTAGCCTGTTGGTTGCGTGCAAAGCTGTACTGAAACAACGGGGTTTCCGTACCCATCCCCATCTGCATCTTGGTAATAGGTGGTGGTTGTAAACCCCTCGTCAACCTGGCTGTCACAGTTGTTGTCAACGCTGTCGCAAACCTCAGTAGCTCCGGGGTATATTGATGCATTGTTGTCATTGCAATCACCGGAAGCAGAAGTCAACTCTGTTGAAACCTTATAACCGGGTGGCCTCGTGCAGGACGTAGTATTGGTCGTTCCGTCAGAATACCCATCATTATCTTCGTCTTTGTACCAGGTCTGATTTGGATGTTCTGAGGAATTCTTGTCGTTGCAGTCAGCAAGGCCGCAGAAACCTCCTTCTGCTGCATATCCATCATTGTCATAGTCATGGCATGCTTGAAGGTTACGCCAGGAGGTCTTGATTGTTCCACCTGCCGGAGCGAAATTTATCCAACCTACATTCTCTCCCCAGGCATAACCACTGAATACGCCGGTAATTGGATTTATCATAACCCAATCAAAGTTGATCCAGCCGACATTCTCCGCCCAGGCATCACCCAGCAGGTTGCCGGCGCCATCATTAACCACCCCGTAATTATTCACTGTTGCACAATTCTCAGTATTCAAACATGACAGACTTATCCAACCAATATTCTCCCCCCAAATGTATCCTGTGAGGTACGAACTCCCTACCTCAACGCCCGGGCCGCCATTTCCACCTGGCTTCAGATTAAGCCATCCTACGTTCTCACCATAGGCGTATTTATACCCTTCATCCTGGGGGTCGATATTGACAACACTGAATCCAATGTTCGGGTAAAGGATAAGAAAAATCAGAAAAAACAAAACCATTAAATGCCTGTATCGCATGGCCTTTTCCACCCCCTTTCAAGGGAGTTAACCCTATATTAGGCAAGTTTTACCTGTTACACATATCTATTAATGTCCTTTAATGGTGAATTCTTTAAATAGATTCTTATCGCCCTCCCCTTACACAAACCACAGAACAAGTAGAGCTTTTTGGAAGAATTAAATAGAAGGGATAGTCAACACTAAAGGTTATGGCAACACCATCATCGGAATCATATACTGATGTTGTTGAGGTCCAATAGCAGTCATTCGGTCCGGCCTGAACCGTATTAAACGGATGCCCGTCAGGAAGATATGGAGGTGGGTTTAGAGGATATGGTTCATACAAAGTCAATAACTCCTCCACAGTAGGCAGATGCCAACCGGCTCTTCCTCCTATTACATCAGTTCCCACATTATAAACAAGGTTATGACAACTGCTTTGAGCAGACTGCCAAGAACCAGAACCCATAAAGAACTGAGCAATCCATGTCAGTCCGGTTTCTCTATCCATGTAAGAATTGCCACTGCCGCTCACAAATCTCTGGGATCCTGGTATTACAAGATCCCATGTGGGTGGTATCTGGTCAAGCGTCTTCATTGTTGGGGCGGGTGCACCTTGGGGTGGCTCCAAGCTTCCTGCATTGGTCATTGCTGGCATCATGAGAATTGCCACTGCAAAAACTATCATGATTGTTTTTTTGAACTTTTCCATTTTATTTACCTCCTTTGTGTTAAATGAAATTGCATAGAGCATAGGGCATGGTGCATAGGGTTTACTAATTAGTTCTTTTTCATTGCCTTTTCGTATTCTTTCAGGTTTTCTTTGAATCTTTCATTATTCGGCTCTAATTTCATAGCCTTTTTGGCAGTTTCAATGGCTTCGTTGATCTTTCCATTGATAAAATAGACTCTCGCCAAAGTGTCCAGAATCTCCGCATTCTTCTCATTCGATAACTCTGCCGCTTTTGCGGCATGTTCCAGTGCCTTGAGTTTATCCTGGAACTTTTCGTCCTTTGCCGTAGCATAGAGCCATGCCAGGTTGTTATGGATACTTGGATCCTTGGAATTCATTTCCAAAGCCCTCTTGTAATCGTTTAACGCTCCCTGATAATCACCTCCTTTCAATTTGCATAGACCTCGATAGATATAAGCAGAACTCGACCTCGGTTCCAAAATAGTTACCTTATCAAAGTCCTCTATTGCCTTCTTTTCCTCTCCTTTCCTATAGAAAGCGATACCACGGTCATAATAATGAGACATTACGAAGGGAGACATCTCGATGGCTTTGGTGTAATGATCGATCGCTGCCTGATAATCCTTCTTGTTAAGAGAGGCTTTCCCAGCATTTACTGCATTCTGATAAGCTTGGTATTTTTCTACAAAAGTATTCTCTCCATGAACTTCAAAGGGATGAGTTACCCCTGAGAAAATAGATATGGGGATTAACATTAAAAGTGGAAGATTCTTAATTTTGGTCCTGCCTTTCATTTGCCACTCTTTACCCTTACCCTTCTTAGGTCTTGTTCAGGGGTATTGAGAATATCCCAGAGTTCGTCGTAGGTGTTGAAAGCCTTCTTTCCCTTTATCCCCACTTCCTCAACGAGTCCAATAAGGCTTCGGGGTTTGTCTTTTTCAAAGCGATAGATGCGAATGATGTAATTGGAAGAAGAATTCATAAGTTGCAAATTCCCGCATAGCGCAAAGCGCATGGCGTATAGCGTAATAAATATTTTTATAATTTATAAAGTTTATATCACAGAAGGACTTACAGATAGCTTACAAATTCAGGGGGAAAAAAGAGAAAAGTTTTTCCTATATAGCGAGGACATTGGTAATGATATAAAAGAAAGGAAAAAATCATTTCATTTCAATAGGTTAGTATCTTATTCTCATGAGGTGTAAGGGAAAAAGAGTGAGGGGAATTACAGAAATTAGTTATGCTTTTGCTTGTTTAAATGCAGGGGATGTTGCAGGAAAACTTAATATAGACACTTTTAACTGTCGATTTGTTTTTTTACCCAGTGGACAATTTCGTCTGCCAAATTTAATGCCTCTTCATATTCTTCTTGGCTCACCGGGGACGCGATGCCCGGATACCGTGTAAAAACTGCAAATCGGGTCAGTTTCTCTCCTTGCTTTACTCTCTCTGGAAGATCTATACCTTTCTGTTCCAGTAAGGTCAGTAGTTCAGCCACATCATGAACATAAGGAAATTCAATACCTCGCTTGATCAATAGTGCTTTTATAGCTTTTTCTGCTGCCTGCTGAGCGTGAAAACAAAGATCCTCCAAATAGATGTCATTCCCTTTTACTCTTGCGAGCCCCAAATTACTCTGTGCTCGGTTGAGCCATTCCCTCGGATCTTCCGGAGGGTACCTTTCATGCATGATAGACCTCTTTTCCTTCCCGAAGGGCAGGGGCAATGACAAGATAATGAGTATTTCGGTATTTTTCAACCTGTTCAGGAGTGACAACAATCACATCAACAGCCTGGCCCACTCCATGTAGGCTCATATAAATTTCTCCAGTGAGACGTCCCTGATGAAACTCTCCCCGTTTTATGACTAACAAATCAACATCGCTATGAGGGCCCATTTTTCCTCGAGCAGCAGACCCAAAAAGGATGATCTTCTCCGGCTGGGCAACCTGCACAATCCTGTTAATGATTTCATTAAGTTTTTCTTTGCTTAACGATTCTTTATATGACATTGGTTTGTTACTCCGGTCCTCTTTACTTATATTCTATATTTTTATCAGAAAGGGAATGGAGGGTCAAATTAATTTTATAAAAAACAAAGTTTTTTCGTAAAGGGTGAGGGGTGATGGAAGGAAATAGCTATACGCTGTGCCCTATGCGATTTTTTTGAGTAACGCATCGCGAAGAGCCTTTGTTTTGGGAGAGGGTTCAATTCCAAGAACTGCTTTAATTCTTTTTTCAAAACGATTGTACTGGGATAAAGCATTGGCCTTCAATCCAAGATTTTGATAGCAGATCATCACTCCCTGACAGAATTCCTCGGCAAGGTCATCCACCTCGAGGCCTTTCTGAAAGCATTCTAATGCCTTTCCCCATTGTTTGGTTTGGAGCCAGTAATTGGCCACCCGATTCACAATCCTCAAAAATTTACTTCTGAAGTGCTCTCGGATCGAGATAAGCCAGGGATGTTCGATCTCATTGGCGAGAAAAGTTCCCTTGTACATCCCAATGGCTTTTTGAACGAGGGATATAGAAGCCTCTGTCCATCCCCTACCATCGACCTCCCCAAGAAGACGCTCAAAAGCCCAAGCATCAACCCAGCAGTATCTTGAATCGAGCGTTAACCGGCCGTCATGAAATTGAAGAGCTTCGGGATAACCGATTAAAGTTCGTAACCGATACAGACTCGTCTCAAAAGAATTATGGGCCGCATCACCATCGGCCTCAGGCCAGAGGATATCTGAAAGATCTTCCTCCTTCACCTCTCTTCCTCCAAGGGCAATCAAGGTTTTGAGCATGAAAATGGGCTTTCCCTGCCCCTTTCTTAAAAACGGAATCGGTTTTTCTTCCTTTAAAATCCCAAATCGTCCCAAGGTGTAGATCTTCAAAGGCCAAGGCCAGTTCTCCAGTTGAAGTGATCCTTTTCCCGGGATTAGATTTCGCTTTCGGATCATCTCCTGGACATACTCCACCTCTATCTCCGCCTCAAGAGCCCTCGCACATAGCTTTGCTGTGACCGAGGGATGGTCGAAAAAGGTGTTCAAAAGTCTCTGATCTTTCCCCAAGGTGAAGGCCATTTTGAGGAATCGTAGCCCTGAATCTTCTTTTCCTTGATTGAAGGAAAAGTAGGCTTGAGTCAGAAGAGAACCGAATTCGAGAATTTTACTTTTAGTCTCCACGGCGATAAGAGAACCTTTTTGAAGCTGATCCAAGGCATCTTCATTTTTCCCAAGCCTGTGCATGGCAAGGGCATTCATCAAATGGTTCATGGATATAAAGACAGGGCCCCCCACTTGATTGCCATACTTTAAAGCCAGATCCATATGTAAAGGGAGCCCAGCGAGATCTCCACAAGCCAGTGCATACCGAGCACTCGAGAAGTGGTAGATGAGTCTATTCCGAATATCCAAAAAATTATCGGATGCCGGGATGTGATTCAAAGAGGAGGCCAGTCTATCCAGAAATTGCCAGGCCTTTTTAGAATCGTTTACATTAAGCGAACTCGATATGGCATGCTCCAGAAGCGGCTGATCCACAATATGGATACCGGTCGTCCGGGACATTTCCATACCTTCAGATACAGCCTCCATACATTTTTCATGTGATCCTGTAAATTGGTAGTACATAGAATCAGCCAGTTTTCCCATGATCTTGAGGAAAGGGGATGCGTCTCTGAATTTAGTTAATTGTGATCAGTACTGTCCGGTTAAAAATTGAATAAAGTTAACTGGTTACAAGAACCCTCCTTTTGGTCTTGGAGGTGAAAATTCGTAAGTAAAGGTAATAATTCATCATTTTCAAAAAGTGTAACGCTTAAAACTTGTAGAATTTCGTTGAGTGTTCGCTCGATTCGGAGCTTCTTCTTGATAATCGCCACTAACACATACACGGAGATGGCGATCCAAATTTGAGTTTTCACGGCGTTCTCGGAAGTGCCGTAGAACGCCTTGATCCGAAGATTTTGTTTGATCCATTTGAAGAACAGCTCGATCTTCCAGCGACGTTTGAAAAGCAGAGCAATCGTCAGGGCTGGTAAGACAAAGTTGTTCGTCAGAAAGATAAGGCGACGATGGTTTTCGATATCGAAGAAACTGATTCGCCGAAGTGGATCGGGATAGAGTTGAGAGGTTTTCGGACCTCTGAGCAAAATGGTCTGATCGCTTCGTAATCCAGTTCCGGGATCGATAGAGTGGGAGGATCGTCGGATGTAATCGAGGTTGCTTTTGGCTCGTGTCACAAAAAACGCCATGTTTTGTGTGAACCGATAGAGGCGAGCAAAATCGATGTATCCACGGTCCATCATGTAGAAGGCGGCTGGTTCGAGGACCAGCTGATCCAAGAAGGTAACATCGTGAACTTTCCCATGAGTGATGCGGATTACGCAAGGAATAGAACCTCGCAGATCCATCGCGGTATGAAGTTTGATGGCGCCCTTTTGTTGCCGAAAAGAGGCCCACGGAAAAAGCGACAGACACAGGTCTATCGTGGTGGAATCCAGAGCGTAAGCAGCCTGGGTGATTTGCAACCCGAAGTCCTCGTCCGCATACAACTCTCTGGCTATTCCGATCAACACATGAGCAAAATCGGCGTAGATGCGCCAATCCCTTTTTTCGTTTGCATCGGCCAAGGTGCTTCGAGAAACTTTGCCCTGGATTCCTGCGTGATAAAGCTTGGGATGCATGGCCCGCAGGCATATTTCGATATCGCGAAGACTTTCCCGATAGGTCAGTTGAGCGAAGGCCATGCAAAGCAATTGATCGAAACACGAAAAACTTCGAATGTGGTGTTCGCCTCGATACCGATGAACGCATTTGTTGAATTCCCGTTTTGGAAGAAAGCTCATCAGTTGGGAAAAAATAATTCGTCCTGAGTGCATTGGTCACTCCTTTCCTATCTGAGATAGAAGGATTATGACCAATCGGAGAGAAAAAACTGAAATCGAAACCGTTCACAATCACGTTTATCATGCTAGAATAAAATGACAATTCGAATATTTTTAAAAAATTAACCGGACAGTACTGAATTGTGATAATAAGTTGAGGGCAGAGGCTGTCCTCTCAAACTCCCCCATCAAGCATCCGTGGAGGACAAGTTGGAACAGAACCCACATTTTGATATTGATCATCTGAGTAGACTCGGTAAGCGAAAGAGCCTGATCCGCCCACTTATGGAATTCAGGATGCTGGGGTTGTCTGAGTGTCAATGCCGCAACCATGCTCGATGCCACCCTTGCCCCAATCTCTTGGGAAGGAAGCTCCTTGATATCGTGCATCAGGTCTTTAAGTATATGAATCCAATGGTCAAGCCGAGAGAGGTCGTTATGACTGAAATCGATCCCATCGACAATGCTTGACCACGAGAGAAATGTTCCTTCCACATTTCCTTCTTCACGAAATAACTTGAAAGCTTTTTCATGACACCCCTGGCTCCGAGAAGGGTCGAAAGGGAACCTGCATGCACCCAGCCAGAAAAGAAGCCATGGGTTGTTCTCAATCAACTCTCGGGGAAGACCACTCAGCCAGTCTTCAAGAAGTTGATACCTTCCCTGGGCCAATAGGGAAGAGGCATGCCTCATAATGAGAAGAGTCAATCCTTCCCAACTCTTATAATTTATATAAATTTGGGCAGCCTCTTCCACCTGGCCCGATTCCTCAAGGAGCAGGGATGACCTGTGATGTAAATCCGAAAGCACTTCCCAAGAAAACGACTCTTTTGCCTGGGAGAGAAGAAAGTTCCTAAAAAGGGGATGATATTGATAAATAGGCTCTACGGAGTGATGTTGTTCTATGAAATAGTTGTTTCTGATTAAGGACGTAAGAATGAATTCCCCATTTGTAATACCTGTAAGTTCTTTCGCCATTTGAACGGTCATCCTGGGCAGAAAAGCTGTTTTCATGAGAAAGATCTTAATCTCTTTTTTTGTCTTGTTGAAAAGCTCACTCCCGAAGTAATCCACGATCTCTTTCGGAGAAGATTTATCGAGAGATTGAAAAACAATTCCTCTTTTCACACCATCCGAGATGAGGATAAGGCCCCCCACCCATCTGTGATTTTGTGGAGACGATCGATCGTCTCTTTTGATCGGATCTCTGGCGCTCGAAAACTAATGATAGCCCGAGACTCCTTCTGAGTGAAACGGAGTTCGTTCCATCCGATTAGACCCATCTGGCGGTTAGCTTTCAATCGGGCATAAACCGGTGGGGGCTCGTTCCGACTGATCAGAATAATATTCAGGTCATCAGGAATTGCGGACATCCCGGTGAGGATGACTTTGTGAAATGGAGATTCTGCAGTCACCAGGTGGCAATTGTCAAACACTAATATAAATCCTCCCTTTGTCCGCCCTTTATTAAATCCCTTCTTTATCCCCCCTTTT
>Ga0214474_1000778_pt1 | contig 15287 bp, 16 predicted proteins | sample RVTome_2_FD_187335 | JGI IMG/M metagenome (GOLD analysis project Ga0214474, IMG submission 187335) | Soil microbial communities from uranium-contaminated site in the Upper Colorado River Basin, Wyoming, United States - RVT95D214 HiSeq ...
GGGAATGTTTATTTTTTCCTCGGGGTACTAAGATGTTTCAATTCCCCCACTTACCTCCACCCAGCTTATGTGTTTGGCTGGGGGTATCCCGATTTTATCGGGATGGATTGCTCCATTCGGGCATCCCCGGCTAGGCTTGCTAGACAGCTTGCCGAGGCTTATCGCAGTCTTGCCACGCCCTTCTTCGGCCTTTGATGCCAAGGCATCCACCGTGCGCTTTATTCCGCTTGACCTGTTTCAGACTTGATATTGGCCCTATTCAATTTTTAAAGTACGCTGGACAAACTTAAGGCGGCTTGATGATTTCCACCAAGCCGCCTGGTTGGTTTCAACCACCAATTCGCTACTTTATGTTTGTCCGTTCATCGTCACTATTTTTTTCCTTTAGTGCCAAAGATAACTATACCATGTCATTTATTGGGTGTCAACATTAAATCATACCATATTCTAAGTCGAAAATGGGTTAACCTCAGTATTTCACCTGGTCTCATGCTTGAAATTGCTAGAAACTCTGTCTCCTGAATATGAATCAGGTACAAATAATGCCTTCGGAAGCCGATTTTAATACTGGTTATATTCAATGATATAATTGTATATTAAACATTATTGCGGAGCGAAACAGGATGTATCTGGATATCATAGCAACCACATCGAAGAATGGAGTCAATATGAACTCATTGTTATCAACTGATAAAGATTACAATCTCTGGGTATTGCTACGCCAGACAAGGGATGCCATGTCTAAAGCTAGGGAGAGCGAACTGGAAAAATACGGGATTTCTAGTATTCAGGCGGCAGTACTCTTTACTATCCAGGCAATCGGACAGGATGCCACACCAGCTGAAATTTCACGGCGTTTGATGAGGGAACCCCACTCTGTATCCGGACTACTAAACCGGATGCAGAAACAGGGACTCATAAAACGTGTTAAAGACCTCCCCAAACGGAATATGGTAAGAGTGGTAATGACAGAAAAAGGGGAAGAAGCCTATCGCCAGTCTACAAGACGGCTCAGTATGCATGATACCATTTCTGTACTTACTGATGAAGAGAGAAATCAACTCTGGAATCACCTGGAGAAATTAAGAGACAGAGCAATGAAACTCGCTGGTATCGGGTATGAACTCCCCTTCCCACCACACTGGGCAGATGCAGACGGAGATCCCAGCTAGTATCTCTTCCGATTCATTCGCATTAATGAGTAAATACAATGTGATGTTGCCATTCCGTCTTTTTCTGGGGAAAATCAGAACGGAAATGTGCACCACGGCTCTCTTCCCTGATAAGTGCTGCTTCAGCCATTAAACGTCCCGTGATAACCATATTGCTCAGTTGCTCTGAGGCGCGCTCTGTAGTTGGTGTTAGTATTTTTTGCCAGGCAGCTAAAACCTGTGCGGCTTCCATAAGAGTTTTTCGGTTGCGGATAATACCAACCTTATCCCACATTAGTGATTGCAGATTTAAGGCAGTCATTTCGGGGACGTTAGCTTGTGTTCTCCGCCTTGGTAATACATGAAATTCATCCTTAGCGGTTTTTTTCACAATTGTATTATTGCTGTTACTACGACTCTTCTCCATAATCCGCTTACTAAAAACTAGCACTTCCAGCATAGAATTAGAAGCTAGCCGGTTAGCGCCGTGAACCCCGGTGCAGGCAGTCTCTCCGGTAGCAAACAAGCCTGGAACATTAGTCTCACCCCAGGTATTTACCTTGACACCACCCATCATGTAGTGGGCTGCTGGGGCAACTGGCACAGGTACTTTAGTGATATCCATGCCGTGTTCCATGCAATAGCGGTAAATGTGCGGGAAACGGCTGGTAGTTAAACTGCGTGGTAGATGTGTTACATCGATGAAAACATGGTCGGCTTTGGTCTTTTCCATTTCATAGACAATACTACGTGCTACAACATCGCGAGGTGCCAGTTCTCCTTCCGGAGTGTAGTCATACATAAAGCGGCGACCGTTGACATTACGCAAAATACCGCCTTCTCCACGTACTGCCTCAGAAATCAGGAAAGGCGGTACATCCGGTTTAAAAAGACAGGTGGGGTGAAATTGGAAGAATTCCATGTCTACAATTTCCGCGCCGGCTTTGAACGCCAACGCAATACCGTCACCAGTCGCAATATCAGAATTCGTATTAAGTTTATAAAGCTGGCCTCCACCGCCGGTTGCAAGAATTATTGATTTTCCAGTAAAGTCTTCCCTTTTGCCTGTCCGACAGTCTATTGCTCTTACACCACAGGCACGACCTTTGTCCAGCATGATTTCGGCGGCAATACACTGCTCAATTACTGTGATATCAGTGGCACGGACGCGCTTGCTTAAGGTAACTTCAATATGCTCGCCGGTAGCATCACCGCCGGCATGTAAAATACGAGGCACACTATGAGCAGCTTCTGTAGTGAGAGCAATCTTGCCATCGAGCGTATCAAAAGGTACACCTAAATTCACAAGGTCGGCAATTCGGTCAGGTGCCTCAGTAGCGAGAATTTTTACCGCTTCTTCATTGCACAAGCCATCACCAGCAGCAATAGTATCGCGGAAATGCAGGTCTGCAGAGTCATTAGCTCCGATGGGTGCCGCAATACCCCCTTGAGCCTGCCTGGTATTACAGTCCTCAATATTCCCTTTAGTCAGAATGAGGACACTCCCCTGCTCCCGTGCTTGCAAAGCAGTATAGAGCCCGGCAATACCGCTCCCGACTAATATATAGTCAAAATGTCTCACCAGAACTCCTTTTTCACGGTCTGGTAGGTGTACGTTACATGCAAGTTTGTTATATCTATTTCGGACCGGTCTGAGGCTGTTGGTCAACTTTAGTGGCAATTGCGGATTTAACAAACTTCATTGTTGTACCGGATTCAACGCGTATGGTAACGCTATCTTCTGACACGCTCTCAACAGTTCCGTACATACCACCTATGGTGACTACTCTATCGCCTCTCTGAAGCTCCTGAATCATCTTCGATTGATCCTGCTGGCGCTTCCGCTGAGGTCGGATGGTAAAGAAATACATCATGACGAAGATGAGCACCACAAAGCCAACCATTAAGAGCGTGCTCGTCCATGAAGATCCTGTTGTCGTCCCATCTGTCTCTGTGTCGGTTGTTGTCGGATAACAACTCACCAGTAAAGCTACAGTAGTTATCAACCCGATGATTAATCCCAGAATTAGTAGTTTTGTCTTGCGCAAACCTCTCCTCCTTATTGACGCAGTCTCCCCTGAAGTGACCATGGGCTGGAATGTTCTATATCCAGTATAGCAAGTTTTCCCAACCAGTTATTATTATCGCTGAAGAATACAATTTTATCAGTTCTGGTCCGTCCGTACCACTTTCCTTTCTGTTTACCCTCCACCAGCACTTCAACTGCCTGTCCTTCCAGGCGCGCGTTGATTTCTGCGGCAATACTTTCCTGCAGTTTCTCAAGTATCTGCAGCCGCCGTTTCTTTTCTACCGCTGGTATGTCATCAGGGTAATCGCGCGCGGCAATGGTTCCGGGGCGGGGAGAATAAGCGGCAATATGCACCGTATCGAACTTGAGGTCGGTAAGTAAGCTTACAGATTCTTGAAATTGCTCTTCTGTCTCCGATGGAAAACCGACGATGACATCACTGCTCAAAGCTACGCCGGGAATCTTTTCCCTGATTACACTGATTAAATCTCGATATTGCTCGATTGTGTAACCACGCCGCATTAACTTCAGGATTTCATTGCTTCCTGCTTGTGCCGGTATATTTAAAGTAGGGCAGACTTTGTCTAAACAAGCTATGGTATCTATCAGACGTCGGCTTATGTCTTGCGGGTGGTTGGTAAGAAACCGGATACGCCACAAGCCATCTATGGTATTTAATTCAGTGAGCAGGTCAGCCAGTTCTGGTTTGTCAGGAAGATCATGCCCGTAAGAGTCTACATTCTGCCCGAGAAGAGTTACTTCCCGCGTACCACGTCGCACCAGTTCACTCACTTCGCAGACAATCTCTGCGAGAGGACGACTCTTTTCACGCCCGCGCCGGTAGGGAACAATACAATAAGCGCAGAAGTTGTTACAGCCCTGTATTATAGGAACATAGGTGGTTACCTGCGGCTTGTCCGGTAATGCCTGCTTCCAGTCATTATATTTCTGCCAGGGTGGGCATTCCCCTGCTCTAAAAAAGTAGTCGATGTGTGGGTAGCCTTTCTTGAGTTGAGCAATATCAGAATCTACCCAGCATCCCGTCACCGCCAGCTTCAGGTTGGGGTTCGATTTTTTCATTGATTTAATGGAGTGTAGTTTATTGATGACGCGGTCTTCGGCATGCTTGCGGACAATACATGTATTAAGCACAATGAAATCAGCTTCTTCTGCACGGTTGGTTGACTGCAAGCCATCCTTTTGGAAGAGACTGGCAAGCCGCTCCGATTCAGCCTTATTCATCTGACAGCCAATTGTCCAGATATGGTAATGGGGCATTTGTTATTTCTTTCTCACGATAATCAGCATATATATAGAAACACCACCTTATTTTACTTCTTACTGATATTAATACGGAAATCCACCGTATCTTTCCCCTATTGTCGTTCCCATGCAAATGGGAATCCAACTAACCAATTTGTATTAATAATGAGGTCTGTTCATGATTTACTGTTCTTTCCCTTTAATCATTAGCAGGAGGGCTTATTACTGCAGGTTATTATATGGATTCCTGCTGGAGTTTACACTAAAAGTAATGAAGTGCAGGAAAGACAGGGGAAAATATACTCAAATATAACCCTATATATTAAAGCAAGGACAATTATCCCAGTGCTTTTTTCAGTTCATCTCTGACTGCCTGCAACAATTCTTGGGGAGTTATAAAACTGTCATCTGTCCTATAATTATTCCCATATAACTTATCTTCAAATTTGATGCCCACGAAAAACCTGGTAGTTGCATATCTTGGAATAAAGTGACAATGAAGATGCCGTGTTTCATTCCCTAGAAAAGCGTAGTTGAACCAATCGGGATGAAAAACTCTTCTGGAAGCAGCTAACAAATCCTTTAAGACAATAAATAGCTCTCGTTGTTCTTCTTGAGTCGTATCAGTTAGGTCAAGGGCATCTTCTCTTTTACACCATACAACGCAACGTCCCAGATAGCCTTGATTTTCGGCGATGTAGATTGACCAGTATTTATAATCCTTTACCAGATTCTTAGAAAATTTATCTTCCATATCCTTCCACCTGTTCTATGAAATTAATTTAAGAGGAGAATGACAAAAAGAGTATAATTAACTCTTTGATTATTGAAGTTTGTTTGTTACTTGTATCTTGTCACTTGGAACTTCCCCTCTTAGGTGGGGAAAGGGGGGACTTGGTTATTGTTTCTTGATATTTGTCATTTCCGTCCTCCCGTATCAAGTACGGGACAAGTTTGGACGGTGGTGGCGGAGGGAGAGGGATTCGAACCCTCGACCCCACTTTCGTAGGGCAACCGCTTAGCAGGCGGCCGCACTAGACCACTATGCGATCCCTCCACTCAACAACTTTATTATTCTACTACTTTATATGACAGTCTGCCATTGAATCCGTTGCACTATATTACACGGCTATCAGGGATTCAACCGAAAAAATTCCTTATAGATAAAATATTAAAAATCGGAGCTTGCTGTTGCATTGAAAAGCGATAGGGTGAGAAGTATAATTAGCTTTGTATACACGGTAGATTCGTGCGATTTTAGAGGTGGTCGGGGCGAGTGGATTTGAACCACCGACCTCAGCGTACTGAAGTTGACATTACAGCATAAAATATGGTAGACTCCTAAGAATTGGAGCTCTACTATGATTACAGCCTCAAAAACCCAAAGAGCCGTTGGCTACTTCCGGGTATCAGACCCCCACCAGACCGGTGAACGCCACAGTTCACTGGAAACTCAAGAAAATAGCTATATTAATTACTGCAATCAGAACCAGCTCTCCCCTATCGCTACTTTCACTGACGTCGTCAGCGGCCGCCGTGATGATCGCAAAGAATACCTTCGCATGGTTGAATTCGTTATGCATGGCGGAGCCGATGTCATCATTGTGAAATACCTGGACAGATTTGGAAGGAATCCCAAAGAGATCCTGCGGCGATACTGGGAATTACAGGACCACGGGATCTCAATTATTGCCACCGATGAGGATATCCGCGAAGAAATCGTCCTGCTGGTTAAAGCAGGTGTAGCCGGAGCTGAAAGCAAACGGAATTCCGAAAGAGTGAGGGCGAATATGGGCGCTGCCATAAAAAAAGGTGTTCATGTGGGAAGGCCCCCCTATGGTCTGAGGTCAATCAAAGACGTGCAAGGGAGCACCGTGACTACTCGTTGGGAATTTGATCCCACGGAAATGCCAATAGTCAGGGAGATGCGCAGACTGAGGGTGGAAGAGAACCTGGGTTTCAAATCGATCGCCGATAATTTAACCCGCAACGGATATAAAGCCCGGGACGGCCGTCCCTTCGCTGCTTACACAGTGGAAAGAATTTTGAGTAATCCAGCCCTGATGGGTACCCTCGTATATGGCAGGAAACCCCGTAAAGGGAACCCGCAGACGAACATTATCGAAAAACCTGGTTTTTTCCCGGCTATTCTGACTCCAGAAGAGTGGCAGAGTTTAAGAGATAGACGACAGATCCGTGGAGAGGCACCTCGTGGCCGGGCCCATTCCAGCGAATATTTACTGAGCGGGATTGCTAAATGTGGTCACTGCGGTGGGCCAATGGTCGGTAAAGTGGGATATTCATACAGAGGTAAACAGTACCGGAACTACTATTGTTCAAGAGCCACCAAATCCCGGGGACTGTGCACCATAAGCAATGGTCATTCTATGTCGAAACTGGATAGCGCCATAATAAAGTATCTGGGTGAATTTTCTGATCCACAAAAAGTCCGCCAGCATTTATCTTTGGCAGAAAGACAACACACCGAACGGTTTGAAGTCGAGCTTAAACATGTTGAAAAGCAATTAGCTAGTCTGGAGGCTCAGTTCTTGAAACAGCTGGACGATCTCTTAAAACGCAAAGTCTTAACCGAGGAGGAATTTGCCCGTGCCAATGAGATTACTCGGTCACAAAAAGCGGATCTTGAAGCGCGTAAGGCGGCACTCTGTTCTCGGCTCGAACAGGCTAAGGCCAGCGAAGCCTTGGTCGAAAGAGTTCCCAAGGCTATAAAAACATTTAGCGAAGCTTTTCAAAATTTGACACCGCAGCAGCAAAAAGCACAATTGCAGTCTATCTTAAAGGCAGCCCATGTCTATCAGGATGGGCGTATTGAACTGGAATTCAGAGGCGAGAGTTCTTTATGAATAACAGGATTGAACCCTTGCGATTGTTCGTTGCCTATTTCACTTTTTCCCATTATAAGATTGGGGAGATTTTCTCCGTTTTGGATGACTATTGCGCGAGACAGTGTTGGGTCACTATCCCCTCTTAAAATACCAGCGACGTGAATAGCAATGACGCGTTCTTTCAAGTCGGGCGGTATGGAGCCCAAAACAAAAAATCGATATTTTCGGTTCATTCCTCGATCTCTAACTCTACAGAAAAATCGTTAATCAACGCCCTGTTAGGAGTTTATTCAAAGTCTCAGTCCTCGTCACCATATCTTCTCAGTAAATCACGCTTTCTGAAATACATCGGATTTAACCTGTATTCGTTGTCCAAAGTCGTTTGGGCTACATCCTTTTTGTAATAGCCCTCGACATTATAAAGATGACGCGCTAAAACCCATCTGTATTCGGTGATATAGCCACAATCGGGGCATCGATAGATCCGGCGTGGAACTTGTTTTGTCATTGTTTATTTACCTCAACAAAATGATATAACTTTTTGCGTTATCTGTCAAATTGTTTTATAATTATTGAAGAATTAGGTGGTTCCCGAAGTTGTTAAAAAATCTGGCCTGTTTTTGTTGGGAGGTGATGGTCCAATTTACCTATTTATCGGTTCGTCTTGGTTATTTCACTACCGGAAATGGAGAGAAATCTTGGAAATGATTGTGGATTCCTTCACGAAATCGGTAGAATCTGGAGGATTATCTTTAAAATATACGATAAAAAGTGTGAATATTGCAGATTTCCCGAGCGCAATCATAGATTTTCAGTAGATTTTGCAAATTTAGGCTGGGAGCCAAACTTCTTTTTTAGGAAAACAGCCGTTATTAGGGAGGAGAAATAATGGAAAACACATACAATCAATCTTTTAAAAGTGTTTGGCTAGATAAAAAGACTTATTTGTTAACTAAAGAGTGGGCCAATTGGCGGAAACTCCCATTTAAAAAGCCGTTGCTTCTTAAAAGAGCATTGGCGGTACTTATATATTGCGGCGGGGAATATTACGCTGACCACCGGCAGGACAATGACTTACATTATCCCGATGTTCTCCAAATGAAACAGCGTTTCGATAATCATTCGCCGTTCGATTTAACGAGCAAGTTCCGGAGATTAAATTACAAACTAATTTGGCTGGATACCGAAACCTATCTTATTTTAAAAGGGACTTCCAGCGCATTGGGACTACCGATGAAGCAAGCCTTGCCCATAGTCGTCGACTGGGGAGCAACGTATTACTCGGCGAAGATGCTTGGTTCCGGGGCGGCAGCTACAAAGTCAGAGCTTAAACTCCAGCACCTTATATTCAGAAAGAATTTCCCCAAGGCCTTGAAGAACACGCTCGAGATGTTTCCTCCATTCCTCCAGAAATAAAAGGTGGCTTTGAAAAGCAATTAATAAACACAACTGGAAGGAGGACTAATATGACAGTCAAAAAGAAATCCAGGCAGAAATCAGAGTCTTTACGGGTCTTGAAACAGAAAAACAAGCTGCAACAAAACCAGGGGTTGTCTTTGATTCAATGGTTGAAGACGCCATTTGGTAAAAAGTGGGGAAGTAATGTGCCCACGACATCACCAGTTACCCAAAGAAAAGGTCTTCAACGACCTTTTAAACCGGCTAAAAAATATTATTTCTGTTCACGTTGTGGCATCAAGCCGGGTACCAAGACAGAGTGTCTTTTTAATGATGGCTTCCATAGTTTCAAGCTGTTTGTTGGTGGTGCGTATTGCACCGTCTGCGGGGAAATGGCCGGCAACATGACCGAATGCAAGTATCGCAATGAGGAACATCGTTTTAAATCTGGTATCGGGGAAATATTTTGCAGGAATTGTGGCGTATCTCCTCACGATTATGATCCCTGTTCTCATTATCTTGACGAGCATGAATACGAATCCTATGATGGGTATGTCTATTGCAGCTTCTGTGGCGTGAAGCCAGGGGAATTCACCAAGTGTACCGCAGACAACGGTCTGCATAATTTCAAGATCTACTCCCGAAAGGTGAAATGCCTCTACTGTGGGGAAATGGCTGGAGATAGCACGGAGTGCACTTCTGAAACAAGAGGACATCATTTTACTTCGCTGGAATGAATGAATTTTAACTCGAAAAACTCACATGTCAGGGAAAATATAAGCTGAATAATTTATCGGTTTATGTACTGGTTACAGGTCCTCCTTGGCCCAGTTTCGTGACATGAGTGTAGTGTTTTTAGTAATAAGTAACCTTCTTTAAGAGAAATTCTCGTAGACGGGAAGTTCAAGTAGGGAGCCTGTCTCAAAAAGCAAAACAGAAAATTTCTTCTCCCACATATAATTTAATAATGGGCAGTATTTTAAAACTGCCCCCACTTATAAGTTAAAATCTTCTATTTTTAACATGTCTTTTCCCACTTTGTCATTGAGCTACCTAATTCTGAGACAGGCTCTAGGCTCCATCTCCACCCGAAACACGATATATCGTCAAATGGCTGAGTGGTTGGGTCGATACCAAATGTATTACCATTTAATAGACATCGGTAGGTATGTTCGTCGGCAATAAAAGTGAAGCGATAAGATTAGTCTCAATTTTACCGCTTGTCAGAGCATAATCAATCCGGTGACGAAGTCCTATCCGCTGGGAAGGTAGTTACGACATTGGAGTTTGTGGCTATGCTGATAAGGAATGTAGAATAAGGTGCCATTGGTCTTTCTTTTCACTGTACCAGAGGTGGAACGACTGCTTATTTTTAGTGCGGATATTGAAGTGCTTCTCACCTGGCTCAAGCCATTCCTGTTCTATTTCCTCAACCTCATATTGTTTGTCTTGCCACAAGAATGATATTGGTCTTTCGGCATACGTTCGTCCTGAATAGCACTGGACTTCAATCTTCTCCAATTGCATCCCTTATATCCTTTACTCCTTTACCTTGAATAATGACCAAGAACCATAAAGTTTATCAAATCTTTTTCAGTGGAGAATGAAGTTACTACAATCGAGAGGGAAGTGGTACTGGTGAAAACATGATTGCCGCTTGGTGGCCTTACATCTAGTACGAGCGAAAAATGAAGTTCAAGTCGCCTTGTAGGGCCGTCACTTAGGCCTGGTCACAATTAGTCTTTCGTGACTTTAGGGCAACAATTCAAGCTTTTGTAACATGATATACTAACGGTTGATTTCTATTGTATGATACAGATACAAAGAGGGAGATATCGTTAGTTTGTACACCGTGTTGTGATATGCCATCGGATAACTTCAAACGCTTGAGGCTTCGATTTTAACAAGCTAAAGAGAGAAAGTATGTGCGGTATAATTGGGATCGTAGGTAATAACTCAGTGGTCTCTCAGATATCAATCGGTTTGTACGATCTTCAACATAGGGGAGAACAGGCGTTTGGCATTGCTACTTCAAACGGCAAAGATATATACAATTACACCAAGAAAGGTTTGGTAACAGAAGCCTTCCCTGAAGAAAGAAAGGGTAAATCTCCTGTAGAAAAATTACCGGGGAATTTGGGAATAGGGCATACTTTATATTCCACTATTGGATTAAGTGGGGAGGAAAAGCAGACAAAATTCTTCCAACCTCTTTTAGGTGACTTTCATGGGGAGAAGTTTGCCCTTGCTCATAATGGCAATCTTATCAATTTGGAACCTTTAAGGAAAGAGGCCGAAGATTCAGGTTATCATTTTAACTCTAAAGCCTCGGATACCGAAGTTATCGTTGCGCTTCTATCCTCTTCAAAGAAAACTGATTTTCTCGAAGCGCTTATCAGTATTCTACCAAGGATCCAAGGAGCTTTTTCCCTAGTTATACTTCTTAGAGATAAAGTTATTGGAGTCAGGGACGGAAATGGTGTCAGACCTCTCTGCCTAGGGAGGATAGGTAATTCATGTTATGTCATCGCGTCTGAAGATTGTGCTTTGCATACTTTAGGTGGTAGCTTCATCCGTGAAGTCCGACCAGGTGAACTCATAGTTCTAAGCCAACATGGGATAGAGAGGGCTCTTATTTGGGCTCAATCCCCAAGACTCAAGCTTTGTATATTTGAGTTGATATATTTTGCTCGTCCAGATAGCATCATAGGCGGCCAACGCGTTTATTGGTATCGTGAAAAAGCTGGACAAGCTGTTGCGCAAGAACATCCTATTAAATATGCTGACCTTGTTTCTTCTGTTCCAGAATCCGGGACAATCTATAATTACGGGGTCTCTCAAGCTCTCGGGATCCCTGTCAGGAGAGCGATTTCAAGGAACAGGTATTATGCAAGAAGGACATTCTTGATGCCTCGCGAAATTAATAGAAAATCCCTTCAAGAATCAAAATTTTATATCTTGAGGGAGCTTGTTGCCAATAAAGTTATTATCATAACCGAGGATTCAATATTCCGTGGAAACGTCTGTCCAGAAGTTGCAGGAATGTTGAGAAAGATGGGAGCAAATGAAATTCATCTACTGGTAGGTTCTCCTCCAGTTCGATATCCCTGTTTTCTAGGTATTGATATTCCCACTCAAGCGGAGCTTATTGCCGCAAATAATACCCTAGATGAGATAAAAAAACAGCTATGCGTCGATTCATTGGGATATCTTAGTATCGCAGGTATGGTAAGATCTTCAGGTTTACCAGATTCTAGCCTATGTATGGGGTGCTTCACTGGAGTATATCCTGTGGCCCCTCCCAAAAACTTCGTTATAAGAAGACCTTCTTGTAAGTAGTCGATTTCCTTGTTTTTTACAAGAAAACATCTAGGTAACAATCTGGACTTTAGTATGGTAACTCTTGCGCTTCAACAAATCGCGTTTAATTATAATTTTGACTCGAAGCTTTTTATGTGCCAATGCATATGTGGAGTAACTCCCGGATCTATGGCATTAGTCTCGATAAAAAAGCCTATTTGGTCAATACCCATTTCTACAGCCGCTTTTTGAACACCAGTCACCATAGAAACAAGGAGATCTCCATCGATCGCCATGGGATCCATTATTGAAGAAATGTGTTGCTTGGGAATAATCACTGCGTGATGTCTCGCTGATGGAGTAGGATGATGGAATACAAGAACTCTGTCGTCTTCCCATATCTTTTTAATGTTTATGTTCCCAGACAGAACATCCTCACAATACCAATCTCGCCTTTTCATTTTAACCCCTTAAAAAATGTGCGTAATAACAAAACGCCCAAATGTGACTAAGAACCGGTACTCTCATAATGATTAACTCCAGCTTCCCAGAGTCTGTAAGAACTATAAAACAGTACAATTCCTATTATCGGAGTCCCGAATTGTAGAGCGGGATGGAAAAGCATATCACTGCTTTTACTTAAAAGATACTGGGCTGGGTAGAAATTAATAAATGCAAAAGGTACAACAAAGGTCAAAAGGACCTGGATAGCCTTCCCGTAGATACTGATGGGATATGTGATAAAGTATCTTGCGTTCTGAAAAATGGCGTCTCTATATGAATTGGGCGTATTAGTCCAAAAGCTCAAAGAGCCTGCGGCGAGAAGAGCTGCAATATGGATCAGAATAGCTCCAATTAGAGTTAGTATCAGGAAAGCAACTTTGGTGATGGTCCACTCTATAGCTAAATTGGCAAAAGTAAAAATGAATAGTACTACGCTTAGCCCCATGTGCCCCCAAAGCATGTTATCAGAGTAAGATGAAATAAGATACAGTAATGTATTCATGGGTTTAAGCATGATATTGTCAAAATTGCCTCTCTGGATGATAGTTCCAAGATAAACCATGGGCACGTAGAAAAAATATCCTGCAAAGCCATAGGCGAACAGATTGAGGTTAGCGAGTAGCATCATTTCCCAAAATGTCCAGCCCCGAATCGTTCCAAAATTTGAAAGGAGAATCCAAATACCAACGTAACTGATAGTATAGCCGATTGCATTAACGAGCGGGTCCATAATAAATTGGAGACGGTGCTCCATCTTACCCTTCAGGTACGTATTGGATAGATGCAGGCATATCTTAAACAATTCCACTTAAGGCTTAACCTCCCTGGATAACAAGTTTTCTGATACCCTGTCTCCAGATGAGTTCGGCTAGTCCATATAACGATACTATCCAGAATATTTGCTGTAGTAATATAAGTACTATTTCTCCCCTATCAACCCGACCAAGGTAAATTGATATGGTTGTAAAGAAAATGTGCTTAAATGGTAAAAACTGGGATAATTGTACCAATATCGATGGGAAAAACCAGAGCGGGATTAACGAGCCGGACAGAAAACGCATCAGATCTCTGTATAACCTACTCCAATGCCAGCTTGGGGCAGGATACCAGAAAGCAAATAACGCGATGCCGTAAGTAATAAAAAAATTGATTAATACGCTGCATGATACTGCAATAAGGAAAAAAAGGAAATTTTCAAGAGAGGGAAACTTGATATGGAAAAAAATTATCCCTATTAATAATACAGGTAGCAACTCGGAAAAGCTTCGGCGGAGAACAGTCCCAATAGTGGTAGAAAACATTAAGGCTTGAAAATTAACTGGTTTCAGGATATCCATAGCAATCTGACCAGTACGAATTCTATCATCGATTATTTCAAAAATAGTCGTACTGAGCAGAACTGAGATGACAGAGCTAATTACGACATATGTTGCCATATCACGCGTATCTATCACACCCGCTGAAGTGGAGACTTGACCGGTAGCTCCCATTAGTGCACGCCAGATATATATCTGCACTAACAGAAACAGGATACCACTAATCATATTAAGAAGAGAGTCAGCCCGGTATGTAATTTCTTGTTTGAAAACGTTCTTTAATTGTTCAATATATGGTCTCATTTAATTGCCGCTTATTTGGTTTTTGTTCGAGAACCCTTTGTATAATACCCGTATCATATCTTCGATTTGTGCCTCTTTTACCTTGAAATCCACTAATTTCACATTTTGCATTAGCCATCCGAGAATTGCAGTGGAATTAACGTTGTTACGATTGTATCTGATCGATATGTTGTTATTATTTTGTTCGATGGCACTTACGCCAATTGTTTTCAGATAGCTCAACTCAACCGGCTCGGGTGAAATTGTCTGTAGGACTATTATTTCTTCGTTGCCGTAAGTGTTACGCAGTTTATCCAGACTACCGTCGTACATTATTTGACCTTGATTAATAACTATGACACGAGAACAGAGCTTCTCGACGTCAGACATATCATGAGTCGCAAGTAGTACGGTGGTAGACCTCAAATTATTCATTTCCCTGATAAATGTACGGATAGATTCTTTGACTACTACATCCAGTCCAATGGTGGGTTCATCTAAATAAACAATAGATGGATTATGCAATAAGGCACAGGCAATATCAGCTCGCATTCTTTGACCGAGGCTGAGCTGCCTCACTGGTGCGTGGAGTAATTTATCGAGATCCAATATATCGGAAAAAATGCGCATATTCTCCTGATAGGTTTTCTCTGGTATCCGATATATTTGACGTTGAAGGCTAAAGGATTCCGAGAGGGGGATATCCCACCAGAGCGACGTACGTTGCCCGAAGACAACCCCTATGTGTTTAGCGTTTTCTTTTCGGTTCTTATGCGGTACAAGTCCGTTTACCTCAATTATTCCGCTGGTCGGGACAAGTATCCCACCCAGCATCTTCATTGTGGTTGATTTACCCGCGCCATTTGGTCCGATATAGCCTACAATTTCACCCTCGCGTATTGAGAAAGATACATTATCCACGGCTTTGATAATCTTGTATTCTCTTTTTCCAAGGTCTCTAAATGCACCCAGAATCCCAACTCTGCCTTTACGTTGCTTAAATACTTTTGTCAGATTCTCAACCCGAATGACCATCTGTAGCCTCAATTCTTTAGCAGGTTATTTAGTGGAAAGATGTATCAAGATATTGGGATCTAGGCTGTAGTTGTAGCAAAGAATATTTCGCCCTTAGATTCACTTGTGTAAGTGTCTATGTATATCACAGCAGAAATATATTTGTCAAGCAGCAGCCGACTCC
>Ga0214474_1000779_pt1 | contig 15283 bp, 13 predicted proteins | sample RVTome_2_FD_187335 | JGI IMG/M metagenome (GOLD analysis project Ga0214474, IMG submission 187335) | Soil microbial communities from uranium-contaminated site in the Upper Colorado River Basin, Wyoming, United States - RVT95D214 HiSeq ...
CCACCCCAATTGGTTCGACAACACTACGTCCATCAGGAACAACACATTGGGCTGGGTAGGTTTGAAGAACCCTGCTACCAGAAAGCTTGATACATTCTTCCCAAGTAAGCGGTTTTGATTCATCTTCTTTAGTCTTAAATAACCAACCTTGTTGATATAAGAAGGCAACCCCGACTACAAACAACCCTAAGATTATTACTATAAATTTTACGTACTTAAAATCAAATCTGGTAGGTAGCTTTTCGCTGGTTTGTCCAAGTTGATTATCCATTTGTTTTTTAACGCCCCCATCGGGAAAGGAGGGTGCTTAGATCACGAATGTTAACTCTACCGCTTTTGTCTAGATCGGCAATCGCGTTGGTGGTACTCCACTTACTCAGAAGTATACTAAGATCACGTATGTTTATCTTACCGTCAAGGTTTAGATCTCCTAGTTTTCTTACTGCCGGTTTGGCAGTAACGTTTACAGTTACCAAGTCAGTTGCACTACCACCTTCTCCCAAGCAGCTAAGAGTGTAGGTCTTTTTAGCTGTTAGCCTACCTGTGGACTTCGATCCACTTACACCTGTCCAACCAGCTGGTGAGACAGAACAGCTGGTAGCATTAGTTGAAGTCCAGCTAATCGTCGCCGAGGTGTTGTAAGTGATGGTGATTGGTCCATTAGAACCGTTTGCCTTGATGTTGGCTGTTGGCGGAGATGGACCACCGGTGTCATTACTCACTGTCACATCTATCGTATCGGTAGCTGTGTTGGGTACAGCATCATAGGCTTTAGCGAGCAGACTGTGGATTCCGTTGCTAACTGTGGCGGTATCCCAAGAATACACGTAGGGTGAAGATGCGTCGGTTTCCTTTAACTCCCCATCTACATAAAACTCCACTTTGGTTACTCCGAAGTTATCTGAGGCTGTGGCTGAAATGTTAACCGTTTCAGAGACTGTCGAACCATCCGAAGGCCCAGTGATTGATACAGTTGGATCTTGTGTATCTTCTGGACAGTTCCCGCCAGTGTCAACACCTGTCTCACCGAAATCTTGTTTGCCGTTATCGCAGTGATTACCTGTGAAAAAGTTTAGTCCATAGTGAGAAAGCGAAGGGTCGTAATGCCATAAGAAGAGATTACCTACGCCAACAATACTTCCGGGATGTCCAAGCCCGCACCACGGCGAAACAGGGTCTTGAGGAATATCATAAAGCCCAGGCATCCACTTATAGGTGTCGGCATCTCCTTCCCCGCATGTCGGGTAACCATCCTTATAAATATTATCAAGTTCGAGAAGAGCATGGACCACACCTGTAAATTGATGTGCCCATTCGTTGAGAATCACGCCTTCGGTAAGACACTGAAACCACTCGCCCGGATCCGTGGAATTTGGAACCCAAGTGTAACCAGCACCACCCAATCCAAAATCAACCCCATATGTTCCGCCACAAAGTGGTATTGAGTGGTACTTCCCAGTATTCAAATCATGTACAGAAGAAATAGCTATTGTAAAATCAGTTTCCTTTGAAAGATACGCCTCCACCGCTTCTTCAAGATCCCACCATCCAAGCCACAAAGTCCCTCCCCACCGTGATAGTATTTGTTCACCAGATATTTCATGCACGTTGACTATCGGTAAAAGTGCGCCGTTACTTAGTCTTTCTATATCATCAGCAAAAGCATCTATTTGCTGCCTAGCATAAGTTAGCTCCTCAGGTCTAAACCCCATCTCAAAACATTCCACCAAGTCATAAGTTGGTAGTGATGGGTCCGAAGGTTTTAGTATTTTTGGAGTCAAAACTGATTCATCTCTACGCCAAGAAGTTGATACGGTGTGATCAGAATTATAAATATCAAACCGATCACCGCTTACCCAAGGTTCTCCTGCTATACAAAATTGTTGGCTAGTTAAAATAAAAACCTCAATTATCGCCTCTTGTGGTGTAAACGACCCTATAGTTGGCCCTTTGTCCCAGTGAAATTGCAGTTTTGCTGAACCAGTGTTCTCGTACCACTCAACTCGTAGATTGTGATGGCCAGAAGAAATAGTTAATGCCGTAGCATAGGCACCTGCTGAATCGTCCCACCGATCAATTACGAGATTTTCATCAAGATACACACGCACACCATCGTCTGTGAAAACACTTAATTGGTACGTGCCAGCCTCGAAATTAAGTTGTCCACGCCAAATACCAGAGATACTATCGCCAGTACCACCAAAAACAGGAGCGGCACCCCAATCATGGTTAATTGCAAATACTCTATTAGAAACTGGCGACCCAAGTGGTGCTTCGTCCTCACCTCCAAGATACGAGCCCACAGCTGGATCAACACCAGAAAAATAACAAACATGAAAATAATCTATTGGGTAGGTTTCATCGCAGCTTGAAGCTGCCTCTACCCTCATCTGTTTTTCTTGTTCCGCATTGATTACAATTATCGGAGCACTAAGAAGCATAATAAGTGTGCTCAAAGCAATGAAGATTTCTCTGATTGTATACGGAGGATTTATAAATCTACGGATTTTAAACATCATGGGCAGTTAGTTTAATTATGACTAATCGCCCGCTTGAATGTCAACTTGAAGCAAAATAAATCTCTTGACAACTTCTTTTCTACTATGATACCTTAAGAAGGTCTTTGCTTACTTAAGCCCCATTTCTGCCCAGAAAGGAAGTATTCATGGCTCTCGGAGACGATTTGCCAGAGCTACTAACAGTCAAGGAAGTTGCTGCCTTTCTGAGGGTTTCTCCGCTGACCATCAAACGCTGGGGTAAGCGTGGTAAACTCCCGGCAATAAGAATCAACGCGCGAGGTGATCGTAGATATAAGAAGGAAGCGGTGTTGTGGCTCCTTGGTGAAATGAAGAAGGAAACAACATAACAGTGGCTCCCACCCCGATTTAAGACTGCTTCGCAGTCTGGTGAGATAGCATCCCCCGTAACTTCTTAATCTTCGCTCTGCTCGATTATTCAGGTACTCCCGGCTGCTGCGACCTCGCTTAAGCGAGGACTAGAAAAAGGAAACAGCTTAAATAAGCCCCTTTCCTTGCCATATACTCAATACTAATTTAATTATTGACTTTCAAGCAACGCTATGAAATACTTTGTATTAGTGTTACCCCACTTCGCTACGCTCGATGTAAACTGTTTACACTGAGGCGAAGCCGAAGTGCACCTTAAAAACCTGACTCATAATCGACAGAATCTGTAAACCTGCCGAGTGAGTGCAGTTAGCCAGATCTATTCCAAGAAAAACGAGAGGAGGGGATTCCAACGCCGGAAACCCGCCCACGGCGGTAGCCCCTCGCGGGGCATTAGAAATAGTCACCCCACGAGGGGCTTTTCTAATGCCGAAGGCATAAAGACGCAGAAGTATTAAGGAATTACAAATTCCGCAATACGAAGCGATCTTATTGGCGAAGCGATTTATTGCTGAGCCATAAAGATGCGAGAGTACTGAGAAATCTTGTATTTCGAAGTACGGAGCGATCTTATTTGCTGAAAAGGCAAAGGTTTTAATTTTTACGTTGCAGCTTTGAAGTTTGAGATTTGATTTTTGAGCTTTCTCTGAACATCAAATAAACAAAGTAGGGCAATGCTAGCTGTCTTTTTAATCTAGACGGCTCTGAAATTAGACGAAAAGCCCACTCAAGACCGATTTTTTGAAGAAAAACTGGTGCGCGTCTCTTTCCACCACTAATGTAATCGAAAGCTCCCCCAACTCCGATTGCTAATTTAACGTTTAGTTTCGGAAGATTTCTAGCAATCCATTTTTCCTGCTTTGGCGCGCCGTAGGCAACCGCTAGAATATCGATTTTTTTATTGCCAATTTTTCCGCGTGTTTCTTTATCGAATTTCGGATCCGCGACACCAGAATAAGTACCGACTATTTCCAACTTGGGATATTCCTTTTTCAACGCTTCACCGGCCTTTTTAACAACTCTCTCGCCTGATCCCAATAAAAACATGCTAAATCCATGTTCCTGGGCCAAAGCGGCCAACCCCTCTAATAAATCAACCCCTGCTACTCTTTCTTTCAAGGGTTTACCAGTAAGTTTGGCTAGCAACACCAAACCGATACCATCGGGAACTGACAAGGCTGACTTATTCAAAATATTCCTAAACTGCGCATCTTTTGTTGCCTTGACAATAATCTCTGGATTAGGAGTAACAATATAGTGCTTTCCCCCACTCTCAATTAGTTCTTTAGATTTTTCTAGAGCTTGTTGGTATGTAATTGCATCTACTCTGATACCTAAAATTTCCATATTCAATAACAAATTTCAAAGATCAGATGTCAAAAGAAACCCAAAGCTCAAAAGTCAAAAAATTGGTAGCCCATGCAATGGTCGCAGAGCGCTTTAGCGATCTTAACCGTAGGTGCAAAGCGTGTAGCGATCTATTTTTGACATTGATTTGATATTTTGGTTTTGTCATTTGACATTTTGCGCATAGACTTTTTCAAACACCTTGATCGTTTCTTGGGCACATCTTTCCCACGTAAATTCCTTTACCCGCTCCCCTCCTTTTTTAATCAACCCTTCTCTTAATTTTTTATTGGTGGCTAGCCTTTTAAGACCTTTTGAAACCTCATCAACAACTAGTGGATCGACTTGGATAGCTGCTACCCCGCTTACTTCAGCCATCGCTCCTATCTTTGATGTCAAAACTGGGCACCCACAAGCCCAAGCTTCTAAAATGGGCAGGCCAAAACCTTCGTATAAAGATGGGAATGCTAGTCCAATTGCTCCGCTGTAGAGGGCTGCAATATCTTCATTGTCTACATAACCAAGGAAGCGGATACGGTCTGATATAGAAATTTTTTCCGGGGCTTTATAGATTTCTTCCTCTAACCAACCTCGGGATCCCACTAGAACTAGATCTATTCTTTTTAGTTTTGTTTTCGCAAAGGCTTCAATAAGCCTAACTAGATTTTTTCTTGGCTGGATTGTACCGACATAGAGGAAATATTTTTTGGACAAACCATATTTTGCTTTAGCACGGCTTATGTCTTCTTTACTTCTAGGATAAAAAGCCCGCTTATCTACTCCTTCGTAGACAACGCTAATCCGATCACTTGGAACTCTTAAGGTTTTAATTAGATCCTTTTTAGTAAATTTGGATATAGAAATTATATGACTAGCGTTTCTGGCAACGTATTCTGTTGACCAAGTGAGGTATAGTTTTTGCGGAAACTTGTGGTATTCTGCTAAAAATTCTGCTCCCAAATCATGGACGGTAGCGATCGTTTTCAAAGACGGTCGGCGTACCACTGGAATCGTGTGAGCAGGCACAAAAAGGACGTCTGGAGGCCTGATTAAAAGCTCAAAAGCAAGCCGTCCTTGTGTCCAAAATCTTGGCGAGGATATAGCCTTAGTGCTAAAGTTTGGCTGGCTAATTTCGAAGAAATGTGGTATTTGATTAAAATAAAGAACGTATCGGTTCTTTTTATCAACTGACGCAATTGCTTTAATTAGGTTTAGGGAGTAGTTTTCAGTACCAGTTTTATCCTCCCTTGCAAGTCGAGAGGCATCGATTCCAATAACCATAATTTAAAAAGCTCGAATTTCAAAGCTCCAATGACAAAAGAAATCTAAAGCCCAAAGTTCAAAATTTGGCATTTGGCATTTATAATTGCTCTATAGAAACTCGAACTCTCTCAGAGCTTTAACTTTCACCTTCGGATAATACTCCGTCGGTAAAGGTCGATATTTTCCAAAGCTGTACCCGTACCATAAACGACACACAGCAGTGGGTCTTCTGACACATGACACGGTACACCAAGAGTTTCAGTGAAATATTTATCTAGATTCTTCAGTAGTGAGGTACCTCCACTCATTACAATCCCCTTATCAATAATATCGCTAGCTAGCTCCGGTGGTGTTTCCTCCAGCACTTGTTTAATTGCATCAAGTATATTGTTTAAAACCCCTCTTATAGCTTCGGTAAGTTCGCTACTTTTTAGCTCAATCAGCTGAGGTAATCCAGTAATACTATCTCTACCTCGCACTTCAATAGAAGAATCTTTTTCTTCCATCGCCGCGCTGGCTAAAGTTATTTTAATCTCTTCTGCAGTTCGTTCGCCGATAATCAAATTGAATTTGCGCCGTACATAGACAGCGATAGCTTCATCGATTTTATTACCCGCTATTCTTGCGCTTTTGTGAACTACTACTCCTCCCAACGAGATGACGGCGGCTTCAGTAGAACCCCCACCAATATCGACGATCATATTACCGCTCGGAGTACCAATTGGAATTTTAGCCCCGATGGCTGCTGCTAGAGGCTCGTCAATAAGATATGCAGTCCTAGCACCAGCTGAAAGGGTTGCATCTAGAACCGCTCTTCTTTCTACACTGGTCACACCAGCAGGTACACAAACCATTACATCTGGCTTGAAAAACCGCGTCCGGCCAGCTACTTTGTCGAGAAAAAACCTTAGCATCGCCTCAGTCATGATGTAATCAGCAATTACCCCATCACGAAGTGGCCGGGAAGCCTCTATTCCTTCTGGAGTACGCCCGAGCATTTCTTTAGCAGCATTACCTACAGCAAGGACTTCTCCATCTTCTGAAGAAATTGCTACTACGGTCGGTTCATTGAGGACCACTCCTTGCCCTTCTAGAAAGACAAGCGAATTGGCCGTACCTAGATCAATAGCAACCCTTTTACCAAACATGACGCCTCTATTATATAGACGGTTTGGTGGCTTCACAACCACTAATTTTTAAAGAGATCAAACTTTACTTAAAAAGATCAAAACCCACCTCATGATCACTCAAAAGTATTTTCGTCTTGTTGCACAGCTACCCCCAAAAAGAGTAGAATTTTAACCATGAAAAAACTTCTTAGCATCATAGCGTTTCTAGTAATAGTCGGAATTATTACAGTGGGAATCGTCCTTTATGCCCAAGGTTACCGGCCAAACTTCAAAGAGAAATCTATCGAAGCCACCGGTATAGTCAGTATCAAATCAACCCCCAACCAAGCTCGTGTTTTCATCGACGGCGAAGAAAAAGGCACCACGAATATCGACATCCCTGATTTAAAACCTGGAAAATACACTATTAAAATTGTCAAAGAAGGCTTTTCTAATTGGGAAAAGAATGTGGATGTAACAAAAGAAAATGTCAATCTTATCCAGGCACTACTTTTCCCAGTCGCTCCCTCCCTACGTGCTCTGACCTTCACTGGGGTAAATAACCCTTTGGTTTCTCCCAACGGTAAAGGGATTGTTTTTTCGCTGAAAGAGCCTGAGGAAAAGGCTGGCATTTGGGCATTGAATTTCTCTACCAGTCCTCTTCCTTCGTTTTTCACAAAGGATTTAACGCAGGTTGCGGCTGATACTGAAGAAATTATATTTTCGGAGAGCAGTTGGGAATTTTCACCAGATGGAAAGCAGCTGCTGGTAAAATTGCCCAAATCCCAGCGTTACTTTGCTCTTGATCTTTCAAAAGAAAATGGGTCTCCTAAAGAAGCCACTTTGGACGTTGTAAAAATAAAAACGCGATGGGAAGATCAGGCAAACCGAGCAATAAAGGCGAACTTAAAGGGTTTTGATAAGAAAGCACAGCTTCTTGCCGCTAGCTTAAGCGGTATAAAGTTCTCGCCGGATAAAACAAAGTTTTTAGGTCGGAAAGGCAACGGGATAGTTGTTCTCTACAATAGTAATCTTGGACCGGCACCCAACCAGGAAGCTCAAATTTATAACTTACCGGCAGCCTCAAATTACCTCTGGTATCCAGACAGCGAGCATGTAATGTTAGTAAAAACAGGTTCGATCTCAATAATCGACGGCGATGGTGAAAATAACATTACAGTTTACACTGGCGATTTCGATCCAGCTCTTGTCGCCCCCTGGCCAGATGGATCAAAAATCGTTATTTCCACCAATTTAAACACTACTGTAAGCCAGCTCTCCAACCTCTACGCAATCGAGCTTCGCTAAAGCTCAAAATACTAAATACAAAGCACGAAATCCCAAACAAATCACAAATCCTAATGTTCCAAACTCTAAACGATTTAGAAAATTGAAATTTGAGCAATTGGAATTTGTTTAGAATATATTTAATTACCTGACCAACTCTGCTGTAATAATCAGTCTCCGCAGACTACTTCCCGGTGGATCGCAAGTTTGCAGTGTCAGTATAGGCTTTTTTGACGGGTTGGTTAAGTAACGAACGTCCGTTGCCCCAGTTACTTTTTTAGCTACGGCTATATAATCGTACCGCTTTCCTTTATAAAATGTAGCCACTCTGTCACCTTTTTCTAACTTTCTCAGCAAATAAAAGACGCTGTTGTATCTTCTCGCCTGAACTGCATTAATTGCTGAATGGGCGAACAAAAAAACGTTGTTGTTGGTAGCTTTAGTCGAACCTGGAACTGCTGTGCCAGCTGCATGAGCGACGCCTTTTGAAAGGGCGGCAATATATTCTGGGTAATTTGCAGCATTTACATTTGGTACAACTGGGGCGTTAACGCCGATTTTTTCTATCACAATCCCAAATTCTTTACTTTTCGGCTCTACCTTTAAGACTGGTAAGTCTTCGGCCTTTGCTTTTGGAATCGAAATATCTGGCGCAACCCCCTTGGTTTCGGTCACTTGTAAAACGCTAGCCCGCCACCAATACCAAATCTCCTGCTTTACAAACGGTGCAAAGGAAAGAAAAGAAAACACAATTCCCACGATGACAAGGGAGTTGGCAATTGTCCTTATAGCAATAAAAATCCAAAATCTTTTTCTTTTGTTCATATGGTCGGGGTGACTGGAATCGAACCAGCGGCCTCACGGTCCCGAACCGTGCGTTCTACCACTGAACTACACCCCGAAGGAGTTTTATTTTAGCCCAAACTGTGTTAAAATTCAAACCTGCATGCCCCTGTAGCTCAATTGGATAGAGCAGACCCGTCCTAAGGGTAAGGTTGCAGGTTCGACTCCTACCAGGGGCGCCACTCAAACATATAAATAATATACTTAGCGCAAGTTACTTTTTATCTTCAGCTTTAGTTTGACAATGCTTCTTGCTTTAATTATAGTAAAATTAATGAATCTGCCTCGAGCTAGGAAAAAATTGCTCGGCCTGCCTGTCGGCAAGGCAGGCTTTACACTCGTTGAACTTCTAGTTGTGCTGGCCGTTATTTCTGTCTTGATTTCAATCGGCCTCGCATCACTACGAAGAGCTCAAGCAAGCGCACGTGACGGTCAAAGAAGATCTGACATTCAAAATATACGGGGGGCTTTGGAGCAATATTATGCTGACGAAAATGTCTACCCCGACACAGCAACCTGGGAAACGGATCTAGAAAATAACCCGGCTGCAACCAACCCCTACTTAAAAGAAGTGCCTGAGGACCCAAGTGGAACCTATGTTTATAGTGGTGGCGGCCAGATTTATTGCATCGGGGCTGATCTCGAAACAAACAGTGGGACACATCCAGGTACATGCAGCGGGGCTCACAATTACGTCTTTACTCAATCCGACTAATTACTAAACCTCATTGCCTCTTTTGTAGTTGTGGATTTCTTTATCGTGGAACCAGAGTTTTTCTTCAAAAGCCGCTTCCTCAACTGACCCCGAGACGTGAACGACATTTTCTACGCCTCTTTTTTCCGCGTTGGCGTAGGCAGCAGAATCAGTGGCCAGGTCACCTCTAATCGTCCCAGGAGGAGCATTCACCGGCATAGTTGGCCCAGCAATAGCTCTCACGTTGTCTACAGTATGACGACCTTCGATTAGAACTGCTACCACTGGCCCAGAACCAACATAATCAATCGTCCAACCTCGCACCATTTTCCCTAGCTCCAAGGTATCTTTAGTACCTAGATCTTTCCCGGCATCTTTGCCATACTCTTCGTAGGTTTTAAGGGTTTTTTCACCCAGACTTTTAAGATATTCCCTGTCATCTTTGTAATGTTTTCCCAAATGCTCTCCGCTTGCCTGTATCATCTTCATAGCCACAATCTTAAGACCCATCCTCTCAACCCGGGTCAACACCTCACCCACCAATCCACGCCTTACACCATCTGGTTTTACTAAAACTACTGTACGTTCCATAAAAATAAAAGTATCAAGTATTAGGTATTAAGTATTAGGCAGATTAGAAAGGATCGCGGATAGGTTTCTTTATACTCAATACTTGATACAAGATACATAATACTAAAGTTTGAGTATTTTTTCAAACTTTGCTTCGTCTTTGTAAGGCCCAATAATTGCTAGGTTCAAGCCTTTATTCTTAAAAATATCGCTGGCCACTTTTTGGATATCACTTTCTGTTACTTCGTCTACTTTTTTAAACATCTCGTCTGTAGTCCGCACCTTTCCCTCCAAAAGCTGCTGGGTCCCAAAAAGGCTGGCTACCTCTCTTGAATCCTCAAGCTCAAGTACAAGTCTGCCTTTAATATGCTCTTTTGCCTTTTTTAACTCTTCGCCGCCTACCGACTCTTGAGATATTTTAGCAAATTCCGCTATTACAATTTTTACCGCTTCGCCTATCTTTTTTGGGGTAACTCCCGCCTGGGCAACAAAACTGCCCACGTCGTGATATTCTTCAAAAGAACTTCTGACATAGTAAGCCAGGCCCCTTCTTTCTCGCAGCTGAATGAACAACCTTGAACTCATTGACGAACCTAATATGGCGTTAAGAACTGCAACTTTATAGTGATTCTTATGTCTCCTTGGGTAAGCCCGAACACCTAGGCAAAAGTGAGCCTGCTCGGTTTTTTTATTAACTAATTTAACCGCTGGCTGGCCTTGAGAAACTTTTACCGGTTTGTAAGTTGCAGTTTTCTTGTGTTTCAGACCACCTAAATATTTATCGGCGATCTGCCTAACGTCGTCGTGCGAAATACCGCCGGCAATCGAAACGAGCGTGTTTTCAGGCGCATAGTAGAGATCTTTAAACTTGAAAAAATCGTTCCGATTTATATTTATTAGTGACTGCGGGGTGCCTATTATATCCCAACCAAGTGGTTGATCACCGTATAGAAGCTGTTCATAAACATCCCCAATATAACGAACCGGAGTATCTAAATACATACGCAGCTCTTCAAAAATCACGCCCCTCTCTCGATCGATCTCTACTTGGTCAAATTTGGAATTTGTCAGCATATCGCTTAGAACATCCAGTGATAGAGAGATGTGTTTTGTAGATGCTTTGATATAGTAACCAGTGTACTCTTTCGAGGTAAAGGCGTTAAATTCTCCACCAATCCCATCGATAAGTGAGGAAATTTCCAGGGTTGTGGGTCGCTTTTTTGTTCCTTTGAAGAACATGTGCTCGGCAAAGTGAGCAATACCATTGGTCTTTTTCTCTTCGTAGCGACTACCTGCTCTTACTAAAACTAGTACCGTGACACTACGAGCCCCGGCTAGTCTTGTCGATAGGATTTTTAGGTTGTTAGGCAGATTAAGAAGTTTTTGGTTCATCTTCTTTCCCAACTTTCTCCATATACTTAGGCGCAGAGATTCCCATTAGTCCCAAGCTATTATGTAAGGTTATTTTAGTTGCCAAAATCAAAGATAATCGTGCGGCGGAAAGCTGTTTGTCTTCACTAATTACCCGTACCCGTTCATAAAACCGGTGGAACTTATCAGCAAGTTGGATTGTGTAGGTAGTAAGTAGATGGACCGCGTGATTGTCTGCAATATCCTCAACCAACTGGGGCAGTTTGATAAGATGTCTAATCAATACCAATTCTTCAGGCTTATTTAGCAAACTTACACCCACTTTGCTAAGGTTTACGAGGCTAAATCCTTCTTTTTGCGCCTTTTTAAGAAGACTATTGCAACGGGCGTGAGCATACTGGACGTAATAGACTGGATTTTTATTACTTACTTCCTTTGCTAGCTTAAGATCGAAGTCTAGATGGGTGTTTGGAGAGCGGGATATAAAAAAGAACCTAGCTACATCTAAACCTGTCTCGGCGACCAATTCCTCCAAAGTAATGAAAGTGCCAGTACGCTTGGACATTCGAACTTCCCTACCTTCTTCAATTAATCGAACAAGCTGGATAATAATAATTTCCAGTTTCTCCCCAGACCCAAGTTCTACCGCCACTAACTGCATCCTAGGTACATAACCAGCGTGATCAGCTCCCCAAATGTCAATCACATTATCAAAACCGCGATTGAATTTATTTATATGGTACGCGATATCAGCTAGGAAATAGGTTGGGGCTTTTCCACCGGCTTTTTCGCTTCGTACAAGCACCCTATCTGTTTCTTGAACGGAAGCACTGCTTCCTTTTTTGGGTGTGAACCAAATTGCCCCTTCTTTCTCAATTGTTAAACCTTTCTTCTCAAGTTCGTTTAAGGCAGCTTTGATTTCTCCCCGCTCATGCAAGCTCTTCTCCGAAACAAATTTATCAAAAGCAATATTCATTTTTTTCAAGGCTGGTTTGATGTATTCTTCCAAAGCAATCTCCGCCGCTATCTCTCCTATCTCAGAAGGTTCATTTTTATAACTTTCTACATCAATCTTCTTTTCTATTTTCTTGGAAATTTCTACAATATACTCACCCTTGTAGAGATCTTCTCTTTTTTCTGCTTTTACCCCCAAAACATCAAGTATGGAGAGGCCAAGAATTTTTATTTGGTTACCAGTATCATTTATGTAGTACTCTCTCTCAACCTGATACCCAGCTTTTTCTAAGCAATTTGCTAAAGCGTCGCCAGTGAAACCTCCACGGCCATTCCCCAAAGTCAGGGGTCCGGTGGGGTTAGCGGAAATGAACTCAACTTGAACTTTTTTGCCTTTGCCAGTTTCCACACAACCGAAATCGCTACCAGCTTCGATTATTTTTTGGACTTGCGACTGAAGGAATTGATTAGAAAATTTGAAGTTTATGAAACCATTTGGGGCGATTTCTGACGTGAAAACCCCTTCGCTTTTTGGCAATTTAGCCTGCAAAGATTTGGCAACTTTGCTGATAGATTGCTTGGTACCCAACTTGGCTAGCTTTAAAGCGATGTTTGAGTAATAATCGCCAAATTTTGGATCGGCGGTTGGTAACACTTCCGGCTCAATCTTTTTATAACCAGCTTCTTTAAGTGCTTTTTTTAACTTTCCTTTCAGGACATCCCTAATCATAATTTGATTTTTAATTTGTTTTAGTATACCAGCTTTTACCATCGCTCACAATTTCGGTTGTTCCATTTTTATCAGTTCTGTATACTTTTGATCCTAAATTCTCCAACAAATTCACAACACCAGGACTGGGATGCCCGTAGCTGTTTTTTGAACCAACGGAAATCACGCTTACATCTGGCGAGATCGTTTGTAAGTAGTTTAGATCGACAGAATTTTTCGATCCGTGATGCGGAACTTTGAAGACCTCAACATGGCCGCTATCGCTTGTATAAGGCTGTACTTGTTTATCGGCATCTCCTGTCAATAATGCGTCAAAATTCCCATAGCTTACTAAAACTACGACTGAATAAGCATTGATATCACTAACTAATAGAGCACTTTTTGGCCACATAACGCTAATTTGTGTTTTGTCTGGAAACACCATCAAATCTCTTTGTTTTACCACAGTTGTTGGTATATTGCGTTTTTGTAATAATTCTTGCCACTCACTAAAAAGTCTCGTTTTATTGCTCGTACCACTGATCCATAAATTATCAATTTGATATCTTTTCACCACCTCAACAAGCCCAGTCAAGTGGTCCGATTGAGGGTGGGTGAGAATCAGAAGATCTATTTTCTTAGAATAAAAAGGCAGCTCCTCGCCTAGATAATCTAGAATTGTATTATTTGGCCCACCATCGATTAACACCTTATATCCACCGGGGGTACGAAGGAAAATCGCGTCTCCCTGACCAACGTCGTAGATTTTCAAGTGTAGGTTGCCGTCTGGCAGTGAAAATAAGAACGACCAAATTAATATATTCCCAATGATAACCGAATAAAAAACCGCTCTGAACTTATTTTGCGAGCTTAAGAAACTTCCTACTAATTTAATCATAAATCAAACCTAATGCGAGCAAACGAAGATACACCGATTCTGTCGGCGTAGACTCATTTTGTCTTAACCACTCGGACATATTTGAAATAAATTATTAATCCTCCCAAAAGGGAATAATAAATAATTAACGGGAGGATCTCCTTCGGCGTGAAGGTTAGTTGTGTAAAAGAAATCTTACTAGAAGCCTCTACCAAAATCACAAAGAACGTCAGGATTGCCCAAATCACCCACGAAATTATCGTGGCTACAAACGGAATTACGTAGCTAGCTGCCAAAAAGATGAAGCCGGCAATTGTTGCCAACGGAATCGTCCACAAAACGATCGCATTAGCCACCGGAGAAATAGCAGACACCGACCCAAAGTGATAAAAGATAACTGGAACAACCAGACTTTGAGCTGCAAGAGTGGTAGAAAGATCGTCATTAAATGCTTTCGGTAGGAATTTAAGTGAATTCAAAATCCTCTCTCTAAACAAAATAATACCAGCTGTAGCCAGGAAGGAAAGTTGAAAACCGATATCAGCCAAAACAAGCGGCCTTACGAGGCTCATAATTGCTGCAGCGAGCAGCAATGAATACAACGAAAATCTTTGTCTACCTAGGAAGACAGCTGTGAACGCGAGCGAGCCCATGACCGCGGCCCTTACTGCAGGCGGATCCGCCCCAACCAGCAGAGTATAGAAGGTGATTGCTAATAAAGCTAGCACTATGGCTAATTGTCGCCTTATAAACCTAGATAATCCAATCATTAAACCGGCAACTACACTAATGTTGTAGCCAGAAACCACGACTACATGAACTGTACCTGTTTTCCGCAAAGACTCGTAGAAGTCTTTTGGTAAATCTTCTTTTGCCCCAAGTGTCACCCCAGCTAGAAGCGAAGCCTGGGGTTCAGAAAGATATTCGAAGATTCTAGATTTTAAGTTACTTCTGATCAAGAATAGAATTTTGTGCAGCTTAGAGCCACCAACTACCTTAACCTCAGGATCAGTTAATCTTCCCTTTTTCACCTCTCCCGCAATCTGAAGTTTATCGCCATAGCTAATCTTTAGTTCACTAGGCGCTTTAATATTATATCCTTCTATATCAAAATACTGCCAGTTGTCATAAACTTTGGATTCCTCAAGTAAGGTAGCTGTGAACTTCGCGTCACCTTCGCATACGGGCCCTTCATAGGTGGAAAAACGCCAAAAAAATAAAGCTGCGAGCAGAAAGAGGGCAAGCAGGATTCCGAGCTTACTTCTATTGGACGGTGATTTGGTCTTTAATTTTTTCAAATGTCTTCTCTCCTACAGCTCCTTTACTTAAAACTTCATCGATACTTTTGTAGGG
>Ga0214474_1000780_pt1 | contig 15267 bp, 11 predicted proteins | sample RVTome_2_FD_187335 | JGI IMG/M metagenome (GOLD analysis project Ga0214474, IMG submission 187335) | Soil microbial communities from uranium-contaminated site in the Upper Colorado River Basin, Wyoming, United States - RVT95D214 HiSeq ...
TGATGACCCCGCTGCCACCTCGACCTATACTATCACCGCCTTCGGCCCAGGGGGCGTTGCCAGCGACAGCGTCCGTATTATTGTCATACCTCCCCGCCCCACGGTATCGTTCTCTGCCGATCCAACAAGCATCCGCAAGGGGGAACCATCCACCCTGTCATGGCAATCCACCAATGCCGATAGTGCTTTCATCAGACCGGGGATCGGCGAGGTACCGGCCACAGGGTCAATCATGGTATCGCCCCGGCGCACCACGCAATACACGATAACGGTCACCGGTCCCGGCGGCAGGGCGAGGGCAAGCATCACGATACGAGTGAGACTGAGATAGGGATTGTTCTAAGGATGGAGAGCTGACGTTCACGACAAGGGCGGCAGGGATTCCACTTTGACCACCCTGAGCATATCGGTCTCTTCCGGGGTCAGTCCGAGGATCAGCTGGATAATGGCAGCCGGCCTCACTCCCCCTGCCTTCTTGATCTCCATCTCTATCAAGAAATCCGCCTTAAAAAGGTCTTGCATGGAAGGAATGCCCTCCTGCATGGGGTAGTCAAGCGTATAGGCAGCCCTCTTCGCCACTCGGAGTTTTTCAATAAAAGGCAGTACGCCCACCCTCTTTTGCCCTTGCTTCCGCTCCTGGATAAGGATGAGCTCTCCCTGCTGAAGGGCTTGGTGCAGCCTCTCCCGCACCTCCTCTTCGGAGAATGTCCTCTCTAGTGCCTCCAGCGATATAAGAAAGCGATCAACGGTAAAAACCGTAGGCAGCGCTCTTCCCTTTAAGGCCATCTCCGTGGCTTGGATGATCCGCAATCCATCAGGAAGCTCCCTGTTAAACCGCTCCTGAAATTCATCTGCCTTCATATAGCGGCAGAGATCGAGATCCATAAATTCCACCAAACTCTCCGTGCCCACAGGGAGCGGATTGGTAAAGGATATCTTGGGCAAGGGGTGAAACCCCTCGGAGAACTGCATGGGTATTGCCGCCCGGCGGGCCGCCCTGACAAAGACATCGACCATCTCCAGGTGGCCGAGGAATCGGGCATCTGCCTTCTTGATGAATCGGGAACGGATCTTTCGCACCCAGGGCCGCTTGCGCACTACCTCTCGAGAGGATAAGAGAGGCGCTGCAAAAGAACCATCTGACAACGTCATCTTAACCCTGCCTGCGCAGGCGCCACACTCGAGACACGTCCCCTCGCGGCAGTCAGGGGTGATTTCCCCCTGCCCGGCCTTTTCTCTTTCTGCCTGCAGGAATTCATCGTCTACCCCGCAATGGAGATGCCCCCACGGCGGCGCCTCCGATGGCTCCCGCCCTCGACTGGCGTACCAGAAGGGATCGAGGCCGCTTGCAGCAAAGGCCTCCTGCCATTCATGCCACTTCAGATGTTCTGTCCAGCCGTCGAATGTGCAGCCGCGCTCATGCGCCTTGAGCAAGACCTCTCCCAGACGCCTGTCGCCCCTGGCAAAGACCCCTTCCAAGAGGCTCATCCTGGCATCATGCCACTTCAGTCGCAGGCCCCTCCCCCTCAACGCATCCTTGAGGTATTGCTGCCTTGCTTCAACCTCCTCCAGCGGCAGCTGGGGCTCCCCCTGGAAAGGGGTGTGGGACTTAGGGACAAAGGTAGAGATACTGACATTGACATTCCCGCGTCTTTTTCCCCTGCCCCCCTGACGCGCGATCCGCTGCGAGAGGGAGACGATCCCTTGGAGGTCCTCCTCTCTTTCTCCGGGCAATCCCGTCATGAAGTAGAGCTTGATCAGGTTCCAACCCGCATCAAAAACCCGGGCTGTGGTTTCAAACAATTCTTTTTCGTCGGTCCGCTTGTTGATGCTCTTCTGCAGCCTCTCGGTGGCCGCCTCCGGCGCCAGGGTAAAACCGGTCTTGCGCACCCTTTTGATCTCATCAATCAGTCCCTTCGTCAGGGTACCGACCCGCAGGGAAGGCAGGGAGATGGCCACCCGCTCCTCTTCATATCGTCTCATTAAGGTCTGCAGCAGGGGAGCAATGCAGCTATGGTCACCCGTGCTCAGGGAGAGGAGAGAGATCTCCTCGTAACCGGTACGCTTCATCGATTGATCGATGATCTCCAAAAGGAGCTGCGGATCCCGCTCCCTTACCGGCCGGTAGATATATCCCGCCTGGCAAAACCTGCACCCCCTAGTGCATCCCCTTGTTACCTCCACCCCCAAGCGATCATGGATCACCTTCATAAAGGGAACGATTGGTGCAAGGGGATAATAGCAACTATTGAGGTCTGTAACGATCCTCTTGCGCACCTCGCGGTAAAGCGGCGTAAGCGGGTTGATCCTCTCGATGGTGTTGTCGGGGAGGTAGCTGATCTGGAAAAGGGAGGGGACGTAAACTCCTTCGATAGAGGCCAGCTCCTTTAACAGGGCGTCCTTGTCGCCTCCCCCCTCCTTCCATTGGCGAATGCGATGAGCCACCTCCAAGGCAACCTCCTCTCCCTCCCCCAGACAAAAGGCGTCGAAGAATGCCGCCAGAGGCTCGGGGTTGAAGGCGCACGGACCTCCGCCGATGATTACGGGCATGTCCGCCTCCCGCTCGCGCGCCAGCAGAGGTATCCCGGCAAGAGAGAGGATGTTCAGGACATTCGTATAGCAAAGCTCATATTGCAGGGAAAAGCCGATGACGTCGAAGGCGCGCAAGGGGGTGCCGGATTCCAGCGTGCCGAGAGGGATGCCCCGGGAGCGGAGCAAAGACTCCATATCAAACCACGGGCTGAAGGCGCGCTCGCACACGATCCCTTCCTGGGCGTTGAGCAAGCCATACAGGATCTGCATGCCGAGATGCGACATGCCGATCTCGTAGGCGTCGGGAAAGACCAGGGCGAAGCGCAGCTTTGTTTGATTGATCGCCTTGCGGCAGGCATTTACCTCCCCCCCCAGATACCGAGTGGGCCTGCCCACCAGAGGCAAAAGATCCTTTATCACTCCTGCTCCCTCACCGAACATGATATATGCCGTCATACCCATTGTCAACGAAGCCTCCTTTTTTGTAAGCAGTCCTTCATGGCAGAGCGTCACCCACGGACGATGAAAATACTATTTATCCCCTCTCCCCACGTAAATCCCCCTCCACTTTAAGGGAAAATATGAAGGTGGGGATGTCGCACAGCGACAGGGGAGAGGGAGGGGGTGAGGGGTCCAGCTAAAAAAAGCATATAAGTTATTGTTTTATTGTAACCCCTCATCTGCCGCCTTGGGGCATCCCGTAGTCAATAATTTATGCAAAGCTGTGCGGGACTCCACCTTCTCCCCTTACTAAGGGGAGAAGGGATATTGGGTGCCAGCATGTAATTGCGACACAGTCTCTCAAGGGGAGTGGAATCGAGAGTTTTTTTTCTAAACAAATTCACCCCTTGAAAAGCCGCGGGTTGATACTTATCATCCTAGTAGTACAAAGCCTAACGGGAGGTGAAAGCCATGGCTGAAGAAATGCCTACTCAGGTCGGTGACGGCGATTTCGCTCAAGAGGTAATCAAGTCTGATATCCCCGTGCTGGTAGACTTCTGGGCACCGTGGTGCGGTCCCTGCAAAATGATCGCGCCCATAGTAGAAGAACTCGCAAAGGAGTTCAGCGGCAGGGTGAAGTTCGCCAAGATTAATGTGGACGAAAACCCCAAAACGCCCCCTCTCTATGGAATCCGCGCCATACCCACCCTCATCCTCTTCAAGGGGGGAGAGGTGGTGGAAAAAATCATCGGGTTGCTCCCCAAGGACCAGCTGAAGTCAAAGTTGGAAAAGGTGGTTTAAAGGTGATGAGATAAATGAAGCAAAAAGAAGACACCGTTTCCATGCGCCCACCTGTCTAGAAGGTGTTAACGCCAATAGCTCCCACTAAAGGGTGCCACCGCCGTAACAAACACGTTTCTATTACCTATGACCAAAGGGTCACCTCCGGTCTATCTCTTAAAATACGCACAAAACGTTGCTCTCCCTCAAAATGTCAAACTATAATTGACATTTACTAACATTTATGATAAGAAAAGCAAATGAAACCAGAAGAATTTGCAGAGGCGATTCAGGCATCAAGGGAGTTGATCAGGTCCGGACGATACGCAGAGTGTCCATGCTCTCAGATTCGGTGTGAATGGCACGGCAAGTGTTTTGAGTGCGTGATGATCCACCGGACAAAAAAACGCCACCTTCCAGAATGCCTGCAGCCCATTATTCGCGAAAGCGTCCAAGATCTAGCTAAAACCTGCGAGATGGGAATCACCGACGAACGTCCGAAGAAAGAGCATTGGGATTACCTTGACAAGGTGGCTCCATCGAAGAAGGAAGGATAACCACATAACCAGTCATTCCAGCCAATCGCCCAAACTGCTGGCTCTGGCTAAACTCTGCGTAAAAAAATAAATAAGGAGGGAATAAGTATGCGGAAGTCATGGAAAATTATGAAGGCATCGGTCTTGCTCGTCGCTTTGAGCACGCTTTTTTTCATGAGCTATGGAGGAACTGCCTGGGCATCGGAATGGGAATGCAATGACCCAAATTACCCCATCAACTGCAACAATGGCGCCTGTTGCGCAGCAGGTTCCTATTGCTGTTCGATGAGCTGCTGCCCCTCTGGCTCTCTTTGTTGCCCGACCGGCTGCTGCCCCCCTGGTTATCCGTGGTTTTGTCCGGAAAATAATAAGTGCTATGAGCGTTATGATGACGCAAGCATAAAATGCGGTAGCATCCTGCAGGAGTGCAAGTAAATACGAGAAAAAGGGGACAGGCTACTTTTTAAGGGATAGTTAAGCGCTAAGGAATCGAGATGGAAAAAGTAGCCTGTCCCCTTTGTTTTTCCCCATTCTCCGTCTCTGGATCTTCAACTGTCCCTAAAAAAATAGTTTCTCCCCTTTGTCGATTTTTTTCTTGATAAAAAATAATGTATACTATATAGTTGCGGGCTAAATTTGGGGGGCGAATAGCAGAAGGAAAAAACACCACTTTCTCAAACACTATGTAATAATTTTAAGTAAGGCATTATGAACAAAAAAATCTATTCCATTATAGTAGGAACCGGCAGTTATATACCCACCAAACGGGTGCCGAATGAGGCATTCCTGGAAAGTACCTTCTATGGTCCCGATGGAAAGGTGTTGGATAAAACAAATGCTGAGATTATCGACAAGTTTGAGAAGATAACGGGGATTAAAGAGAGAAGATATGTTACCGATGACCTGCTTGCCTCGGATATCGCCTACTTTGCGGCACAGGATGCCTTGGAATCCTCAAAGATCGACCCGGAAACGCTTGACTATATCATCTTCGCTCACAACTTTGCAGATATAAAAGCAGATAATAGACGGTCTGATTTTGTTCCCAGCCTTGCTGCTCGGGTAAAACATAAGTTACAGATCGTAAACCCCTACACCATTGCACATGATACCCCCTTCGGCTGTCCCGGCTGGGTGCAGGGGATGACCCAGGCCGATTATTATATACGGTCGGGAGATGCGAAGAGGGTCCTTGTTATGGGCGCAGAGACACTCTCGAGGATTGCGGATCCCCACGACAGGGATGGCATGATCTATGCGGACGGCGCCGGAGCGACAATCCTTGAGGCATTAACGAGCGAAGAACCCGTCGGCATATTGTCACATGCAGCCCGGTCTGATACGTTGGAGTATGCATACATGCTCTGGATGGATAGATCAAATAATCCCACGTATAAGGAAAGTAACCTTTTCCTCAAGATGCATGGCCACAAGTTGTATGAGTATGCGCTCAAGAACGTCCCACAGGTCGTCAAACAGAGTCTCGACATGGCGGGTTTATCCATCAATGATGTAAACAAGGTCCTCATCCACCAGGCGAATGGAAAGATGGACGACGCCATATTAGAGCGTTTGTTCGGTTTATATGGGGTAAAGGAGATCCCACCTGATGTCATGCCCATGAGCATTGCCTGGTTGGGCAATAGCTCGGTGGCAACCATCCCTACCCTACTCGACCTCGTGTGTAAAGAAAAAATTGAAAATCATGCCTGGGAAAAAGGGCATATTATCGTCTTGACCTCTGTCGGGGCGGGGATGAATATCAACTCTATGGTATATAAGATTCCCTGATATTGTTTAGAAAATAGCTTACCACGGATAGACACAGATTATCACGGATGAATAATTAAGATGAATTCTTATGATAATTCCGTGTAATTTCCGTGAGAATCCGTGGTGAATTAAAAATAGCTTTCAGATCCGCTCTTACCCTGTGCCGCATAGCGATACATCCCGACCTCAACTTTTCACCACTGGCCAAAGGGCCACCTCCGGGAAGAACACCGAATCCGCGAAGAATGCTCAATCTTTTTCTATCCCTAACCTTCGTGTTTCTTCGTGACCTTCGTGGTTGAACTTCCCTTTGTTTAGAAAAGGAGGCCATGAGGGGATTGCCGATTTTTCCCGCCAGGCTATGAATGCCCCTTAATAAACCCCTCGATGGCCTGAAAGTACCGGTCCCTACCCTTCATCATCAAGGTGTTGTGATCCGCCCGTGGTATCACCACGAGGCGCTTCTCCTCGGCAGCACATAATTGCAATAACTCCTCAGCCTCAGCCAGAGGAATCAGATGATCCTCAGCAGCGTGAATCAAGAGGGTGGGAATGCGAATAGAGCGCATCTTTACGCCATTGGGAAATCCCTCTGCGCGTTGTGTCGGGCGAGTCATGGGCAACCCGATGTAGCTGAGCAGTCGAAAGGCATCGCTAAAGCCGCTCTCCACAATGAGCCCTCGTAAGGCATCCTGCGATTGGAAGGCCAGCTCTATGGCTGGTGCGCTGCCCAAAGAGCGGCCCATGACGAAGACCGCCTCGCCATAGCTCCCTTGCCGCAGGACCTCTCTGAGCCTCTCATAGATGGGTTGGGCATCATTGAGCATATGGCCGAGGGTGGGCGCACCTGAGCTCAAACCATAGCCGCGGTAATCGGCCACAAAGAGGTTGATCCCCAGTGAGGTATAGAGAGAAGAAACGAGGTCGTAATCCCCAGCTGTCTCGCCATTGCCGTGGAAGTAGAGGATGGTGGCAATCCCTCGTGAGGCCGGGTAGAAGCGGCAGACAACGGATACCCCTTGTTCAACCTCCACCGGATAGAGGGCGATATCATCCTGGGGGAGCGGGTCCTGTCGCGGAAAGAAGATATAGTGGGAGACCTCGGGGCGATCGAGCAGTGCAATATCAAAATCCGCAGCCAGCTTATCCCTCCCTTTTGCCATATCTACCCTCTCTCCCACGAGGAATCCTATGGTCTATGCTTAACATAGCCGATCGCCAGCCTCAAGAATAAACCGATCTCATATTGACCCGTTCGGCGTTGCCAAGGCTTCGCCGTGAACTCATGGCCGAGGGTAGTCGAACATCCCATATTTCAAGGCGGGGTAAAGAAGCACCGCTCAGGGTCAACCCTGAGCCTTCGACCTGAGTTGTGCGACCCCGAGCTTTCGACCTGAGTCGTTCGACCCCGAGCTTTCGACCTGAGCTCAAGCCGAAGGGCTCACGACCGAGGGGCTCAGTCCGGAGGACAAACCCTGGCCTTCAGGCCAAGGAGTCGAAGGGTTGACTCCCCTTCAGGGCGATTGTAGTATGATATCTTCCAGAAGAAAAAGGGGCCATGATTCCTATCGTCTCCATCGTCGGCAGGTCCAAGGGCGGGAAGACCACCCTCATTGAACGATTGATCCCGGAATTCATGAAACGCGGCTACCGGGTGGCAACCATAAAACACCACGGAAAAGACTTTCAGATAGACCAGGAAGGCAAAGACAGCTGGCGCCACAAGCAGGCCGGCGCCCAAACAGTGGTCATCTCCTCGCCGCAGAAGGTCGCCCTGATAGAAGATGCCTCTCAAGACCTCTCTCTCGAAGATTTAGCCACTCGATTTATCCAAGGGGTGGATATCATTATCGCCGAGGGATTTAAACGGGATAAACACCCCAAGATTGAAGTCTTCAGAAAAGTGATCCACCCCCACCCCCTCGCTTCCGAACTGGAAAACGTGATCGCCGTGGTGAGCGATTGCCCCCTTTCCTTAGACATCCCCTGTATGGACCCCCATGATATCAAGGGGATAGCCGATGTCATAGAAAAACGGATCATATTCATACAGAATATGAGTGACAGCACCGGTGCTGACAAACAGCTCAGATCAGCAGCATTGAAAAAAGTGAAAAAAAATAGGGAGGGGTGATTTCCCCTCTTCCCTATTACTCTGAATTCATGGTATAGAAGACGTCAAACCACCCAAAAAGGGGGTATGACCATGGGGAAAAGAACATTAAAGGCCCAAGGGATCATCCTGCTGGCAGCGCTCCTGTTTCTCCTCCTGCCCCTCGCCTCCCTCACCCACCCGCGCGAGGTCACCATCGATGTCCGAATGAAGAGGTCCATCCTCGCCAAGGACTGCATGGAGTGCCACGCCGACGCCATAAAAGGGAGCAAATACGCCAACTCGGTGCACGGGACCAATGCCTGCACCAGCTGCCATGTGGATATCATCGATTTGGACAAACACGCCGAAGGGACCTATCGCCCCCAACCGGTGGATTGCAATATTTGTCACCAGAAGGAGGCCAATGAATATACCGGCAGCGTCCACCACATCAGGGAAAAATTCTCCTGTACGGGATGTCACGCGGACATCCATTATCTGAAGCCCTGGAAAGGGAATAAGATTGAAATCATAAAAAAGTGCACGTCCTGCCACGAAGCGGCGGCCTATGTGGCCAGCGGCCATGAACGGGCGGTGATGAAGGGGAACAACGATTCCGCCGTCTGCTCAGACTGCCATGGGTTGCACGATACGAAGATTTGGCACACCGCCGGCCGCACCTATCCCGTGGAGGCGCGGGCGTTTTATACCAGGGCATGCAACAAGTGTCATGCCGACAAGGAACTGATGAAGAAGAACAACCTGACCGTCATCGCGGTTGAGACCTATGAAGAAAGCACCCATGGCAAGATCCAAAGGCTGGGCTATCCAGCCGCCGGATGCGCCGACTGCCACACATCACACAACATCCTCCCCAAGGAAGATCCTAATTCTACCGTCAATCCCCGGAACCTCATTAAAGTATGCTCCCGCTGTCATGAGGGGGTCAATGCCAACTTCATCACGTTTTTCCCCCACGCCGACCTCAAGGACCATATCAGATACCCTCAACTCTTTTGGACCACGGTCTTCATGGTCGTATTGCTTGTGGTCGTGCTGGTCTTCTACTGGGGGCACACCTTCCTGTGGTGGCGAAAGGCCTATTGGGAAAAGCAGCGGCTTTTGGCCGAAGGACACCTGATCGCAGAAAAGCTTGACCAAGTTAAAAACCCAGGGGAGACCTATATCCGCTTCACGCTCAGGGACAGGATACTTCACCTGGTCGTCATTTTTACTTTCTTCGGTCTGGCGGCAACAGGTGTCCCCATTAAGTTCGTCGATGCCCCTTGGGCCAAGTTTATGCTCGACTTAATAGCCGGCTTTCAGGTTGCCGCCCTCCTGCACCGGATCTGCGCCTTCATCCTGATTGCGGCATTCCTCATCGTCCTGGGGTATTGCTTGCACTTCACCTTCTTCAACAAAAGGGCCGGGAAAAATTGGCGGGAGAGACTCTCCGGCCCCTATTCCCTGCTGCCGAGAAAGAAGGACTGGGATGACTTTATCGCCATGGGCAAATGGTTCGTGGATCAGGGACCTCCTCCCAAGTTCGATCATTGGACCTACTGGGAGAAGTTCGACTTTCTGGCCGTCTTTTGGGGGATGGCAGCTATCGGATTATCCGGCATGATAATGTGGTTGCCGTATATCACCACAAAATTTCTGCCGGCGTGGGTGATACAAATCGCCCGCATCGTCCACTCTGAGGAGGCCTTGCTGGCCGTGGGTTTCATCTTCACCGTCCACTTCTTTAACACCCACTGGGTGCCTACCAAGTGGCCGATGAACTACGCTATCTTCACCGGCAGGATCTACAAGTGGGAGTTCATCGAGGAAAGACCCATCGAGTACGACAGGCTGAAAAAGAGGGGGGAGTTGGAGAAGTTAAAGACAGCATTCCCCAACATCCTAGCCAACTTCCTCTCAGGGGCCATAGGTCTGAGCGCCCTGGTCCTCGGCTTATTCACCATAATCCTGATTATTTGGACCGTTGTCGGGTGAGTCAGGAGATTAATCACTCTACAAAAAAAGAGGTGTGGAGCGCCTCGCGTAGCTTCACACCTCTTTTACTCTCATACGGACTATCCTATAACAACTATATCATGGAATCCGCACTCTCCTAAGGGAAACTATACCTAGGAAGAAGCCTTCTTATGCCCTCCCTCTTTTTTTTCATATCCCACGATCATGGCCTTAAAATGGGCGAAGAAGGTATGCCCTAAGGTCGCGAAGTAGAAATGGACAACCAGGAAGGCTGTGACTATATAGGCCAAGATAATGTGGAACGCATCTATGGTCCTTACGCCACCCAGTGCCTCTATGAGAGGATGGAAGCGTTTCAGATCCCAGAGAAGTACGCCCGTTACTATCTGCAAGGGAACAAGGACAAACATGATGCCGAAGTAGGTGGTCTTCTGCATGGCGTTAAATTTGGCCTCAGGGGTGGGCTCAAAGGGGGCTGGATCGCCGAAGAATAGGCGGCCGAAGTAGTAAGCCGACTGTGTAGGGATACCGACGGTGAAGTCCTCCCGTGCGGGGATGTACTGCCTGATTAACTCCCTTTTCAGCGCATAGAAGCCAAACCAGAGCACGTAATCGAACACCACGATAAAGCCAAGGACATTATGGATGTTCACCGCCCGCTGTAAAGTTCCAAACAACGTGATCAAATCGGGAAACCGCAACTGTATCCCCGTCAGTACTAAGAGGACTATGGCAATCGCATGTATCCAATGCCAAATTCTGATCGTCAGCGGATGTAATAATTCTCGCTTCGGCAGTGCCATCGCTATCCCTGTTTATTTTTCCTCTTCTTCCTCAGTCCAATGGTTATCATCCTGACCAATACATGAAAGCCGACAAAACCCAAACCGCCTAAGATGAATACAATACCGATAACATCGAGCCACTTATAACCGATCTTCCGCACGAGGAACACGATGTCCGAGATATCCCGCCGAGAGATCTTGCTCTCCCCCAACAGGTAAAAGTCGCTGGTGACGGGGATGGGGTGAATCCCCACCAAGATGCTCTTGTCCAGGGGCAGGGTCCGGATGCCACCCCCTTGTTCGGGTATCTCCATGATCAACTTCTTATAGAATGGCGCCTGCGTGGAGTGGCAGAGGGTACAATCCTTCGCCCTGGTCCCCATGTCCGTATAGTTATGCGATGGCTTGAGAACCAAGACCTTAACCCCCAGCTCTATCTTGTCCCGGCTACTCTTTTCACCGAGTGTTTTCAAGAAGGAAAGGACCTCTCGATCCTCCAGAAAGCCATTGTTATCTCTATCCAACAGCTTTCCCACGTCAGGCCTTTCCATATCCAGCAACTTGGCCACCTTCCCATAGTCGAGCCGTTCTGCTTTCCCGTTCTTATCCACCCTCTGGAGGTAGAAAACAATCCCCTTTTCGGCCTGTGGGGCGTGACACATGGTGCATTCCAGGGCTTTGAAGTGCAGCTCTTTTTGAGGCAGCCAGTCGTGTCCGCGTTGCGGATCATGGCACTTGGTGCAGATGGCCTGGCGCTGCTCCACGCCGAGCTCCATGAAGGGCACGCCGGAATGGGGATCATGGCAACTAAAGCAGATCTTTTCACTGACTTGGGCATGAAGGCTGTTGTTATATTCTTTTGTCTCGGCGGGATGACACTGCGCACAGACGGGGGTCTTCAGCTCTTTAACGGTAAACTCTTCCCCTGCCCGCAAGACGGTCAAATCAGCATGGCAGTTTATGCACTCCACGCCATTCTTACCATGAACAGTGACCAAGTAACTGGCCTTGGAGGGAATGGGAGGCATCTTGCCGATGATAGCCTTGTCCATTTTCACGGTGCGCATCTCTCCGGTTTTCTCCGGTACCCTGAGCATAACTTGAGAGTAGAAGGGTGCGGTTGAGACATGGCACATCGTACAATCTTTGATTTGCTTAACCTCATTGGTAAAGTTATGATACGGCTGTAAAACGAGGACCTTCTCCTCAAGCCGCGGTGACTGTATGCCTTGCTCCTTCAACTTGGCGATAAACCTGTTGATCTCAGGCACCTCAATGACGCCGTTCCCATTGTGATCGATCGCCTTGGCAACATCACCGTTATACCCGCGCGTAAAATCTTTCAACTGGGGATACGGCAGGTTGAACCTCTTTCCATCCTTCCCCACTGCGGTGAGATAGAAGAAAAGTCCTTTCACGGCTTCGGGAGAGTGACAGACCGTGCACTCGAGGTACTGGAAGTGGAGCTTTTGCTGCGGCAGCCATTGATGCCCGTCCTTCGCGTGGCACTGAAGGCAGATTCCTATCCGCTCCTGCTGGGCGAGCTCCTTGAAAGAAGTAGTAGAATGGGGGTTATGGCATTCGAAGCAGAGTCGGTGGCTGACCTTGGCGTGTTTGCTCTTGTCATATTGGGCGACGATCTCTTCATGGCACTGCGCACAGTTCACCATGCCCGTTCTCTGTGAATGGGGAAGGGCCTCGATATCAGTATGACAGTCAACGCACTGCAGTTCTCGGTGGACCGTGGCATGAAACCGCTCAATATCCACATAGAGCGTAAGCTTTCCTTTTTTCACCTCCTGTTTGCCGGGGCTGGGAATAACCATCTTGAGCCGCTCCGCACGGCTCTTCGTGAGGATGTCACGGTTTCCGTGACATTTGAGACACGCCTCATTCCCGATGGGAAAAGCCACCCCTGTCCACGCAAAGATAGTGAAAAAAACCAACAATACAAGTCTCATAGCGCGAAAGAGGAGAGCAATACGCGCTCCCCTCTCTTTATCCGAAAATAAGGTCATCTCTTTACCCATTGCCTTTATTTTCTCTTGAAGGCTTTTTTCTAAAGCTTGTGCTTTTTGTAACAAAACTGCCCTCCATTGTCAAGATAAACTTTGACTGCGATCTCTCCCCCGCGAGACTGTGTCGTAATTTAGTTATTTCCCTCTCCCCACGTCAATCCCCCTCCACTTTAAGGGAAAATATGAAGGTGGGGATGTCGCACAGCGACAGGGGAGAGGGAGGGGTCCCCTTCCGCTGTGTATAAATCAGAAAAGACGGGATGCCCCAGGGTGGCAGTGAGGGGTCCAGCTAAAAAGCATGTAACTTATCGTTTTTATTGTAACCCCTCATCTGTGTCGCCATGCGACACCCCATCCATAGAAATATCTGAGTGTCCCTCCCCGCTTTCTACAGAATATAAATGTGTCACTTTGTGACATCCCCTCAATTATAGATATATCCAATATGTGGGGGGATGGGATGTATCGCCTTGCGATACAGTAGGGGGCCGCCGAGCGACGGTGCGGGACTTCACCTTCTCCCCTTACTAAAAAGGGGAGAAGGGATATTAGGTGCCCATATATAATTGCTACGCAGTCTCAACGGCAGGCGAAAAGGAGGCTACCTGCCTAAAGGTATGACAGTGAACGTCGTACCATAGCGCCAAAACACCCTTGAACCTCTCCTTGTACCGTGATATTTTCACGGTATATGAAGAAAGATAATTATATCTATATCCACCTCATTGGAGATGCGGGAAAAGCAATAAGTCTCAGGGAAGTGGAGGAAAACGTAAGGAAAGAATTTGGGGCCGCCACAAAAATTTCACGAAGCAGAATCAAGCCGCAGGACTCCTATGATCCCGCGCGTAAACAGTATCATTCCACCAAGATCCTGAAGGAGATGTTGGACGAACTCCCCCCTGATGCCTCGCGGATGATCGGCATTACCTCCCCTGACCTCTTTATTCCGATCTTGACCTTTGTCTTTGGTGAAGCCCAGTTGAATGGGCAGGTGGGAATCATCTCCCTTGCCCGGCTGCAACAGGAGTTTTACGGCCTGCCCCCTAATCAGGCCCTCCTGCAGAGGAGGCTGATCAAGGAGATAAAGCATGAACTCGGGCACACCTTCGGGCTCGTCCATTGTTCTCTCCGGGAGTGTGTGATGTCCGTAGCCAACAGTATCGCCGATGTAGATGCCAAAGGATTCTCTTTTTGTGAAGGGTGCAGAGAGCTCTTGCGCCGCAGCCGCAAGAAGCATTAGGCAGCCTGCACACAAGTGTTGAATTATCACCCCTCCTTTGTTTAATTAATCAACACAAAAATACCTTTATAAACAATAAGTTATAAAATACAGGGGATTTTTGTTGAAATATTTTACAAAATAGCCTGAAGGGTTGGTGGTAACCACTAGGCCCTCTTCTTAAAAACTGCAATAATTTCAGATAGCTACGTGTTTGCTCAGGGTCCTGTTCTCGTGGCATGGAAAATGCTTTTATTAAAGAGCAAGGAGCGCATATGGAAACACGATGTCCTTTTTTAAAAGATCAGAAGATGGCCTTTTGTAAGGCATTCCCCGTGAAGAAGATGCTTCCCTATGACCGACTCTATCTCGATGACAATATCTGCATGAAAGAGGAACACCGTACCTGCCCGGTCTATCGTGGCAAGGAGGCTGAACAGCGCTTCGGTCATTCTAGTAATAAGAAGGCATGCGCCCATCTGGAAGTGGAGGAGGTCATCTTTTGCGGGGTTTATCCGGTAAAAAAGATGATACCATCCAGCGCCTTTAAGCTGGAGTGCCCGTGTACCACCAAGGGCTTTACCGACTGCCCTGCCTATCGGCAGATCGCCCAAGGGGATTGCGCTTCAAGCAAGATGACGACGGCCACGGTACGGGGCTTCCTGCTGGAGGATACGGTCTACTATCACCGAGCTCACCTCTGGCTGCAGCGGCTCAATGGAAAGGTGAGACTGGGATTGGACGACCTTGGCCAGTGGTTGCTGGGGGATATAGAGAAAATCACCTTTTCCCGTAGCGAGGGATGGGTGGAGCGCAATCAACCCCTCCTGCGGATCAGTTGTTCCAACGGTACCGCCGAGATCGCCTCACCTTTTTCCGGTCAGGTGACGGAAGTCAATGAGGTGGCTCGCCGAGATAGTTCCATGATCAGTACCGATCCCTATGGTGAGGGTTGGTTGGTAGAGTTGCTTCCGGCTAAGGGGGAGTTGACCAGGCTGGGGCAGCAGGCAGAGGGATTCTTCACAGGTCCTGATGCCCGTCAATGGTTGGAAAAAGAGGTGGATCGGCTCCACGGTGTGTTGGAAACGGATATCGGGGTCACGAT
>Ga0214474_1000781_pt1 | contig 15264 bp, 12 predicted proteins | sample RVTome_2_FD_187335 | JGI IMG/M metagenome (GOLD analysis project Ga0214474, IMG submission 187335) | Soil microbial communities from uranium-contaminated site in the Upper Colorado River Basin, Wyoming, United States - RVT95D214 HiSeq ...
TGGATGCGCAATACTATCAACCCCACGTTGATGTCCACCGCCGAATATCAACCCTGCATGGTGCATGCCGGACCCTTTGCCAACATCGCCGTTGGGCAATCATCTATCATTGGCGACCGCATCGGTCTGAAGATGTTCGACTACCACGTTACTGAAAGCGGCTTTGCGGCTGATATCGGCTTTGAGAAGTTTTGGAACGTTAAGTGCCGCTTTAGCGGTCTCATACCACATGTGTCGGTTCTCACTACCACCATCAGGGCGCTGAAGATGCATGGTGGAGGACCTAAGGTTGTAGCCGGCCTACCTCTTCCCGATTCATACACTAAAGAAGACCTGAAATTACTGGAGAAGGGTCTGCCAAATATGATACATCACATTAACACCATCAGAACAGCCGGTATTAATCCCGTGGTCTGTATCAATGCCTTCCACACCGATACTAAAGAAGAGATTGCTATGGTGCGCAAGGCGGCTGAGGCAGCCGGTGCACGTTGTGCCCTTTCTACACACTGGGCTAATGGCGGCGATGGTGCTCTGGAACTGGCTGATACAGTCATGGATGCCTGTAATCAGAAGAACGACTTTAAGTTCTTATATCCGCTGGAGATGAAGCTGCGTGAGCGGGTAGATAAGATCGCCAAGGTTGTCTACGGAGCAGACGGAGTGTCATGGACACCAGACGCTGAGGCCAAGGCTAAGATGCTTGAGAACGACCCGCAATATGCCGACTTCGCCACCATGATGGTCAAGACGCATCTCAGCCTGACGCACGACCCGTCTATTAAGGGCACTCCTAAAGGCTGGACACTACCTATCCGTGACGTCCTGATTTATTCCGGGTCCAAATTCCTCTGCCCGTGTGCTGGAACCATCAGTCTGATGCCGGGCACCAGTTCCGACCCTGCCTTTAGAAGGGTGGACGTCGATGTGAAGACCGGCAAGGTAATGGGCCTGTTCTAAAGAATACAAGGAGAGATACTCTAAGGCTGGGTAGTGAATTGCGCTGCCCAGCCTTTTCCATTACAATCAATTTCGGGGTTGAATTGATTAACAAGGAATTGATTCGGGAATTCGAACCTATTTTCTATCCTGAGTCTGTCAAGGACTAATTATATGGAGGGGCTGGGTAAGATTCTGCTCATTGTCGGCGGCATTGTAGTAGTTTTAGGACTTATACTCGTTTTCAGCCAGCATATACCATTTTTCGGTAAGTTGCCCGGCGACATATTTGTGAAGAAAGACGGTTTTTCTTTTTATTTCCCCATTGTTACCTTACTCATTTTGAGCATTCTAATAACTATAATTGTTAATGTTATTTTGCATTTCATGAATAAATAACAAGTCTGGTTAATGAAGACGAGCGACTTCGACTATCACTTACCCACTGAGTTTATTGCGCAGATACCATCAGAACCGCGAGACCAATCTCGGCTTATGGTTCTGCGTAGGTCTGATAGCTCTATAGAACACCGCCGCTTTTACGAGATTATTGACTATCTTCAAAACGGCGACACTATTGTGTTTAACAACAGCCGCGTTATACCGGCCAGAATTATGGGGCAAAAACGCAATAGTCAAACAAAAGTCGAAATCCTGTTGTTGCGTCGCCTGGATAACAACATCTGGGAAACGCTGGTCCGACCGGGTAAAAAGATTAAGCTTGGCACCGAAATCAGAATAGCCGGTGCGTCTCATGCTGCTGGTGAAGAAATGAACGCCGAGGTGCTGGAACAGGGCGAAAGCGGCATCAGAATTATTCGCTTTTCAGATGATAGTTTGCTTGAGAAATTAGGTCAAGTGCCCTTGCCGCCCTACATCTCCACTACGCTGGCCGATACGGAACGTTATCAAACAATCTATGCCCAAATAGATGGAAGTGTAGCGGCGCCGACTGCCGGGTTGCATTTCACCTCCAGATTACTCGATGAACTGCATACCAAAGGCGTTCGACTGGCTTTTGTCACCCTTCATATCGGGCTTGATACCTTCCGGCCGGTTCGTGTTGAAGACCCAAACCAGCATGTCATTCATAAGGAATATGGAGAATTAAGCTCAGAAGTAGCTATTCTGCTCAATCAGACTAAGGAGCAAGGCGGAAAGGTTATTGCTGTCGGTACAAGTACAGTTAGACTGCTTGAAGCCGCAGTTAAAACCGGTACCGTTCGGCCTTTAGCCGGATGGATTGACCTGTTCATCCTGCCCGGTTACAAATTTCGTATAGTAGATATCATGGTCACTAACTTCCATTTACCACGGTCGACGCTGTTTATGCTGGTCTCAGCCTTCGCCGGTAAGGATTCTATTCTTCAAGCTTACGAGCAAGCCAAGAGCCTTAATTATCGCTTCTACAGCTTTGGAGACGCTATGTTGATTCTTTAAACATCTTTAGCCAGGGTCCTTGCCTCAGATTGCTACAGGTTCCAATAAATAGCGCCAACGCACTTCAGCTAATAACACTTCAGCTTTGCCAATTAAACAGTATAGCTATATAATTTACATTAATTGCGAAGTTGTGGACAGAACCAACTATTAGACAACGTGACTGATTAATATGTGCGGCATTATAGGCTATTGTGGAAAACAAGCGGCGGCTCCAATAGTTTTTGAAGGTTTACGGCGCGTGGAATACCGTGGCTATGACTCGGCAGGTATGGCTACCTTGTCCGACGGGCGACTTTTTGTCACCAAAGATGTCGGTAAACTGGAAGATATTGAGAATAGACACAAACTGAGCTCATTACCCGGTAATACGGCCATCGGTCATACTCGCTGGGCTACGCACGGTGGTGTAACTCAAGCAAATGCACATCCGCAGTGTGATTCTGCTGGGACGGTAGCCGTCGTCCACAACGGAATACTTGAGAATTACCAGGAACTACGCCAACAGCTTATCAGCAACGGGCATCGCTTTGCGTCGGAGACCGATACTGAGGTTATACCTCACCTCATTGAGGATGAAATGAAAAAGGGTGTTTCCCTCGAAGCTGCAGTTTTAGCAGTGGCACCGCGACTCGAGGGCTCCTACGCCTTTCTAGTTATATCGTCTCGCGATTTAGACAAAGTTGTGGCTACCAGAAAGGATAATCCTCTGGCTATTGGAGTAGGCGAACACGGCTACTTTGCCGCCAGTGATGCCCTCGCTTTCTCTGGGTTGGCCAATCAGCTTATACCTTTGGCCGATACCGAGGTAGCCGTGCTGACAACTAACGGGATTGAATTATTGGATGCTTCTGGTAATAAGTTGGGGAAAAAAGCCAGACAAATTGATTTGCAATGGTGCGATAGTGATAAACAAGGCTACCAGTTCTTCATGCTCAAGGAGATTATGGAACAGCCTCAGACTATTGAGGCGGCTGCTAATCAAGATAAAGAGACCTTCACCAAAGTTGCTATGGATATCCTTAGAGCCGGCCAGGTGATCATTACGGCTTGCGGTACCTCCAGATACGCTGCTCTGGTTGGCAGGTACCTCTTTTCCAAGGTCGGCAGGAAGTTTTGTGATGTAGTCATGGGCTCTGAATTCCATTATTTTGCCGATTCTGTTGACAAGAATACTGTGGTCTTGGCTGTGTCACAGAGTGGTGAGACGGCAGACGTCATCGAAGGTGTGAAAAGAGCCAGAGCTGCTGGCGCCCAGGTTATTTCTATAGTTAACAGGCCATATTCTCAGTTAGCTGAGATGAGCCACCATGTTATCTATCTTAATTGCGGTCCTGAGTTGTGTGTTGCGGCGACCAAGTCGTTTGTCAGTCAGTTAGTGGTTTTCTATCTTTTGGCGTTTTCTATGGTTAACTCCTTTGATAAGGCTGTTACCAATCTTAGAAGCATCACCGATAAAGTGACTAAGGCTATTAAATGGAACAATGACAAACTCAAAGGGCTGGCCGAGGAATTAAGGGATAAGAGTGATTTTTACCACATAGCCAGGGGGATTAACTTCGCCATTGCCTCCGAAGGTGCTTTGAAACTTAAGGAAATATCATATATTCATGCTGAGGGTATGCCGGCAGGCGAACTGAAACATGGCACTTTGGCTCTGATTGAACCGGGGACACCGGTAGCTGTTATATGTCCTGATGATTATACTTACCGTGAGACATTAAGCAACGCCATTGAGGCTAAGTCGCGCGGTGCCTATATTATCGGTGTTTCTGATAAGAAGAACCAAATCTACGATTTCTGGGTAAAGATTCCAAAAGTCGATGAACTATTGTACCCCATAGTCACTGTAGTTCCACTTCAGCTCCTGGCATACTATCTGGCGGTCAGCCGAGGTTATGATCCGGATAGGCCGAGAAATCTGGCGAAATCGGTCACGGTGAAGTAGATAGTGGCTCATCGAAGTAAGACAGGCAAACAGACTAACCAGAAAATATTAGCGGTTATCCCCTGTCTCAATGAAGGACAGTTCATCGGCGATATAGTAACGAGAGCCCGAAAATATGCTGACGAAGTAATTGTTATAGACGACGGCTCAACTGATAACACGGCCGAGGTCGCTAAGAAAGCTGGGGCCAAGGTTATTGAACATGAAGTGAGGCAGGGGGCTGGAGCAGCAACTAGAACGGCATTCGAAGTCGCGAAAGGATACGATGCCGATGTACTGGTGACTTTGGACGGCGATGGTCAGCACAATCCCGATGAAATTCCGCAAGTCCTGGCCCCTATTCTTCGTGGAGAGGCGGACCTGGTTGTCGGTTCTCGCTTCTGCCAAACAAATGTCAAGAATGTACCCAAATACCGTAAATTCGGCATTAATGTCATTACGTGGTTGTATAACCTTGGCTCAAAAGTAAAACTGTCGGATTCACAGAGCTGTTTTCGTGCTCACAGCCGGCGACTGATTGAGGCTGCAAACATTACAGAAAACGGATTTGGTTTCAGCGTTCAAGTGCTGATTCAAGCCAGAAAAAAGAACTTTGTTATCAGGGAAATACCTGTATCCTGTATCTATCATCTACAAGGCTCCAGTCTCAATCCGATGGCCCACGGGTTGGGTGTTGCCTGGGGGGTAATTAAGCTTCGCTTGAAAAATGAACTGTTTGTTTCGGAGAGGAGAAACAAAGATGAGCTTAAAGGGTAAGAGCGTATTTGTCACCGGTATAAGCGGCTTTGTTGGCTCACACTTGGCGAAGCATCTCCTCAATGAAGGATCCAATGTTTTCGGGTTAGTCAGGAGACGAGCCGATGGCACTATTCCACAAAACCTCAAATATTTAGAGATTGAAAAGGATATCAGACTGATCGAAGGTGATGTGCGGGATATTTCTAGCATTGCTTCAGCATTGGACGTCAGCAAGCCGGATATTATCTTTCATTTTGCTGCCCAATCATTCATTCCGAGGTCGTTTTCATGCCCTGGGGAAACTATGGAAATAAATTGTCTGGGTACAGCTAATCTTCTCGAAGCAGTCAGAAGCAAGGAATTAGACCCGGTTATAATCTTTGCCGGCAGTAGTGAGGAGTATGGTCTTGTCATTTTCTCAGATTCTCAGTATAAACATGCAATAGGTAAACACGGTGTGGTTTTTCCCCCGCCTGTCAGTATACCTGAATTACCAATCACAGAAGTTAACCCGCTGCGACCTATGTCTCCTTATGCTGTCAGTAAGATTTATGCCGATTATCTTATGAGGAATTATCATTCCTGTTTTGGACTTAAGACGGTGGTCTCCAGAGGCTTCAACCAAGAAGGTGGCGGCAGAGGCAAGATGTTTGTAACCTCGTCAATTACACGGCAGGTAATGCAGTATAAGCGTAGTGAAATCGATAGGCTCGCTATAGGCAACGTTAACGCCTTCAGGGATTGGTCTCATATTAATGACATACTTAAGGGTTACTGTCTGCTGGCCGAGAAAGGGAAATATGGAGATGTATATAATCAAGGCTCACAGAGGACTAACTCGGTACTGACTTACCTTCTATTGACTCTTGAAGGCGCTGGATACGTTGTTGATAAGATTGAAACATTGGCCGGAGTCAAGGTTATCGATAATCCTAATAAATTAGATAGTTCAGAAATGTTTGGCCTTCGCTTTGAAAAAACTAAAGTGGACAGATTGATCTTGGAAGGCAAACTGGAATTCCAACTTTCAGATAAAGGGATTGTTGCCGTTACCGACAAGGGAAAGATAACTATAGAATTTGACCCTGGAAAATTCCGGCCTGCTGAGGTACCAATATTACTGACAAAAACAACCAAAATCGAACAGCTTGGTTTTGAGGTGAAGCACAGTCTGAAGGATATAATCAGAGACCAGTTGAACTATTTCTTGGATCCAGTTCGATAAAACAAGATGCTTGTTCTCGTGAATCACCAGACTCGTCTTATGCATTATAGCATTAAAACACGATTAGCACTTAGTGAAGAGTTAGTGTAATATAAAAGGCTGCTCTGATGAAGATTGCTGTAGTTATGGGTACTCGCCCCGAAATAATTAAGATGTCGCCAGTAATACGGGGGCTAGAGAATAAGGAAGACTACTTTATCATTCACACCGGTCAACACTATTCGTATAACTTAGACAGAGTTTTCTTTGAGCAGCTGAGATTGCCGTCTGCCAAATATAATCTAGAAGTTGGCTCGGGCTCTCATGCGGAACAGACAGGTAAAATACTAATAGGTGTGGAGAAAGTTTTCCAAACGGAAAGACCAGAGATTGTTCTAGTCGAGGGTGACACTAACTCCGTGTTTGCTGCCACACTGGCGGCAACTAAACTCCATATATCAGTCGGGCATGTCGAGGCCGGTCTCCGGAGTTATGATAGGCAAATGCCCGAGGAAATCAATCGCGTTTTAACTGACCACTGCTCTGACTATTTGTTTGCCCCTACCACAAATGCGAAGCAGATATTGCTCGGTGAAGGTATTTTAGAAGAAAGAATATTTGTAACTGGTAATACCATAGTTGATGCGGTTTACCAAAACCTAAATATAGCCAAAGAGACGGGGAATAGCCTTACTACCTTACACCTTGCTCCGAGGGAATACTTTTTAGTAACTCTTCACAGACAGGAGAATGTAGATAATCCACTGAGATTCGCGCCAATTCTAGAAGGGTTAGATAGAGTGGCCTCCGAATTCCATCTGCCGGTAATCTACCCTATCCATCCCCGTTCCCGGAAAATGATGGGTGAGTTTGGCTTTAAGCCACGAAATCTGAACCTTATCGAGCCCATTGATTTCTTGAGCTTTCTCCAATTAGAGAGCAATGCCAAACTAATCCTTACAGATTCCGGTGGAGTTCAAGAAGAGGCTTGCATCCTTAATGTTCCCTGTGTTACTGTGAGGGACAATACCGAGAGACCCGAGACTTTGGAGGTTGGCGCCAATGTCTTGGCCGGGGCATCGTCAGATAAAATACTTGATTGCACCAAACTTATGCTAAGCAAAAAAAACAAATGGACAAATCCTTTCGGTGACGGGAAAGCAGGCAACAGGATCGTGAAAATAATAACAGGAGCTGAACATGCCTAAAATTTTAGTGACTGGGGGCAACGGATTCATTGGCTCAAACCTAGTACCTGAATTAAAGAAACGGGGGCATGATGTCTGGGTCTGTGACTTGGGGCACTCAGAAAATACTAATTACATCCGGTGTGATGTTACCAAATACCGACAACTTGAAAGGATATTTGAGCCACATGACTTCGATTATGTGTACCATCTGGCAGCAGAGTATGGTCGCTGGAATGGTGAAGATTACTACGAGAACCTCTGGCTCACCAATGTAGTCGGCACTAAGAACTTGATCCGTATTCAGGAACAGAAGCGATTCCGCATGATATTCTTTTCCAGTGCAGAGGTCTATGGAGATTATGAAGGAATAATGAGTGAAGACGTGATGGACAAAGTACCCATAAAGCAGATGAATGATTATGCCATGACTAAATGGGTTGGAGAGCTTCAGTGTTTGAACTCTCAAGCCATGTTTGGCACTGAGACCGTCAGAGTACGCCCGGTGAATGCTTATGGACCCCACGAATATTACAGCACTTACCGCGGTGTAATACCAGCGTTCATCTACAAGGGATTAAAAGACGAGCCCTATACTGTCTACCTAGGGCATAAGCGCATCTTCGATTATGTCGAAGATACTTGCCGCACCTTTGCTAATATAGTGGATAATTTCAAGCCTGGCGAAGTTTATAATATGGGAAGTAAAGAGGAATGGGAACACGATATTAAGTATGTTTCAGACCTGATACTGAAAAACCTGGGCAAAACCGATGCCAAGGTTACCTATAAGGAAGCAGAGCCTTTTACCACCAAAGTCAAGCATATGGACTTCTCCAAAGCGAGAAAAGACCTAAAACATGACCCCAAAATCCCTATGGAAGAGGGTATACCTAAAACTATCGTGTGGATGAAAAAGGCATACGGAATCAAGAGCTGAAAAACGTCACGTGAAAATCCTTATCGTTCAAGAGAGCGATTGGCTCAAGAGAGGGCCACATCAACAACACCAACTGGCAGACCGACTTTCTCTAAGAGGGCACCAGATACGGGTTATCGACTACGAGATTCGGTGGAGAGAGCAGGAGAAAGGAGGGCTATATTCTAAGCGCCAAGTGTTTAACAACGTATCCAAGATAAATACCGAGGCAAAGGTTACCGTAATTCGGCCTGGCATAATCAAGATATCTATCCTCGACTATATCTCACTCATTTTCACTCATCAAAAGGAAATCAACCGACAGATTGATGAATTTCAACCTGATGTTATTGTCGGCTTCGGCATATTGAACAGTTACCTAGCACTGAGGGCTGTAAAAAGGAAACGTATTCCCTTCGTATATTACTGGATAGACGTTTTACACAGACTTATACCCTTTAAACCCTTACAGTTCATCGGCAGAATAGCAGAGCAGAAGGCGCTAAGACAGGCAGACAAGGTACTGACAATCAATGACAAATTGAAAGATTACGTTGTCACCATGGGAGCCGTAGCTGACAAAACGGAGGTGATTAGGGCCGGGATAGATATCGAACAATTTAAGCCGACGGCTGATTTTGGCGACATAAGGAGGCAATACGGGCTCAAAGAAACTGACATTGTTTTGTTCTTTATGGGTTGGCTCTACCATTTTTCGGGCTTAAAGGAGGTGGCTGCAAAGCTGGCCGAAGCAAGTGACGAAAAACTAAAATTACTAATAGTTGGCGAAGGCGACGCCTTTGAAGAGCTTAAAGAGATACGGGATAAAAGCAACCTGCAGAACAATATCATTTTGGTTGGGCAAAAGTCGTATGCACAAATGCCAGCCTTAATCTCTGCTGCCGATATATGCCTGTTGCCAGCATACCCACGGGAAAAAGTGATGCAGGACATAGTGCCAATTAAGTTATATGAATATATGGCAATGGGGAAAACAGTCATCTCTACCAGACTCCCCGGAGTAATGAGAGAATTTGGCGAAGATAACGGCGTTATCTACATTGATGAGCCGGAAGATGCTATTAACGAAGCTAAGAACCTTATCGAATATGGTAAAATAAGCGAGCTTGGCGCCAGGGCCAGGGAATTTGTTCTAAAATATAGTTGGGACAGTATAACCGATCAATTTGAAAAAATTCTCAAGGAAGTCATAAAGGAGAAACGGAAGTGAATGATCATATTCACGCATACAAAGGTAAAAACGTTCTTATCACTGGGGGGGCTGGTTGTATCGGCAGTAATCTCACTAAGGCCTTAATAAATGCTGAGGCAAACAAAATAATTGTCCTTGACGACCTTTCAGCCGCCGAAAAATGGAATATTCCTATCGACTCCAAGGTGCTATTTGTAGAAGGCAGCATTGTCGACGACGAAGTACTAAAGAGAGTTTTTTCAATGAAGCTGGATTATGTATTTCATCTGGCGGCACATTTCGCCAACCAGAATTCGGTTGATAATCCCGAGACCGACCTTGAGATTAACGGCTTGGGGATTCTAAAAGTGCTGGAATATGCTCATCTTTCCAAAGTAAGCAAGTTTGTCTTCGCGTCTTCTGGCTGTTCTGTCTATGGTAGTCAGGCGCCTCTTCCACTTAAAGAGGACTTCGTCTCTCTTCACCTGGACACTCCCTATCAAATCACCAAGCTTTTGGGCGAACTCTATTGTAATTTCTTCTACAATTATTACGGCCTGCCTGTAGCTATAGCGAGATACTTCAATGTATATGGCCCTGGTGAAATACCTGGTGCCTACCGCAATGTGATACCGAACTTCACCTGGTGGGCGCTTCACAAAAAGCCTCTGCCCATAACTGGCACCGGCGATGAAACAAGAGACTTCACCTTTGTTGACGACATAGTAGATGGTACACTCCGTATCGGAGTGGTGCCTGAAGCCGTTGGTGAGGCTTTTAACTTGGCTTCAGAAACTGAGACCAAAATCATAGATATAGCCAATATGATTAATGAACTCACTGGCAACTCTAGCGGTATTAAGTTAACTCAACGCAGGGACTGGGATCAGATAACACGACGCCGGGCTTCTATTGAAAAGGCGCGGAAGATCTTGGGTTATGCGCCAAAAGTAAAAATTAAAGATGGAATTCAAAAAGTGTACAGCTGGATTGTGGCAAATCGGGACATAATCGAGGAGTGCGCCAGATTTTAACCTTCTAATCATTAAGAGGAAAAAATGACAGATAAACTTAAAGTCGCTATAGTGGGTTGTGGTGCTGTAGCAGATAAACGGCATATACCTGGCTTCATAAGGTTGAAAAAACACGTATTTATCCAAGCTGTATGCGATAAAAACGAGGAGCTGGCTAAAAGGGTGGCATTGAAGTATAAAATTCCTAAGGTTTATACCAACCAAGCAGATATGCTAGCATCAGAGAAATTAGACATTGTAGATATATGTACTCCACCGCAGATACATGCCCCTATAGCCGTAGAAGCTTTGGAGCATGGCTGTCACGTATTGCTGGAAAAACCTATGGCACTTACCAGTTCTGACTGTGACATGATGATTGAAGCTGCTGGCAAAAGTGGTAAAAAGCTATGTATTGTCCACAATGTACTGTTTCATCCACCGTTAGTAAAAGCTAAGAGATTGGTAGCTGAAGGGGCCATTGGCAAATTTATCGGAATGAGGATTCTCCTAGCCGACCCTAAAGATGAAATGATAATGCGGGAAGATTACTGGATACATAAGCTTCCCGGTGGCTTAATCGGCGAAACCGGCCCTCACCCTGTCTATATATCGCTAGCCTTTCTTGGTAAAGTAAATAATGTGGACGTGTACGCTAAGAATTTCCTTGAGCATCCTTGGGCACGGTTCGACGAATTCAGGATAGAACTAGATGGCGAAAACGCCATGAGTTCCATAACTATATCTTATTCCGGGGAGAGGTATGCTGCTGAAGTTGAAATCTTCGGGACTCAGGGGGTTCTAAATGTTGACCTTCAGAGCATGCTAGTTCTGCACCATGGAGCCAAGACATCACTAAGTTTTGGCAAGCTTCTTTCCACTTCTTTGGGCACTATATTCCAAACACTTTGGGGGTTGCTCACTAATGGGCTTAAAGTTGGCATTGGTAAATTCAGGCTCGGCCATGACAAGGTAATTGAGCTGTTTGTAGACAGTGTTTTAAAAGATACTACGTCGCCAGTGACAGCTGAAGAAGGCAGAGAAGTAGTCAGGGTCATGGAAATGATAGTCGAGAGACTGTATGGTAAATATGGTAAGCCGCCAAGCCGTTAAGACTCCAAAAAGTGAAACAGTGACGCAAAAAGAAAAAGAAGAAGTACAACATTTCTGGGACGATGTTCCCTGCGGAACAGGCAGTATTTTCTACCCCGAGGGGTCTCTAGAATACTTCGAAGCTATAGCCAAGAACAGAAATCAACTGGAGCCCTTTATTGCTGACTACGTCCAGTTTAAGAAATGGACTGGTAAAAAAATTCTTGAGGTAGGTTGTGGTGCCGGCACTGATCTTGTGCAGTTCGCCGTGGCTGGAGCACGCACAGTAGGAATCGATTTGTCTCCACATTCTGCTTCTATAGCCAGAGCCAGATTGCACACCTATAACTGCCAGGGCAACGTGCTTATAGCTGACGCCGAAAACCTTCCTTTTAAAGGGGAAGAGTTTGAACTAATTTATTCTTGGGGTGTTTTACACCACACTCCAAACCCCGAAAAAGCTATTCACGAGATTTACAGGGTAACCAAGCCGGGTGGTGAAATTTGCGTAATGCTTTACCACAGATACTCACTTGTCGCGCTACAGCTATATCTTCTATACGGTCTGTTAGCTTTTAAACCGTTCCGAAGCCTAAAAGATATACTTGCCCGCCACCTTGAGAGTCCGGGCACAAAAGCTTACTCCGTAAGCGAGGTTCGTCAAATGTTTTCAGCATTTCAAAGACTAGAGGTCAAGATTCGCCTCACGCCTTACGACCTCCGCTACAGAAGAGACAAGTATTTCCCCAAATGGGTCCGCACCCTTGTACCCGAGCGCCTCGGATGGTTTTTAGTTATTCGAGGGCAAAAGCTCTAGGAGTTCTCGAAGTGTGTGGAATCTGCGGAATCTTCAACTACGCCGGTACTAATTTCGAGGTGACGACCGAGCTAATCACCGATATGCGCGACACAATGATTCATCGTGGTCCGGATGACGCTGGCATTTATATTTCACCAGATAGAAAGCTGGGATTAGGACACAGGCGCCTTAGCATCATAGACTTGTCAGCGATGGGATGCCAACCTATGTGCAATGAAGACGGTTCGGTCTGGATAATCTATAACGGTGAAATTTATAATCACCAGAAGTTGAGGAAAGAGCTAGAAGCTAAAGGTCACCACTATAAATCTCACACTGACACTGAATCTATTCTTCACCTTTACGAGGAGAGGGGACCGGACTGTGTTAATGACCTTGAGGGAATGTTCGCCTTTGCCATCTGGGATAACAAAAAAAAGCGGATGCTCTTTGCCAGAGACAGGATAGGCAAAAAACCATTGTATTATGCCATTCAAGACGGCCAGCTAATCTTCGCTTCGGAGATAAAAGCTATTCTGAAGCATCCACGCATAAAAAGAGAGATAGACACCACAGCACTTTACCACTACCTGACATTGTATGTAACGCCGGCTCCTATGACGCTGTTCAAAGGTATAAACAAGCTGCCGCCCGGATATATCATGGTCTGCGATAAAGATGGGAACATACAACAGGAGCAATATTGGGACGCCATTGTTCAAACACCGACGGAGGACTACCCTGAAGTATATTACATAGAAGAGATAAGGCGATTGCTATCAGAATCGATCGAGAAAAGGATGATGTCTGACGTTCCCTTCGGGGTATTTTTAAGCGGCGGCATTGATTCAAGCACCAATGTTGCTTTAATGGCAAGGCTGATGAATCGTCCGGTAGATACCTTTTCCGTGGGTTTTAAAGACCAGCCTGCCTACAACGAGTTTAACTATGCCCGGCAAATAGCTACCGAATTCAAGACAAATCATCATGAAGTCACCATCGACCAACATGACCTCATGGATTATGTCCCGGAGATGGTATATCACCAGGACGAGCCCTTGGCTGACTGGGTGTGTGTGCCGCTGTATTACGTTTCCAAATTGGCCCGGAATAACGGCACCATCGTCATCCAGATAGGTGAAGGCAGCGATGAGATATTCTTCGGCTATGATGGATACATGACCTACCTAAACATCTATAACACCTACTGGAAACCATACATGAAGACGCCCGGGGCACTTCGGCGGGCTGTGTACTCATTGGCATCGCCGTTGTCTCCTCTGATTGGCCGCGGCCCCGGCTTAAAGGAACTCCTGCGTTGTGCAGCGTCTGGAGAGGAGCTATTTTGGGGAGGAGCCATTGCCTTCAGCGAGGTGCAGAAGAAAAAATTGATGAGTGATTCTGGAAATTGGCAAGGGCTCAATTCTTTCAACATCGTAAAGCAACCGCTTGCCAAGATAGATAGCCAGAAGCCGGGCGCAGACTTTATGGAGAGAATGACCTACCTGGAATTGAAGCATCGTCTACCTGAGCTTCTATTAATGCGTGTTGACAAAGTTACTATGTCTACATCCGTGGAAGGCAGAGCGCCCTATCTGGACCAGAAGCTGGTGGAGTTTGCCATGGGAATACCCGCTAAGTTTAAAGTTAAGAATGGCCAGACTAAGTACATCCTCAAAAAAGCTGTGGAGGGCATCATCCCTGACAACGTAATTTATCGCAAGAAGCAGGGCTTCGCGGCACCGGTAAAGGAGTGGTTCAACGGAGAGCTAGGCAGATATATGACTGATTCCATTCTAAACTCAAGGCTTAGGGAACGGAAATTCTTTGACTATGCATTTATTGAGAATATGTTGAAGAAGCAGCACGGGAAATCTGATAACAGTACCCGGCTCTGGACCCTCTTTAATTTAAGCCGGTGGTATGACTGCTGGATTGAAGAAGATAGAAAATTTGTCTAAAGTAGGCAAGATGAGAGCGACCAAAATTACTTTTAAGAAAACATCGCAAGACCTGCTGAATTACTGGAAAAGGCTAAGTCAGTTCAATGACGCACAATCATTGGCGTTGGCAGTGGAATAATAAAACTGCCTCGGAATCCTTTTTTCCGGAGTTTGGGCATTAATTCATCTGCGATATGCCAGGAAAGCAGGAGCGCATACTCCGGTTGGTCATCAAAGAGACATGATTCCTCCACCACTGGTATCAGTGTGCCAGGTATATATTTGCCGATTTTGTGTGATCCCTTGATTTCCAGCACATAGTCAAGCATACCATCATCCAAGCCGACGTAATTGATTAGCGTGCTAGCACGCGAGGGCGCGCTGATGCCATAGATGCGTTGACCCTTCTCCTTGATAGCTAGAAGCAGGGAGTGCAAGCGCAGTTTAGAGAGGACTACTCGCTCCTTGAACCTGAGCAGGTTCTCCTTTTTCAACACAACTGGAGCCTCTTCCTTCAAAAGTTCTGCCACTATCGGCTGGACAGTATAATCTCCTGCCCTCGCGGCGTAGATACGGATAGAGCCACCATGAGTAGGAATCAATTTGGCATAGAAAATCTCCAGTCCATGCTTTTCCAAAAGATACTTCAGACTATGTAAAGAATAGTACCGCAAATGCTCGTGGTATATTGTGTCATACTGTAAGCTTTCAAGCAGCGGTAGTAAATAGTGCGATTCAGAAACAAACACACCGCCCGGTTTGAGCAGTTTCATGATCAACTCCACCACGCCGTTGACATTCTCGATATGTGCGAACACATTGGTAGCAGTAACCAGTTTTGCCTGCCCAT
>Ga0214474_1000783_pt1 | contig 15241 bp, 18 predicted proteins | sample RVTome_2_FD_187335 | JGI IMG/M metagenome (GOLD analysis project Ga0214474, IMG submission 187335) | Soil microbial communities from uranium-contaminated site in the Upper Colorado River Basin, Wyoming, United States - RVT95D214 HiSeq ...
AGACATTTACTATAAAATAAAAATCTGGTCAGAAATCATTAACCAATGGTTATTTTGAAATCTCAAGAAGCTCTTGGAGAACAATCGGTAGTGATGTAACACCATCACTACCGCTAAAATGACCAAATCCGTTTACCACGATTGTTTTCGAACTTAGATTCTTCTTGAAACTAACACTATTTTCGACGGGTACGTATGAGTCGTCCTCTGAATGAATTGCGACAAATTTTTCACATTTCTTCTTTACTTCATCCCAAAGTATCGGTTCATGGAAAAAGTTTTTTAACTCTTTATACTTTAACGGGTTATCAAAAGCGGCCACTAACACTGCTCCGCCAATAGATGCTTTCTTTGGTAATCTCTCTAGAAATCGTAAAATAGTTATACAGCCCAAGGAATGTCCAATCATAAACGTATTTTTGTCGACTTCACCAGCGATTGTCCCCAGGTATGGCACCCATCGAGATTGCTCTGGTTGGTTGGTGTTTGGCATTGCTGGTACCTGCGCACTCCAGCCTCGATTTACCATTTCGGCTGCGAGCCACGGAAACCAGCCCTCCTCCGGACGGCCTTCCCAACCATGAATGATGATTAATCTTTTCTTAAACTCGTTTTTCATAAATCAGTTTCTTCAATTTTATAACTTTTTTTAAGTTTAGACATCCCCACTTTATGAACTTTAATTGCTGCCGCTTTTTTATTAATTACACCACCAATAACAGTATTATAAATTTTCTTTTTCATCGCGAAGAAATTGTAGGTTTTGGTTGAGAGTTTGTCAAAAGAGGAGTTTGGTCACTTCGCAGTAATGGTGAACTTACTAGTATTGTAGAGAAGTGTAAACAAGTTTTTAGTTTTTGGCACAAAGAAGATAACCGTACCAGTGACTGTTTCGTCTGCATTAACCTGTTGATCTCGAAGTTCAACTTTACCCTTAGGTAGATCAAAACTGTTCGCTAAGTACGGTGCGGCAGTAGTGTAATATGGATAGGCTTTGTTTTCATCGTCTTTTAATTTAAGGTTGAATATTGAAAAATATAGCGTTTGTTTACTAGAATTTTTAACTGTTAAGTCTATTAAAAGAAAGTCGTTTGCATCAGCTGAAGGCTCAGAGAATATTTTCGACGTGTAATGACTTACATTCCCAACAGATGGCGTCAGCTCCCCTTGTGCCTGGGCAGAAGCCGTAGCCTCTCTCAAGGATTTTTCCAGGAATACGACCCTGGATTTTAAATTAGTGTTTTCTTTTCCCAACTCTGCTAGCTGGGCACTCTGAGAAGCCATCTTATCTTCTAGTGAGTTTTTATCTCCGCTAAGTCCTCGCACCTTACCCTGCTGCCATAGATATACTCCTGCTACTGCGGTAATAATCAAAACAACGGCTATAACAATGGTGATAATAATTGGTTTTTTGTTACCCTTAGGTTTAGGGGGTGGTGAGGCTTCGGATTTCAGAACCTCGGCTTCTGGAGTTTTTTGCGGTTCTTGAGCAGTTTCTTCCATCGCTGAAAAACTCTAACACAAACTAGCGTTGTTTTGCAATACATACACAAAAAGAAAAGAGCCTTGTGGCCCTTTCCGATTATTCATTCTTAATTCAAAAATTATTACTTCTTTAGTATTCGCCCATTCCACCTGGCGGCATGCCAGGTGTAGCTTCTTTCTTTTCTTCCGGAATATCTGTCACTAATGCTTCAGTAGTCAACACCATCATTGCAGTTGAATAGGCGTTTTGCAGCGCAGTTCGTGTTACCTTGACTGGATCGATGACCCCTGCTTTTACCAAATCTTCAAATTTACCAGTCAATGCGTTGAAACCTTTGTCGCCTTCACTTTTTTCTACTTCGCGTACCACCCAACCAGCATCCGCGCCTGCGTTTGCGGCAAGTACCTTAAGTGGCTCGCGGAGAGCATGTTGCAATATCTTAATTCCAACCACCTCGTCTCCGCTTACCTTTACAGAATTTAATAGCCCAGCTGCCCTAATCAAAGCGACTTCGCCACCAACCACATAACCTTCTTCGATCGCCGCCTTTGTCGCCTGCACGGCGTCGTTGACTCGTTCTTTCTTTTCTTTAAGTTCAACTTCGGTCGCTGCCCCAACATTTACTACTGCTACTCCCCCAGAAAGTTTGGCTAGACGTTCTTCTAGTTTTTCCTTGTCAAAATCACTAGTAGTTTTCTCGATCTGTTTTTTGATCTGAGCAATTCTCGCATCGATTTTAATTTTTGCTCCTTTACCACCAACAATAATTGTATTGTCTTTGTCAGACGTAATCTTATCAGCCTTACCTAACATCTCAGGAGTAACTGAATCAAACTTGATTCCAGTATCTTCACTAATCATCGTTCCACCAGTCAAAACAGCAATATCCTCAAGCATTTCTTTTCTTCTGTCCCCAAATCCTGGTGCTTTGACCGCTAAAATATTCATTGTCCCGCGTATCTTGTTAACCACCAATGTTGCCAACGCTTCGCCTTCAATATCATCGGCGATTATCACCAGCTCTTTGGCGGTTTGAACTAATTTTTCTAGTAGCGGGAGGAGGTCAGCGATAGCGGTTATTTTCTTATCAGTAATCAAAATATGGGGGTTTTCAATACTTGCTTCCATTTTGGCCGGATCAGTAACAAAATATGTGGAAACAAACCCACGGTCAAATTCCATACCTTCTTTATACTCAACATTTGTCTCCAGACCCTTTGATTCTTCAACGGTTACAACTCCATCGTTACCCACCCTTTCTAGGGCCTCAGCGATCAAATTACCAATTGTCGGATCTGCTGCGGAAATAGTGGCTAGCTGAGCCTTTTCCTCCCTCGAAGAAACCTTTTTTGCTGCCTTTTTAAGGGCCTCCACAACCACGTTTACACCTGCCTCAAGACCACGTTTCATAGTCATTGGATTTGTCCCAGCAGTGATGTTTTTCAAACCTTCTTCAGCAATTGCCTGGGCTAAAATCGTCGCAGTAGTAGTTCCATCTCCAGCAACATCATTAGTTTTTGAAGCGGCCTCTTTAATAAGTTGAGCACCCATGTTTTCGTAAGGGTCCTCTAGTTCAATTTCTTTAGCTACAGTCACACCGTCATGAACTACATTTGGTGCTCCCCATTTTTTATCTAGGGCGACGTTGCGGCCTTTTGGACCTAAAGTAGTCGAAACGGCGTTAGCCAGTTTATTTATACCGGTTAATAATTTTTTTCTAGCTTCGTCTGAGTAAGCAAGTTGTTTTGCCATATTGTCTCTTGTTGTCGGCAGTGACCGGTAACAAGTAGCAAGTGACAAGTTGGACAATACTTGTTACCTGTTACTTATCACTTTTCACTCTAAGATTGCCATCACGTCTTCGAATTTGACTAGTTTAAGCTCTTTCCCTTCAACCTTTATTTCATCTCCGCCCCATTTTTTATATAGAACAGTATCTCCAGCTTTAAATTCTGCTTTTTCCTCATGATCAGGGTGTTTTATGGGCGCTCCGACTGAAAGAACTTTTCCTTGAGCAGGTTTTTCCTGGGCGGTGTCGGGCAAAACTATACCAGAAGCAGTTACTTCTTCCGCTTCTTGCGGTTCGATTAGCGCATATCCAGCCAATGGTTTAATTTTTGTTTTTACTTTCGAAGTCATAATAGAAATTTAGAAAGTTACCGAGGCAGCTGCGAAGACCTCAAATTCAAATCTATCAGTCTTACACAGATTTTGCTAAAAGATTTTAGCGGGGATCAGCAAATTTGTCAAGTCCCCTTGGGTTTTTTTACTTTTTCCTCAAGATAATCAACGAACTCTTTACCAAATTCTGGATTGCTAATAGCAAAATCGACTACTGTTTTTAGATAGCCAAGTTTATTCCCAGTATCGTAATAAGTACCGTTTTTAATTTCCACACCATAGACTTTTTCTTTTACTGCCAATTCGCTTATCGCATCGGCCAACCAAAGCTCTCCTCCTTTTCCTGGTTTGAGATTCTCAATTATCGGAATTATTTGCGGGGTTAACAAAAAACCAGAAACAGAGGCAAGGTCGGATGCGGTGTAAGATGGTCCAGGTTTTTCTCTCAGCTTTTTTACTTGAATTACCCTTTCGTCTACTTTCGGTCCTTCTAAGAATCCATATTTATTTTTATCCTCTTCTTTAGATGTCCGGATTGCTGATAGTACCGACCCACCAAATTTCTCGTAAACATCAATCATTTGGGCTGCCCGGGGTGGATCGGAATAAATAAAATCGTCGCCCCACAAAACCAAAAATGGTTCGTTTTCAACCAAATGCTTTGCGGTTCGTATGGGAATCGCAGTTCCGTATGGCCCCTTTTGTCTTACGTAAATAAAATTGGCAAGTTTTGCCAGTTTGCGAATCTCTTCAAGTTGCTCCCTCTTCCCGACTTTTTCCAAGAAATATTCTACATCATAGGTGCGATCAAAATGATCCTCAATCGCCCGTTTTGAAGGACCAGTCACGATAATGATATCTTCGATTCCGCTAGCTACCGCCTCTTCAACCACATATTGAATTACTGGCTTATCGACTACTGGCAGCATTTCCTTCGGCATAGCCTTTGTCTGCGGCAAGAAACGAGTCCCATACCCAGCTGCTGGAATTATGACTTTGGTCACTTTTTTCATTTTGTCTTCCTATAAATGAAGTTTCTTTTGCTAGCTAAAAAGTGTTTTTAATGTTATCATATCAGGAAGCTAAAGTGCAATGTAACTATGACCCATGATACTTTATTTGAAGGGGGGTGTCATCCGTGCGAAAAAATCCGTACCAACGAGTAGGTGTGTTTGTTGATGTTCAAAATATGTACTACTCGGCAAAAAATTTATACAGGGCAAAAGTAAATTTCGCTAAAATATTAGAGGATGCGATAGGCGGTCGGCAACTTATTCGAGCGGTTGCTTATGTCGTCCGCGCTGAAGAACCTCTGGAACAAACTTTCTTCGATGCTTTGGAAAAGTCTGGTTTTGAAGTTAAAGTGAAAGATATCCAGATTTTCCCTGGTGGAGTCAAAAAGGCCGACTGGGATGTAGGTGTTGTTATCGATATGATTCGGCTTTCGAATAAGCTAGACGTGATGGTACTTATATCTGGAGATGGTGATTATGTTCCAGCAGTTGAGTTTTTGCGTAACCAGGGCCATCGAGTAGAAGTAATGGGTTTTGGTCCTAGCACTTCTAATAAACTAAAATCGGAGTCTGACGAATTCATTGATCTAGACGTTGATCACCAAAAATATCTCCTTACCACCAGACCTAACCGGAAATCCAAATTTGGGCCGATCAGTAAAAGGGTTGGGTAAATGAAGATTTTGGGTATTGAAACTAGCTGTGACGAAACAGCGGCAGCTATTGTTGCTGATGGTTCGGAGATTTTATCTAACATACTCACTTCATCACTCCCCTTTCACTCAAAAACTGGTGGGATAATACCAGAAATCGCTGCTAGAGAGCAAATAAAAAGTATAATTCCAGTAATTGAAGAAGCTGTTAAGCAGTCGAGCTGTAAACCACTTCGCGATTTTCAACCCCTTCGTGGTTTACAAGCTAGGAGTAAAAGGAGCTCGATTTCTCGGTCGGTCGATGGTTATAAAACTAGCATAGACGCTATCGCTGTAACTTACGGTCCGGGCTTGATTGGATCACTTCTAGTCGGTGTTGAAGCTGCGAGGGTACTCTCTTACGTATTGGATAAACCGCTTATTCCAGTTAATCATCTTATCGGCCATCTTTATTCTGCTTGGCTCCAAGCCCCTAAACCGCCAAAATTTCCAGTTATTGCTCTTATTGTATCAGGAGGTCATACTGAACTTCTACTTGTTAGGAGTCACGGTCGTTGGAAACATTTGGGTGGTACAAAAGACGATGCTGCCGGTGAAGCATTCGATAAAACAGCCCGCCTTCTAGGATTAGGATACCCCGGCGGCCCAGCTATAGAAAAGGCCTCTCTTTCTGGGAATCCATCTAAATTTAACTTACCTCGCCCATTGATTAATGAACCAAGTTACGATTTCTCTTTTAGTGGGCTTAAAACTGCTACTACCAACCTGGTTAATCAGTTGGCCGGTTCTTCAGTTACTCAAAAAATTAACACCAAAACAAAATCTCAAACCAGGTCTTTGACGAACCGCCAAATTATTGATTTATCTGCCTCTATCCAGGAAGCGGTTGTTGATGTGTTAGTAGCCAAAACCCTCAAAGCAGCTGGAAATTTTAACGCCCGCAATATTGTTTTAGGCGGTGGTGTTGCTGCCAATAAACGTTTGCGCGAGAAAATGATGTCCTCTTTTGGCAACCGCGTCTACTACTCAGAACCAAAATATTCTGTAGATAATGGTGCTATGATCGCCGCCGCTGCGTATTTTAATTTTTATCCGGTATTTTGGGGGAAAGTAAAGGCTGACCCTTCTATTTTAATTTAAATATTTACTTGACTTATTCTTTTTTCAACTAGCGGGACGATCTGGAAAAATCCCTCAGAAGCTTGGCAACTGTAGCTTACGTGCTGCTCTTCGGGAGATGGTATTCTGGTAGAGTAAGCTTCAAACTCAAAGAAATCTTTGTCTAAAATGAAGCCTTTCGTTTCCCCCCTTTCAATGGCAAGATTTTGTTTTTGTAATCGTTCGTAGCAAATCTCTTTAGGGCAATCTAGGTAGATTAGCAAGGAGCCTCCTCCGAAATCTTCAACAGTCTTTTTTAGAAGTTCTCTTTGCTCTCTTGTTTTTATATTAGCATCATAGATGCAAGCTTTACCAGATTTCACCAATTGTTCTATCGTCTTAGTTGCCAGCTGAAAAACTTCAGTCGAGCTTTTCTTAAAAATTGTCGCTCTCGGAGATAAAAAGGAAGTCATGTCTTCTTCATTCAATATTGTGAGAGGAAATTTCTCCACTAGCTTACGGGCAAGAGTAGTCTTTCCAGAGCCTGGAATACCGACTAGAATAATAACAAGTGGCTTTTTAAATGATGTTGATGGTCCTTTTAAAGTGCGGATATTATCCGCCGCGAGTGTTTCAAAATCTAAAAGCCCGTTGCTCATAAATAATAGTTTACCAAACCAAGTTTGCGCCTACTAGTAGTCAACGGTATAATAGCCTGTCATGGATAAAGTTTACAATCACAAAGAAATAGAAAGTAAGTGGTACGGCTTTTGGGAGAAAAATGGGTTTTTTACCCCAAAGATGGATAAAAAGAAAAACCCATATGTCATCATCATGCCCCCACCCAATGCTAATGGGGAACTACATATTGGCCACGCTACCTTTATTGCGGTGGAAGACGTTTTAGCTCGATTTCATCGAATGGCTGGCGATCCTACTCTTTGGTTGCCTGGAGCCGATCACGCTGGAATTCTCACCCAAGTAGTTTACGAGCGGGAATTAGAAAAAAAGGGTAAGACACGTTTCGACCTGGGGCGTGAGGAGTTTTTCGCGCAAACGTATGAGTTTAGTATGAAAAACAAAAAACATATGGAGGCTCAATTAAGAGCTCTTGGCGCCTCTTGCGATTGGACGCGAGAAAAGTTTACGTTAAATCCCGAGATTTCAAAAGCAGTTTACACAACCTTCAAAAAACTTTATGACGACGGGTTAATTTATCGGGGAGAAAGAATCATTAACTGGTGTGGCCGCTGCGGAACCGTTCTTTCCGATCTAGAGGTCGAACACGAAGAAAAAAAAGGAAAACTCTGGTTTATAAAATACCCACTAAAAAACTCAAGTGTCAAAGTTCAAATGTCAAAATTTATCACTGTGGCCACAACCCGACCCGAGACGATGCTTGGCGACACTGCTGTTGCAGTCAACCCGAAAGATTCACGATACAAAAAATTAATCGGTCAAATCGTTATTCTGCCTTTAATGAATCGCGAGATCCCAATAATTGACGACCCTGCGGTAGACCCTGGGTTTGGCACTGGAGCTGTCAAGGTTACTCCAGCCCATGACCCAGTTGATTTTGAAATTGGCCAACGAAACAATCTAGAAATTATTTCTGTTCTAGGCCAAGATGGCCGTTTATCTACCAATGCAGCCGAATTTTCGGGTCTAAAAAAAACCGAAGGACTCCAAAAAATCATCGAATCTCTAACAAAACAGGGACTTATCGAGAAAGTTGAAGACTACAAACATTCTGTCGGTGTATGTGAGCGATGCAGATCAACTGTTGAACCCCTTGTGTCCAGACAATGGTTCATAAAAATAAAACCGCTGGCAAAACCTGCACTTGACGCAGTCAAGCAAGGTATGGTCCAAATTCTCCCGAAACGATTTGAGAAGATCTACTTTAACTGGCTAGAAAATATTCGTGATTGGTGCGTCTCACGCCAAATCTGGTGGGGCCACCGGTTACCTGTTTACTACTGCCAGGAAATTAAGACCCCAGAATGTGAAAGGCGGGATGGGGTTTTTGTTTCTGTTGAAAACCCAGAAGAATGTCCTTTTTGTAAATCGATAAAAATAAAGCAAGATCCCGACACATTAGACACTTGGTTTTCTTCAGGCCAATGGCCTTATACCACTTTGGGCTGGCCGGAAAAGAAACAGGAAACAACGATCAAAGAGCAGCGAACAGGTAAAGAACAGTTTATCTCTGATTTTGATTATTTCTACCCAACTAGTGTGATGGAAACTGGGTACGATATTTTATTTTTCTGGGTCGCCCGAATGATTATGCTAGGACTGTATGCAACGGGTAAACCGCCTTTTCGTACGGTCTTCCTCCATGGATTAGTCCGCGACGAACACGGACAGAAGATGAGTAAAAGTCGCGGAAATGTAGTCGATCCACTTGACGTAGCTGAAAAATATGGTGCTGATGCAGTCCGTATGGCGCTTGTTTTCGGTACAAGCCCAGGTAATGATATTAATCTTGGCGAAAGCAAAATCCAAGGAATGAGGAACTTTACAAACAAGCTTTGGAACATCGGAAGATTTATTCTTTCGAATCAATCTCAAAGGCAAGGGGCAAAAGGCAAAAGGCAAAACTCCAAAGAAGACAAGTGGATTTTGGAAGAATTAGAAAAAACGAAAAGGAAGGTTACTACTGATATCGAGAATTATCGCTTTGGCCAAGCGGCGGAAGAACTTTATGATTTTATCTGGCACAAGTTCGCAGATAAATACGTGGAGCACTCAAAGACGCGAAGGGAAGAAGCGCAACCTATCTTGGAAAAAGTATTCGAAGAGTCTCTCCGCCTCCTCCACCCCTTCATGCCTTTTATCACCGAGGAACTTTGGCAGAGGCTACCAAACAACAAGGGTAGTATAATGGTCGCTCTCTGGCCTACTGATACTTGATGGTTGTATCGTGACTTATCCTTCTTTCTGCCCTGAGGATTCTTCTGGGAGTTTTTCTTCCTTAATTTCTTCCTTCGCTCCTTCTTTTGCTCCTTCAGGTTTTTCAGCTTCCTCTGGCGCTTCCTTCTCGGCCTTTTCGGCAATTGCTTCGACTTCTTCAGGGGCGGGAGCTTCTTCTACAACCTCTTCTTTCATTTCGGCAGTTTGCACAGAAATAACCACCTCTTCTGGGTCGATTTTTACTTCCACTTTATCCCGGTCAATTTTTAGATCTTTCACGTGAATAGTTTGGCCAACTTCGGTGAGATTTGAAATATCAATTATTATTTCGTGCGGAATGTTCCCAGGCAAAGATTCGACTTCTATTTCATTTATTGTCTGGAGGATAAGCCCAGTACCAGATTTTTCAGCCGGTGCCTCGCCTTCGAGCTTTATCGGAACGTGGGCAGTAATCTTCTCCTTCAAATTAACTTTATGGAAATCGATGTGAATAATTTTGTCAGTAACCGGGTCTTTCTGAACGTTAGGGATAAGTGCTGGGTAGGATCCTCCCTCTAGTTTCACTTCAACTACACCTGTCTCACCAGCCAACTTAAATAGTTGTCGGAAATCTTTTTCCGCCACCTGAAGCGCCTGCGATTTGATGTCTTTACCAAATAAGTTAGCTGGTAATATACCTTCGCTGCGCAATTTTTTCACTTTTTTTCCGAGGGTTTTTCTTGGTTCAACAGAGATTGATAGCTTCGCCATAATTTATTCCCATGATAATTATATCTCGCTAGAGAAACAAGCGCGAGATGTAATATAGCGATTATAAGCGTATAAGTCAACTTGAAAGAATGAGTTAATTGCGAGTGATTTTTGGGGTGGTTACGCGTGATCTAGTTTTTCTTCTACCTAAAACTCTAATTTGGTTAAGAGTAATTTTTTCTGTTTCTTTTTTAATATCCAGCACATTATCGCTGCTAAGCGGGCCTTTTGGGATTTCAATTATCGGGGCCTGCACGATTGCTTGATTACCACCGACGGAGACGGCAAATATTTGTTCGCGTCCGCAAATCTGGCAAGTGTAACGGGCCAGTATTGAGTTTTTTGTTTGAGAGACTATCTCAACCGATTCGGACTCAAAAGAACTGCCACAACTACAACCCCACTCTCTGCCAAATTGTTCCTCAAATTGTTTGAATACATCGTCATCCATTTCTTAACAGTATAGCAAAATAGGTAGCTTAGCTCAAGGACAGTCTCCTGGTCAAAAGTTTTTTTCAAGAGTTGCTTCGATTGCATCTAGCAATTCCTCTAGCCCCTGGCCTTCTTTGATTAGATTTTGATAAGAACCTTTTAGAAACCCTGGTAGTTTGTCTTTTTCAATGTCTACCGAAGCAGCTATGGCTAGGTTTCTTTTTGCCTGTTTTATTTTCATCTTGGCCTCTTCTACGCCACCAAGAATTGCCTTTTCTCCTTTATCGTTAGATGCGGCCTCAAATAACATTAAGCCGCCTATAGCTGATTTTGTAGCCGCAGAAATGTTTTCAGCAAAGAAAAGGTAGTCTTTTGTCTGTCTCATTGGTTCTTTAAACCAGGGTAAAATATCCGGCCAAAAGAAGTTGCCCGTCGCCTCTTCACTGGCCTTGAAGGCACTTTCTGCCCGTTGGGCTTTTAAACTAGCTGCGTCGAGATCGTCTGCCGCTAAACTTTTGCCCGCACCATCAATATTACGGTTACCAACGTGAATATTTGCTAAAAAGAGGGCTGGAGGTAAGATAATCACCCAACTTATTAGGGCTATTAAAGCCGCTAGAATCAGTCTACGAAGAACCAACGCTCGCCTTTTTACTTTTCCCAGTTTAGGGACAGACGCAATCAATTTCGGCGACTCGCTGGCCACTGGCGGTTTCTTCTCCGGCCCCTTTTTACGAAAAAATTCGATGGTTTCGATCAAGCCTTGAGGAAATGGGACCTTGGGTGTCCAACCAAGCTTTTCCTGAGCCGGGTTGAGTATTAGTGGATAGTAGGGCGGCTCAAATTCATCTCCTTTTATATTAACTATCTCCAGCTTACTAATGTTTTTTTTCAAGGCCTCGGCAATCGCGCGCTCAGTTTGTCTTTCTGGATTAATAATGTTGAAAATTTCCCCTTTGTGAAACCGTACCCCAGCCTTCACTATACCGAAAACAATATCTGTCACATAGGTAGGGTTGAGGGTCCTCAAGCCGTCCCCAACTAGTTCGATTTTCCCTTTGTTTAGTGCTTGATTTATTAGATTTGTTAGCGGAACACTTTCAGCCAGATTCATCCTGGGACCGTAGGGGTCTTTGATTCTGACTATTGTCGTTGCTAGATCGTATGTTTTAAAGTACTCAGCCGTCAGAGTCTCAGCGAAACGCTTTGCCTCACCAAAGGTAAGCTGGGCTGTATCGGCCTCTTTACCAAAGTAGGCTTCTAAAGAAACCTGAGACAAGGCCCCATGAAAAACTTCTGTCGAAGAAACTAAGAGAAACTTCGCTCCTCTTTCCACCGCTAAATCAAGCAGGTTCTTAGTCCCGAGAGAATTTACCAGCAGCGTCTGAAGTGAGAGCCTGCTAGAAGATAAATGCTCCTCAGCCGCAGCCAAATGAAAAATATGACTAAGAGAAATGTTACGCGAAAGCTTAAATTCCGGCTTATTAATATCCTCTTCCCAAAATGAAAAATAAGGCGAGCCAAGCAGCCCCTCGATATTTCCTCTTGAACCAGTAGTTGCCAGATTGTCGACGGCGATAACGCTGAAACCTTGAGCAATGAGCGCCTCACAAAGGGGCGAACCTAGAAAACTCGCACCACCAGCTACCAGAGCCGTTGGTTTTTTACTAGCGGTGTCGAATTTTAAATTGTCTAGTTTTGAGGCAGTTCCCATTTCATTTACATTCGGAGGTCTCCGGAAAATCGGCTCTTTCATCCAGTACTTTGTTGACCAGGCTGTCTGCCTCCCAATTTTCGCTCCGTTTAATGTGTTGGTAGTAGACTTCTCCCAACGAAGCCTCCAATTCCCTGACTCTAAAGACGAGAGTCCGCAGCTCGGGGTTTTTCACTTTAAATAATCCGTTCAACTGGTTTACCACTAGTTTTGAATCGAGAAGGAAACGAATTTTTTTCACTGGCGCAAAATTTTCTTTAATTTTTACAAGAGCTAATTCTACTGCGGCATATTCGGCCCGATTGTTAGTCACACGGCCTAAGTATTTCCCGCATAATAACCGCTCTTTCCCCGCAGCTTTCTCAATCACAAAGCCCGCAGCTCCTGGACCGGGATTGCCTCTCGCCCCACCATCGCAAAAGACTAAAAGTTCTTCTTCATTTTTCATGAGAACCGCCCGCCTTCTTAATCACGACATATCTGTTTGGCTCCTCCCCAACAGACTCGCTAATTAAGCCGCCGTGATTTTTGACTAAAAGATGTATGCTCCGGCGCTGAGCTGGCGGCATAGGTGGGAGTTCAACTGGATGTTTGCCTTTTTCTAGATGAACGACTTCCTTCTCTACCAAAGCCCGCAGAGATTCCTCCCTCTGTTGCCTCCAACCCCCTACATCTACAAGAACCGGTAGTCGGGGCTCCAAACCAAGTTTCTTATTTAAAGCAATCCCCAGTAGGAGCTGGAAGCTTTCTAAGTTTTCGCCGCGATAGCCGATCAATAACCCTAGTTCTTCTCCGGATATCTGTATTTTAATCAGTTCTTCGTCCGCTTGCACCTCAACCTCCGCTTCGATACTCATTTCTCGCAGAAAATCTTCGGTTAAGGTCTTGGCTTCTTTTTTTATCTTGCTAGAGGTAGTTTTGCTAGCCATGGTTTTAAACCTCCTGGTCCGGCAATTAAATACTGTTGGATTATACCGAAAACTGTACTGATAAGCCAATAAAGAGCTAGTCCAGCAGAAAAACGAGCACCGAAGATCAAAATAATAATCGGGATATAATAAGTCATCAAGCCTTGAGTTGATGACAGAGCGTCCCCAAGGTCAGGCTTAGATTCTTTCTTAGAGCTCTGCTGCTTAACCTCTGCTTTAGTTGGCTGTGCACTCATAACCATTTTCGATTGAACAAAAGATAAGGCGGCCGTTAGAAAAACTAGAATCCCTGGCACCGGAAAAGGCAAGTCTAAAATTTTGTAGGCGTCAGGCTGCCCCAAATCCCAAAAAAGAAAGCTGGTGTCTACACCCGAAGCAATAACCCTACTCAACGATTGAAATAACAAAATAAATACTACTAGTTGGACAATCATACTTATACAGCTTACCGCTCCAGCTGCTGGGCTTAAGCCGTGGTCACGAAATAGACGTGATTGCTCAGAGGCACTTCTACGCATATCATGGCCGTATTTCTTCTTTAACTCATCTAGTTTCGGCTTAAGATCACGCATCGCTTTTGTGTACCGAATACTTTGGGCGAAGAACGGATAAAATATAAGCCTCGAGGCAACCCCGATAACAATAATCGTCAGTCCAAGGTTATTAAAAAGTAGCTCATTTAAGGCAAGTAAAAATCGGGCAAAAATATCAATCATCTTACTGGGTCAGGACCTCCTTTCGAGAACGGATGACAACGGGTAATTCTGGCCAGTCCCATCAGAGATCCTACCAAAAGCCCGTTTTTTTCAATGGCTTCAATGGTATATTGTGAGCAGGTAGGCAAAAACCTGCAGCTACCCCCCGGCCAAATGAATCTACTCAGCGGAGATACGGATTTTTGATATAGCTCTATCAAGCCAATTACAGATTTCTTCATAGTTTGCCTGCCTCGCCTCTTTGTTACTTATCACCACAGCTTCAATTTGGTCAGGTAATTTGTCGATGTTTTTTCTGACAGCCTCGGAAAACAGTCGTTTCAGACGATTACGTTTTGCTGCATCACCAATCTTACCAGAAACAATAAAACCGACCTTCGGGGACCCTGTTGCCTCCGAGCCTATATGATAAACCAACTTAAAGAGCGGTGTATAAACTTGCTTTTTATTCGCCCAAGTTCTGCTCTGCGCTTGATTAATCTTTAATCTAAATTTCTCCGGTAACATGGTCTCAACTTGCCAGCTTCCTTCTTCCTTTTTGTCGTCTGGACTTAATTACTCGCCGACCACCTCGAGTTGCCATTCGCGACCTGAATCCAAGCTTCCTTTGCCTTTTTATCTTTTTTGGTTGGTACGTTCTTTTTGGCATTTTGGCTCTACTTATTAACCAGGACAGTATAGAAGGCGCCTCCCAGTTTGTCAATTTGAGGGTTGTTTCTTAGAATTTTGTGGCGTCGATAAAACACCTAATGTCAGATAGATCTCTTTTGCTACATTTTTAATCTCTTGACGCCTTTCGGGCGGGCCTTGTTATTATATTAGGGCCTCAAATTTCTGAGGGCAGATGTGACCTAAACGCCACCATCTAGCTTCAACAATACTGTAATACTGTCCAAATCTTATACTTAATATGGCTACGCTTGATAAGAATAGTCTTTGGGAATCCGTGTTGGCAGAATTGCAGATTTCGCTTTCTGGCGCCAATTTCCAGACTTGGTTTAAGGGAAAAACGCAAATGCTATCGGCAAACAATGGCACGGTCGAGATTGGCTGTGCTTCTGCTTACAATAAAGTCTGGATTGAGGAGCGTTATTTAGGGAAAATAAAGGAGATTATCGACCGTCTCACTAACTCTTCTAATACACTAGTATTTACTATCACTCCACAGAATTTACTAAAACCTCCGGCTCGAAAAAGAAACCAGGAAAACCCCACTGTACCTCTGTTCGAGGAGGCGGCTTCCCCATCTATTAAAGAGGCGCTGGAAACCGCCAACCTTAATCAAAGGTACTCCTTTTCAAATTTTATTGTTGGAGGGTCAAACCAATTGGCTTATGCGGTAGCAAAGGCGGTTGTAGAAGAACCGTTTGAGCAGTACAACCCTCTTTTAATCTACGGCGGTGTTGGTGTCGG
>Ga0214474_1000784_pt1 | contig 15240 bp, 15 predicted proteins | sample RVTome_2_FD_187335 | JGI IMG/M metagenome (GOLD analysis project Ga0214474, IMG submission 187335) | Soil microbial communities from uranium-contaminated site in the Upper Colorado River Basin, Wyoming, United States - RVT95D214 HiSeq ...
GTATCGAGTACAAGCGGATCTATGATCAGAAGGATTGGTCCGGAACGCTTCCGGATGCTGGCGAGTACCCTTTCGTCAGGGGTGTCCATAAGGACATGTACCGTGGCCGCCTCTGGACCCGGAGGCAGCAAAGCGGGTTTGGGTCCCCGGAAGAGAGCAATGAGCTCATCAAATACCTTTTGAGGATCGGCCAGACAGGTATCAACATGGACGCCGATGTCGGCACCAAGCTAGGCCTCGATCCCGATTACCCCCTTGCCCAAGGCGACGTGGGGCTTCAAGGCACATCCCTGTGCACCTACGAAGACATGAAGGCACTCTTCAAGGATATTCCCCTTGACAAGGTAAGCTCCACCTTGATCATCCAGCCTCCATGTTCTGCGATCATCATGGCCCAATATCTGCTTATGGCTAAGGAGCAGGGCACCCCCTGGAAAAAACTCATCGGAACCATCATGAACTGCGCTTTCACGCAACTCGTTGGGCCAACCTTTCAGGCAAATACTGCCTTTTTTCCGATCGATCTCCAGGTAAAGATCGCCCTCGACGTAATGGAATTCCTGTTACCGCGCGTCCCCCAGTGGAACATCATCAACGTCAACTCGAGAAATATCAGGGAGACAGGAGTCGATGCGGTTCAGGAGGTGGCCTTTGTCCTTTCCCTTGCCTGCGACTATATCAAGGGGCTTCTCAACCGTGGGCTTGCGATCGATGTCTTTGCTCCCCGGATGGCCTTTTTCTCGGCGGTCCACATCGATTTATTCGAGGAAGTGGCGAAATTCAGGGCGATGCGTCGGGTATGGGCTCGAATCCTGAAGGAAAGGTTTGGGGCAAAGAATCCGAAGAGTATGTGGTGTCGGGTGGCAGTCCAGACCTCGGCACTGCCCCTGTCGGCCCAGGAACCGATGAATAATATTGTCCGCTCGTGCATACAAACTCTCGCAGCAGTGCTGTCAGGCACACAATCCATACACACCACTGCCTATGACGAGGCCTATTGTCTGCCCACCGAGGAGGCCCAGAAGCTGGCCATTCGTACGCAACAGATCATTGCCTATGAGACGGGCGTGATGAAATCGGTTGACCCGCTGGGCGGTTCCTATCTCGTTGAGACGCTGACAAACGAGATCGAGGAGCGGATATGGGAACTGATGAAAGTGATTGAGGGCAAGGGCGGGTTCATTCGGTGTTTCAAAGACGGATGGGTTGAGGAACAGCTCAACGAGGCAAGATACCGGATGGCGGATGCCATCGAAACGGGCGAGCAATCGATCGTGGGCGTCAATGTCTTCAGGCAGGAGGGGCAGGATACGGAAATCGATATCTTCCAACAGGCGCCAGACATGCAGGCCAAACGGATCGAGTATGTGAGGCAGTACAAGATGAACCGGAACCAGGAGCCCGTACGAAAAGCACTCGATTTCCTGTACGAGACTGTCCGGCACCGGCAGGGGGCGAACTTGATGGAGCCCGTGATGGACGCGGTCATTGCCAGGGCAACTCTTCAGGAGATCTGCGACGCCATGCGGACGGCATGCGATTTTAAGATTCCTGAGTAGAGAGGGGTTAAGGATGTCGAAGAAGAGGATTATTCTCGCCAAGGTGGGTCTGGATTCCCATGATAACGGTCTTAGGATCATCGCCAAATGGCTCATGGACAGGGGATATGAAGTCATCTATGCAGGGGTCTACAATTCCCCCGAGGGTGTGGTGAAAACGGCCGTACAAGAGAACGTCCATGCAATCGGCGTCAGTTTTCTGGGAGGCGGCCATCTCTTTTATGCGGACAGGCTTCTTCGGCTCATGAAGGAGAACGGGGTGACGGATGTTGCCCTTTTTGCCGGCGGCGTGATACCCCCCAGGGATGTTGAGAAAATGAAGGAGATGGGTGTGGCCGCCGTGTTCACACCGGGAGCGAGGCGCGACGTCATTCTGCAAACGATCGACGGTATACTTGAGGGACGCGAGGATTCTTGATGAAGGCAGAGGAGAAGCTGGTTACTTTTATCCATGACACGCGCTTTGAGGACATTCCTCCCGCCGCCCTCAAGACGGTGAAACACCAGGTGCTCGCCGTGATCGGGACCACGATCGCAGGTGCCACTGCCGACGGGTGTGAGACTGCCGTTCAACTGTACAGAGAGCTTGGGGGGAAGCAGGAGGCGACGATCCTCGTCCATGGCAGCAGGATCCCGGCCCAGGATGCAGCCTTCGTCAACGGGGTCATGGCTCGGGCGCTCGATTTCTGTGACGCGATTGCCCCAGGTCCACACCCGGGCTCTGCTGTCATTCCGGCCGCGCTGGCAGCTTCGGAACTTATAGGGGGATGCAGCGGCCAGGACTTTATCACCGCAGTTGCCGTAGGAACAGAGGTCGCCGCAAGGCTCAACCTATCGGAGGCGGCATACGACGGCTTTGATCCCACAGGGATCTGCGTTCCCTTTGGGGCAGCCGCAGCGGCTGCAAGGATACTTGGTCTCAACCAAAAGAAAATATGGAACGCACTCGCCCTGGCCTTCAACTACTGCGGTGGGAGCTTTCAGAGCAATATCGACGGATCGCTGGGAGTCAGGTTCGTCCAGGGCCGGGTTGCGCAAAGCGGTGTCATGAGTGCGCGGCTGGCCTTGAATGGCATAACAGGACCCAGGAATTTCCTGGATGGGGTCTATGGTTATTTCCATCTGTACGGCAAAGACACGGTCACCGGAGAGACGGCCCTGTCCGATCTGGGAAGAGGATATGATCTTCTTAATCTCGTGTTCAAGAAGTATCCAAGCTGTGCACTGACCGCTGGAAGCACCGATGTGATGCTGAAGCTTATCGCGGAAGAGAACCTCCACGCCGACGGCATCGAGCGGATCGATATCACTGTCCCTCCATACACGCACAAGCTGGTGGGTCACCCCTTTAAGATCGGGGATAACCCCAAGGTGAACGCCCAGTTCAGCATTCAGTATTGTGTTGCCAATGCCCTCCTGAGGAAGTCCTCCAAGCTCTCCCACTTCGAGGAAGATTCCATTAAAGACCCGCGCATCACCACGCTGACGAAAAGGATCAACATCATAGAGGACAAGGGCCTGGAAGCACGGGGTCACACACCTCTCGATATGAGGGTGTTGACCCGTTCAGAAAAGGAATACATCAGGACAATGGATATCGCTCCGGGTTTTCCCGGTAATGAGTTGACAACAAAAGACCACGAGCAGCGTTTCTGGGACTGTATCGATTTCGCTAAAAAGCGAATAGCCGTGGAGAATGCAGAAAAAATAGTCTCTCTGATCGACGGCATCGAGGCCCTTGAGGATATCAGAATACTCGTACCATTGCTTCTTTCAAATACTCATTGATCTTAAGGAATAGAAGCATGATGAACATTACGGACCTGATATCGCGGAATACGCGACAGTATCCCGATCAAATCGCATTTGTAGAGGTGCGGCCTCTTAGCAAAGCTCGTAAGGTGATCAGCTGGGCCCTGTTTGAAGAAAGAACGAACCGGCTGGCCCATGCCCTGCTCGATAGAGGAATAAGGAAAGGCCAGAAGGTTGCCTTGTTAGGCAGGAATTCCATCCACTGGCTGGAGGCATTCTTTGGAATCATGAAGACTGGAGCCTGCGCCATCCCCTTGAACTTTCGCTTTACGGACGAAGACATCCAGTACTGTGCGGAGATTGCCGAACCGAAGGCATTTATCCTCGACAAGGAGTACTTCGAACGTATTAATGCAATGCGGCCGGTGCTCAAGACCGTAACCGACTTCGTGGGGATCAGCGATGACCCGCTGACCGAAATGGAGACCATGGAGAGTTTGATCAATGGCTCCACCACCTCCACCTTGTTTGTCGATATCTGTGACGAAGATGACTCTGCCCTCTACTTCACGTCAGGAACGACGGGGGCGCCAAAGGCGGTTCTCCACGCCCATCGAAGCCTGATGGTTGCCGCGGTCACGGAATCAACCAATCACCGATGGACGTGTCGAGACATCAATCTGATGATGGCTCCCCTTTACCATCTGGCTATAGGCCACCTTCTCGGTGGCGTAATCGTTGGCGCATGCAATGTGCTGCTGATCGAGCAGATCAGCCCGCAGATCATCATGGAGACCGTCTCACAGGAGCGGGTGACCAAGGCCTTTCTGCTTGTGCCGTGGGCCCTCGACATCCTCCAGGCATTGGATAGCGGAGAGCTCAGGCAGGACAACTATGATCTCTCGAGCTGGAAGCTGATGTACATGGGCGCCCAGCCCATTCCGCCCAGTCTGGTAATGAAGTGGAAATCCTACTTTCCGGAAATGCAACACAATACGACATACGGTTTGAGTGAGGGTGGGGGTCCGGGCGTCATCCACCTGGGAATCGAGAACGAGCATAAAGTGGGTGCGATTGGAAAAGCCGGCCTGATCTGGGACGTACGCATTGTTGATGAGAACGGCAGGGATGTAAAAAACGGGGAAGTGGGCGAGCTTATCTTGAAGGGGAGCGGCATTATGAAGGAGTACTTTAAGAACCCCATTGCAACCGCAGAAGCGGTCCGTGACGGATGGCTCTACACGGGCGATCTGGGCAAGATAGACGAGGACGGATTCATCACCATCGTGGACAGAAAGAAGGATCTGATCATTTCGGGCGGCGAGAATATTTACCCCATTGAGATCGAAAACGTGATTCGACGCCACCCGAAAGTCCATGATGTTGCGGTCATTGGGGTGCCCGATCCCAGACTCGGTGAGACGGTGTGTGCGGTCGTCCAGGTGACATCGGGCGAGCAGCTTACGGAACAGGAGATGGGTTCCTTCTGTGAGCAGAACCTTCCGCGCTATAAACGTCCTCGCAAAATCATCTTTGCCCAGGTACCGCGCAGCGCCACCGGCAAAATAGAGAAGCCAAAGCTCCGGGAAAAGTTCAGCAAGGGGAACTGAGGTGAGATGTTATTCGACTTGACAAATATCTTTCAAAAATATAGTTGTTAGGAGAAATATTTCCAGGTCCATGATGAAGAATTAAGCTTGTTTCATAAAAACAGAAAGATAATTTCTAAATTCAATATCTTCCCTGACTCTCGACGGAGGCACCGATCTTTTGAAAGAAAAAGTTGTAGTTATCCGTTTCCAAGATATAGCGGATGGGTATTTATGAAGGGGTTCTGAGATCCCATTTTTTGTCATCAAGGAAAGGAGATGCGTCCTAGTTTAAAAAAATCTTAAGACAGTTATTGAATACCTTCAATCTATTAACCTGCACACCGTAGACAACGAAGAGGGAAGAAGGAGGGAAGGGGGTGATGGGGCAGCAAAGGGAAAGCAAGCTTTTGAAAAATGACAAGCCTTAGAAAGGAGATAACGCCATGAAAAAGAAATTTTTATTTGGTTTGTTAGCCGGTACATTCGTTTTGTTATTTCTCGGTGTTGGGCCTAATGCAGCGACAGCCGCCCCGGAAAAGATAGCACTGGGATTCGTCACCATTTGGAATATGAACCATTACACTTCTACGGACCAGATCCCCAGGTTCTTCAAGATGGTGGAAAAGGCTGCTAAGGGTAAGTACACCCTTGACATAAAATGGTATCCAGTTGGGACTTTACTGGGTGGATCTGAGATCTACGACGGGATTGTTAAGGGCATCGCTGATTCGGGTATCTCTTCGTTTGGCTATGCCCCGGGTCGCTTTCCAGTCATTTTGGCCTTAAATCAGTCTGGCGTCGCACCTCCTGAAAATGCTGACGCCGCCGCCCGGACCGTTTGGGAACATTACAACAAGTGGAAACCGAAGGAACTTGAAGGTACAAAAATCCTGTATCTTTGTGCCACTGGACCCGGCTGGCTGCATTCTAAGAAACCGATTCGTACCGTAGAACAAATGAAGGGTTTGAAAATAAGATGCACCGGGGGTGGTGTCTTGGGGGTTAAGGCAGTTGGGGGCGACCCAATCGGTATGCCAATGGGTGATGTCTACCTTGCAGCGCAAAAGGGGGTCATCGATGCAAATGTCGGCCCATTGGAGACACTTGAGGGGTGGAAGCACCACGAAGTTTTTGAGTATTCCACCTTTGTCCCCTATTTCTATTCCGAGTTTTTCCACATCAATATGAACTGGGCAAAATGGAAAGCGTTGCCAAAGGATCTTCAGGATGCTTTTGACGCTGTCGCCATGGACGCAGTGAAGGACGCCGGTCAAATCTGGCAATATCAGCAGCAACGCGGGATGGATTTTGCCAAGGCAGGACCAGGAGGACATGAGTTCATCTATCTTTCTAAGGAGGAAGTGGCTAAGTTGCAGAAGCTGTGCGAGCCAGTAAGGGGCCAATATATTGCCACACTGAATTCCAAGGGTCTTCCTGGAGAAAAGATCGTTAATTCGGCAACCGAGATCATGGCGAAAAATAATAAACTAAAGTATGAGCCATGGAAACCCTGAGAAAAGGGGCGAGTCTCAAATTTAACGTATCAAAATCCTTTTAGAGGGTGCCGACTGGGAAGGGCACCCTCTAAAAAGGGTTTTTAGGGAGGGAACAGATCAAGTGGAACTCTTTGACCGCATGGTTCGTTTATTGAGCAAGTTCTGTGACCAGATTGCTCAGGCTGGCCTATTTGCAATGTTCCTTCTTATTTGCATCAATATCTTGCTACGCAAGTTCTGGAAACCTTTTTTCGGTGCTTACGACTATACCTGTTTTATTTCAGCGATCGTGATTGCTTTCGCCATGGCCAACTGTGCTGTGCAGCGAGGTCATACCCAGGTAGATTTGTTCGTGGCACGCTTTTCTCAGCGAGCTCAGGGGATTATTGGTAGTATTACCGGTATTCTTAGCCTGGGTCTTTTCTCCCTGATAACCTGGCAATGCATCGTGTTAGCCAACGACATGCGGCGGATGGGTGAATCATCCATGACGGCACTTTTGCCTTTTTATCCCTACATCTATGCGGTAGCCTTTGGTTGTGCCTTGCTCTCTCTGGTGATTCTGGTTGACTTCATAAAATCCCTTGTTAAGGCGGTGAAGGGATGAGCCCGAATACGGTTGCTATCATCGGTGTTATTCTTCTCGTTTTCCTCTTCCTCACGCGGATGCCGGTAGCCTTTGTGATGGCTCTGGTCGGCTTTCTCGGTTTTGCTTACATGACCTCGGTGGAAGCTGCTCTTAGCATCCTCGGGAAAGATTTTTGGGTGATGTTCTCATCCTATAATTTAACAGTGGTTCCCATGTTCGTATTGATGGGTACCCTTGCTTTCTATTCCGGGATAGGTGGTCGCCTTTACCAGGCGGCCCATAAATTTCTCGGACAACTCCCCGGTGGTCTGGGTATCGCCACCTGCTATGCTTGTGCTGCTTTCGGTGCCTGCTGTGGGTCAACCACTGCAGGGGCAGCGGCCATGGGTAAGGTCATATTGCCCGAGATGAAAAAGTATCATTATGATCCGTCCCTGGCTACTGCCTGCGTTGCCTCTGCGGGTAGCCTGGCTATACTTATTCCACCCAGCACCATTTTTATAATCTACGGGATCATGACTGAGCAATCCATCGGTAAGCTTTTTGCCGCTGGTATTTTGCCTGGTATCCTTCTTGCTACTTTATTTGCCCTGACCGTCTATATTCTCTGCCGGCGGAACCCCAAGCTTGGCCCGCCCGGAGTGAAAGCTTCCTGGAAAGAGAGGGTCGCATCGCTTTCCGGTGTCGTTGAGATGCTTATCTTGTTTGCCTTGGTGATGGGTGGTCTTTTTGCTGGCTGGTTTACTCCGACGGAGGCGGGTGCTGGCGGTGCTGCTGGAGCGCTGATTATTGCCTTAGCGAGGCGGATGCTTACCTGGCGAGGGTTTATAGATTCACTTGTCGAGACAACGCGGATAACGGCTATGGTCTTTGTCATTGTCACCGGAGCCACTATTTTCGGCCACTTCATGGCTGTGACCAGAGTCCCCTTTGAGCTATCAGAGTGGTTAGCCGGACTGGTGGTATCCCGATATATCATTATGAGTTTCATTATCTTCGGTTATTTAATCGCTGGCTGCTTTATGGATTCGTTAGCAATGATTACCCTTACTGTACCTGTTCTGTATCCGGTGATATTAAAACTGGGCTTTGACCCCATATGGTTTGGGGTGATCATTGTGTTGGTTGGTGAGATGGGGGTCATTACGCCACCGGTGGGGATCAATGTGTATGTCATCAAGGGGGTAGCTTTGGATGTGCCTCTGGAAACCATCTTCAGGGGGATATTTCCCTTCCTTGCCGCAATAATCGTTTGCACTATTCTCCTGATCGCTTTTCCCCAAATCGCCCTGTTTCTACCAAGTTTCATGACCTGGTAACACAGCTTTTGTACGTGTTGCCATCTAACACTTGACCTGGCTTGGAGAAGTGAAGATCTCTGGTGAACCGTTCACCGGAGATGGTTTATGATTCATCCTCCAATTCGTTTCTATCTTCCCCTTCGTTTGAGCCCGATTCGGTTTGTTGTTGGAGCAGACCCTTCCTGGTTTTTCCCCGTGCTTCATTATTCCATTAAAAGAAGCACTTATTTTATCCATTTTCATTTCCTCCTGTTTACCCCGTTAGAAATAATGCCCCGCTCGGCTTCGAATCGTACCGACTGGAATTTCTAATGGGGTTTACTTCCTTTGGTGGATAACCTAACATTCATTTTATGTTGATTCTATATTTTTCCTAAAAGCCAAACCTCTCAGCATCTTTAAAGAGCCATTCATCCCAAATGGAAAGGCACCTCACTCGTAGTCAGAATTATCAATCATTGAATATTGTCTCAAATATACATCACTTTTAAGTTTCTTAGAAGTTAAAATTTCTTCATCGGAATAACTTATACATGAAGAAGGCACTGCCATTTATTCTTGGGTTTTATCAGAGTACTCTATCGACAAAACTTCCGGGGACTGAAGAAATGTTTTCTGCGAGAGGATAGCGGCGAGGGGTTTTAGAGGCCACGTACCCAGCAATTAAGCTTTTAGACCCATACGATTTGATGAGAGCATTGAGTCCTTTCAGGCTTGACCGATCTACATGCTCTGCATATTTGCATTCAATGGCGATGAATTGACCTCCTCGTTCCACTAAGAGATCGACTTCCTCACCCTGAGAGGTTCTCCAAAACCAAAGCGGAATAGTTCTCCCCAAGGAAAAAAAATGCTTGACAACCTGCATGACCACATGCGTTTCCCACAAGGCTCCGATCACAGGATGCCGCACCATCCCCTCCCAGTTTTCAAAACCCATAAGGAATGCGGCAAGACCAGTATCGCACAGGTATAACTTAGGGGACTTCACCAGCCGTTTGCCGATATTTTTGTAGTAGGGCTCGAGTAAGAAAATCTGGCCGGATGCCTGAAGAACAGAAATCCACTTTTTGGCTGTATTGACAGCAATCCCCACATCACGGGCGAGGTCTGAATACGAAAGAACCTGTGCTGTCCGGCTTGCAACGGCGCGCAAGAAACGATCGAAGTCCCTGAGGCTTCCAACATTCAGGATATTTCTCACATCCCGTTCGAGATAAGTGCTTAAATAGGATGCATACCAGAAAGAAGAGTCCATTTCAGGCCTTGCGTAGAGTTCAGGATACCCTCCACGCACGAGATAGTGATTTTCATCGAAATCACCCAAAGCCTCATTCACTTCTGTGGCAGAAAGATTCAACATATTCAAAACACCGCATCTGCCTGCAAGACTTTCGGATATCTTTTCCATCAAGAGAAAATTCTGTGAGCCTGTGAGGATAAAACGGCCAGGTTTCTTGTTTTCATCGATAAGCGTTTTGAGATGACGGAAGAGCGACGGAGCGTACTGGACCTCATCGATAACAAGGGGTTTTTCATAGGACCTCAGGAACGATTCGGGATTGTTCTCAGCCTGAGCAGCGACCGAAGGCATATCCAGGGAGATATATTGGGCATCCTGGAAAACTCTTCGCACCAGCGCCGTTTTACCTACCTGCCGCGCTCCGGTTAGGACGACCGCAGGGAATTGCGAGAAGAGAGACTTCAGCGTTTTTTCATATTTTCTTGTAATCCACATGCAGATATTATGCAGTCTTACTGCAAAATTGTCAAGGCCGGATTTTGTCTGTGAGAAAAAAAGAGCCTTTTTCATACTAAAGTGAGTTACCCCGCTTACTTTTCGGTAACCGTTACAAGTAGGTTAGACGAAAACATCTCGCCAGGGGAGATGACCGTTTCGTCCATCGGGACCTTATTACCATAACGCTCCTTGATTTTTGTTTTTACGATAGGGTCGGAAAGATCGAGGTCCCGAACTTTCTGGAGTCGCCCGACACGAATGCCCAGCCCCCGATCATAGATCTTCCATACAAGCTCAGAACAGTATATTCGTCTATCAGACCACTCAAAGTAAGAGTCGTATGGTTTATCCTGAAATTTGGCACCGGCCAACCGGAGTTTTTTCACAGCCTGTGAGGTCAGAATTCGGTCGGCCTCGCGCAGGCGCTTTACCACATGGTGGCCACCCTCGCCCCGGTCAATCCATTTTCTTAACGGAGTATATTGAACCGTCTTGATCGCTTCATAGACGTAGGGACTCCCGTTCCTGAAAAAGACGATTCCCATATGGCTGTATTGTGAGCGGGTTGCCTTCTGAATCGGGATGCTCAGTTCTGACCGGGATGTTTGGAAAATGATGTCTCCGTCTCGAAGCTGCTCCGCAAAGGAGTCACTGCATCCGAACAGATACAGTAGGCCGATCACCGCAAAGACGAATAACTTTTTCATGATGGCTCTCCTGGCAACGATAGAGAGGAAATGGGGGCAAGGAAATGGGGTCAAACTTTCAAAATTCGGTTATTATTTTCCCCTAAGGTACTCGATCTTCTTTCTTTGTTTAATTTCTTAATCCAGCCTCCCGTTTATTCCTTCATAACTTCACTCACTGCTGCTCCATTTATTCCAAAATATCTCCCAATCTTATTTACTCTTTTGACCTCGCAATATCCAAATCCTTCTCAATCGAATTTTAAAGCTTTGCCCCCCACAGGTTCGCAAGAACGGTCTTGTATGTCAATGAAATATTGACCATAAAATATGGGGTTGGACGCCGATGATGGAGAAAGGGATGTGTCGCGACATCCGTTCTTATGAGAAATGTTCACCTGAAAGGGGCAAACAAATAGACGGGTTTTTACACCTGCCTACTTTGAAAAAAAATTATATATGTTTAGTCTATTCGATATTGGCACTAACAACAGATGCCATTTGCATCATATCGATAGTCTGACCTTCTATTAATTTTGTAAAATCAGTTACTTTGCCAGTCTTACTGGTAATGTTGGTGTTGTTAAATATTTTAATTAATTTAGCATCAGCCACAATATTCTTGCCGGCATTTTCTGGTTTACCATTGATTGTTTTGGTTTGTAGTTTGTTTGCCTTGATGTAATCCCACAACTTTTTGGTTATCTCAGTACGAGGAAGTGAGCTAGCGCCTAGAAATGCCGCCAAGTCCGCTTTCAATCTTACCGGTTTATCCAATCCTTTTTCTTCTGCCATGCTTATGCCTCCGTTCTTTAAATTGTGTTAGTATTTTTTTGATCAGATATTGCAAGGTAAGTATAAGAACTTTCGATTTTGTATGTCAAGGAAATATTGACCACAAAATGTGAGGTGTGGTGTTGATGAAGGAGAAAGGGAATGTAACGGGCCAGGTTTTTTAATTTGTAACGTCAGCCCTCCCCGCGTACTCGGGATCGAAATTCGCCATGACCGCCTGGCGCGTTTTGTCGATAAGCTCTTGAACGGTATCGGTGGTATAGCCGCTGGTATCGATGGGGTCCCCGATCACGACCTGGATCTTTCCCGGCTTCACGACGGCGCTTCCCCTGGGTAGGACGCGCCGGCTTCCATTGACGGTAACCGGCAGGATGGGGATCTTCCGGGCGATGGCTGTTATGAATCCCCCCTTCTTGAATTCGTGAATCTGCCCGTCGGACGACCTGGTCCCTTCGGCAAACACCATTACGCCCGCGTCTTTGGGCAGTCGATCGATGCCCTTGTTAATGCTCTCGATTGCCCTGGTGATATTGGAGCGGTCAATGAAGATGTTCCGTGAGGCGTACAACGCGTACCCGAAAAGCGGGATTTTGAGAATTTCCTTTTTGATGAACCATCGGAATTGAATGCCCAGCGTGGTAACCAGCGCGAGGATGTCGAAATGCGACTGGTGGTTGGAAATAATGATATACGATGTCCCCTTCAGAAGCTTCGCCTTGTTCTTTATTTCCGTGCGGACAAAGGACACGGCAAGCATGATGTATGCCCAGATCTTCGAAATGGAGAACGCGAGATTGCCGGTACGGCTTAACAGGCCCGCAATGATGACGGGAATACCCAGGATAATGGTCGCAATTGACACCCACAAAACAAGCCACGTAACGCGGATTGCCTTGAATAGTGATTTCATAGCATAGCTTCCTTCGCGATATTGTAATAGGGTTAGGTCTTTTATCTTGGTGCTATCCTTTGGTCTGATGGCATCACTTATTGTGGATGCGTGCCCGCATAGGTGTCGAGACGATTCCACTACACCAATACCCATATTTCGTTAGCCCAAAATACCAAGACAAAAGACCTGACCCTCTTCCGTCGATAGGGTCGGAAAGATCGAGGTCCCGAACTTTCTGGAGTTTCCCGACACGAATGCCGAGCCCCCGATCATAGATCTTCCATACGAGCGAGTCGGGTTGATGCGGTTAGGCTGCTTTTTCGACGATTCTATTCTTTGTCTGCATTGGAAGCCTGACGGATGCGAAGAATTTGGAAGGATAAAGATAATCCTCCCCGGACTCGTCAATGATTCTGACCTGGTTATGACGATCAGCCTCCTTGTCGGGTATCTTCTCGTATAGCTTTCGTACCTCCAAGGATGCCTCGTAACCCTCATTGTCAACGCAAAGCAGAAATTTGTGTTTCATAGCCTTTTACTACGACCCGGGGCAATCGTTTCGGCCCACTAAATCTCACCCAAAATCTCAAAGCCCATGTCGTTACCGTCCCTTATCCGCTTAAGCTGCGACTTTTTCTTTGCGTCTTCCGGAAGCGCTACTCAAGGATTCCCGTTCGAGGACAATTTGTTTTGCGAGAAACATTTTTGCAAGACTTTGATAAGGCACATCCTTCTTATTTGCAAGGGTCTTGAGCTCAATCAGCAAGTCTTCCGGGAGGCGAATAGAGATGGATTTGAGCGAGGGTTTCAGATTGGGGAAAGACCCCTTTTTGAACTTTTTCGAATCAAAATAATCCAGAGGGGAATGGGTAGCCCAAAATTCTCGTTCTTCGTCTTCATTCTTGAAATTCGGAATTTTTCTTTTCATTTTCTTCATAGAATTTTCTCTCCTTCGTGTTCATGTCTCGTGCAGAGATGACCCTAAGGAGGTTGCCTCTCTTCGTGAATATAACCACAAGGAGACGACCTGAATCTGTCATGCCAAATCCTGCCCATCGCTTTTCAGCAACTGAGTGCCCCGGGTCGTCGAGAACAAGAAGCGGCTTGTTGAAGAATACCTGCTCACACTCCCAGTTCTGAACATTGTGTTTGAGGAGGTTTTTATCACTATTACCTCGGTCCCACTGAAAGCCCGCAAAACTGCCGAAACCATCTTCCATGATAAATGATTGTATATGACTGGAATATACATGTCAAGGCTTTTCTTGCAGAAGGGAGAGGGAAATTCGATATGCCTAACGAGCCTGTAGGAAAAGTCCTTTTGACGAGTGAGAACGATGTTTTCGGGGATCTCTGCCCCCCTTTTTAGCATGAGATCGTTGATCGTGGCGCATTCTATGAGGTCACTTTCTTCTGCATCTCGCCCAGGAATCTGCTTAGGGACTTTTTCTACAGCCTCAACGAAAGCCTTAACCAGCGTGGGCACAGACGCCGGAATGAAGAACGTCACGGGCTTATCCCCCGTCTGGTTGAAGGCTGTGTTAGGCGTTCTTTTTCTTGTCTTAATGGGTGTTGTTACTATTTACTATTTTCCTTGTTACTAATTGTTTTTGCAGCGAACCATGAATCACCATTGTCCGTCCGAAGAGAGGCGGTATACGTTACCGCCCATGCGTCCGCCGGTATTTCTTGATGGGCAAAGAAAGTAACGGTCTCACCTGAATCAATTACAGGTGCTAGTAATTTGCGGTCTTCAATAATTGGTTCTTCCCACCAACCTGTTATTTCTCTCTCCTGAGCAATTGTATCTGGCCCGTGAATGTGAACAGTAACATGTGGGGTTGGATTCCAAATTGTCGAGCTTCCAACATTTTTCGCGATAACGGTGATAGCATGGATAAAAAAAGGCTTTGTAGTTTTGTGAACCGACACATCAATTCCGATCTCTAAACGTAATGATAGTGTTCTGCCACGGAAGAATCGGTAGTAGGAAAAAACGGAACCGGCAAGTAGGATAAGCATTGTGATAATGCTACTTAACGCCGAAAGAGCATCTTTTTGTTCTTTTAGCCAGTCAACGGAGACAATGCGGTACTTCCACGCATTCGCGAAAAGCAGCGATATAACCAATAGCGTAAGCGCGAATATTATTGGCCCTGTATGACGCCGAAGCCATATGATCATGACTTAACCCCGCAACAGAAAATAAGCCAATATAATTACAGCGATCACTAATAAAACAATTAATCCAATTCCTTTTAAACGTGTCTGATGCCGTAACTGCATTTCCTTATCCTCCTTTTATTGAGCTTAACGGGTGCGGGTGAGGAGCACGCCCTGAAGGGGCGTCGTCTGTTCAAACCGCGTTGATAGGCAGGCGAAAAGCGTCTGCTTATCAGCATTATACCGAATCCGCATAATTAATGAATAAAATTATCTGGCCTTCATGAACTGGGTTGTCAATCATCAATGATGGTTTCTAATATACACCTTTTCCAATTTTTTGGGAAGCGAGAGGAAGCAGGGGTATCAAAAAATAATGGCTAAAGTGGTTCCTTCTTATGGCATTATAATCGTTGGACATTTTTGTAAGAAGTCTCCAAAAGCCGAAAAATATTCCCTTGCCCTTGCGGACAAGGAGGAAAAAATTTTAGACTATATCCATTTTGAAGTGAAAGGTCCGGAGGCGGATCGAAATTTGCTGTCTGAAGATAGGGAAGGAACATTTGCAAATTGATCAGTATTTACATTGCGAGGCACGGAGAGACCACATGGAATGTGGAAGGAAGAATTCAGGGCCGAAGCGATCCTGACCTGAGTCCCATGGGCCATGCCCA
>Ga0214474_1000786_pt1 | contig 15226 bp, 10 predicted proteins | sample RVTome_2_FD_187335 | JGI IMG/M metagenome (GOLD analysis project Ga0214474, IMG submission 187335) | Soil microbial communities from uranium-contaminated site in the Upper Colorado River Basin, Wyoming, United States - RVT95D214 HiSeq ...
GTCGCGGTTAAGGTAATTCTCTCCTAATAGAGTCAGAATATAGCCTATGGCGGTGCGGCGGGGTCTCTTTATGGCTGCGGCTCCGCCGGGCAAGGGTAGGTATTCTAGATGGCCGACCCGGCGAAAACTGCGGTAATCGGCTACCAGGAATTCACCTCCCCAGATATTTCCATCGGCACCCATCCCTGTGCCATCAAAGGCCACGCCGATAACCGGGGACTCAACTCCGTTGTCAGCCATGCAACTGGCGATATGGGCGTGGTGGTGCTGCACAGGAACGAGCTTCATGCCAGACTCGCCTAACTCCCACGCGTATTTGGTAGCCAGATAATCGGGGTGGAGGTCATAGGCAATTATCTCAGGTTCCATATGGAAAAGTCTTTTATATAAGGATATAGTGCTATCAAAATGCTCCAGGGTTTCCATATTCTCCATATCGCCGATATGCTGTGATAAGAAGGCATAGTCGTCTCTGGTCAGGCAGAAGGTATTCTTCTCCTCAGCACCGCAACCAAGCACCTGCCTGGTCTTGAACGGGAGGCGGATAGGATAGGGAGCATAGCTACGCGCCCGCCTTACGATCTGGCTTGTGCCCCTTTCCACGATCGCCACGCTGTCATCATAGCGGGAATAAATATCTCGATTGTGGATTAGAAAGTAATCGGCAATCCCGGCAAGCCTCCTTAAGGCTTCGTCATTGTCTCTGGCTATAGGTTCTTCACTGAGATTGCCGCTGGTCATTACCAAAGGCAAGCCAGTATCCCTGAGCAATATGTGGTGAAGCGGTGTATATGGCAGCATAACTCCCAAGAACTGTAGATTTGGCGCTACGCCGCGAGATACGGATGAGTCCTTCCTCCACCTCATGAGCACGATAGGGCTTTGAGGCGAGGTAAGCAATTCTTCCTCCTTTGGCGAGACATAGCAGTGCCTTTTAGCTTCGTCGACAGTGGTAACCATTATGGCAAAGGGCTTGGATAGGCGCTTTTTCCTCTGTCGCAATGTTTTAACTACGGTATCGTTCGTGGCGTCGCAAGCCAGGAGGAAGCCCCCCAGGCCCTTAACGGCCACGATTCTCCCCTCTTTAAGGAATTGACTGGCAGTGGCTATAGGATTCGATTTGGCTATCAGATTGCCCCGGTTATCAACCAGCTCGACCTGGGGACCACACTTAGGGCAGGCGTTAGGCTGGGCATGAAAGCGGCGGTCCAGTGGATTATCATATTCCGCCTGGCATTGGGGGCACATCTGGAAGCTGCGCATGGTGGTTTGCGGTCGGTCATAGGGCATGCTTTCAATTATGGTAAAGCGTGGCCCGCAGTTAGTGCAGTTTGTAAAGGGATAGCGGTAGCGGCGGTCTTCAGAGTCTAGCAATTCCCCGAGGCAAGGTTGGCAGGTAGCAATATCGGGAGAGATAAGCTGGTATTTCCCTTCCTGTGCCTCGCTCTGCCGAATTTCAAAATCCTTATGACCGCGCGGTCGGTGATATTCAGCGATTACGTTCTCAATATGCGCCAGCGGTGGGGCCTTCGTCCGGAGCTCCCTCTCAAACTGCTCAACTGCTCTTGCTGCACCTTCTACCTCAATCCTGACATCCTCGGAAGTATTGTAAACCCAGCCTTTAAGGTTGTGTTTGACAGCCAGTCCATAGACGAAAGGCCGGAAGCCGACACCCTGAACAATGCCCCGGACGCTAATAGAAGCTGATTTGAGAGACTGCCTTGCTGCCTTTGACATACACTACCCCGCAAATCGCAAGATTTTCGAGGAGACCCCGCTTAATCCGAAATCAAAATCCGGCTGCGGTTAGTTTATAAGAGGATTCCTGAGGAATGCAATATCCAGTTAAATCTACACCAACACACTCTCGATTTCAGCCATGACTTCCTCGTCAACGCAGTGTTCAAGGGTAATCGCCGCACTGGGGCAAGCAGCAACACACACGCCGCACCGCTTGCACCTGCGGTCATCTATAGCTGCTACAGCTCCGTTTCCGGACTTCTCCAATTTGATGGCGTCATAGCTACATAAAAGAACACAAACCCCGCATCCGCTACATACATCTCGATTGACTTCAATTTTCGGTATCTCAATCTGAAGCTCTAGCATCACGCACGCTTTACAACTCTTACACGGGCCGCAGCATAGACATCTGCTGGCCTCTTCCACCGCCTGTTCCAGGGTAAATCCCTTCTCAAAGGGCTCGAAGTTCAATCTTTTTTTCGCCGGCAGCCATACAAGCTCAGGTTGAGGTTTGTACTCTGTAGCCCTGGGAATAGCCGCTTCCTCATACCCCTTTTCTCTCCCCTGTCTGAGGTCCTCGCCCTTGAGGTAGCGGTCTATAGACTCGGCAGCTATGATCCCTTCTCGCATTGCTTCCGACGCATAGCCTATTCGCCTGACATCGCCTCCGACGAAAATCCCCTTTTTGCGATTGCTCATCAGGGTAAGTGGGTCAACATCAATCCTGCCTTTTCCATCCAATAAATCCTCTCGCTGGAAGAAATTTCTCTCTCCACCTTGCCCGATGGTAACGAGTAGCACATCCCCCTCAAGATATATCACGTCACTTTTGTCGAACTTGGGATTGAATCCGATATATCCCATCTGGTCATAGACCGACGTGCACCGAGGGCACTTTATCTTACTGAAGTTGCCATCCTCACCAATTATCTCTTCGACGCCCCGGGGAAAAACGATCTTGATTCCTTCTCCAGTGGCGCCTTCAATTTCCTCAACGTCAGCCGGTATCCCATCCTTGGAAGACTTGTCTTCATTCTCCAGACACACCAGGGTAACTTTTCCACCAAGTCGTCGGGCGGTTCTTGCCGCATCAAAGGCCACATTACCACCTCCAATGACTATCACCTTCTTGCGTTCAAAGAGTCGAGGATGAACTTTCTTCTGGCTGACGTCGGAGAGGAGATCCAAGCCAAACATGACTCCTTTCAGGTCTGCTCCTGCCACGGGTTTTCCTTCAAAGCTAAGGGGTCTTGGAGACGGGGTCCCGGTAGCGAGGAATACGGCCTGGTAACCTTCCTTCCTGAGGTCATCCAGCGTCTTCCCATCATCTCCCCTTCTGAACTCGAGCTTGACATCTATATGGGCAATCCGGACCAGATTATTTAAGGTAGCATCCATGACATTCTCGGGAAGACGATATCGCGGAATCAACCTCAGGGCACCCCCTAACTTCGAACCTCTCTCCAGAATGGTTGTCCGGTAACCGTTCCTGCCCAATGTATAAGCACACATCAACCCTGCCGGTCCCCCTCCAATCACTGCCACCTTTTCCCTGGTAGGAGCAGCGTACGAAGGTCTTGTCTCCAGGTAGGGCAGATAATGCTCGGCGATAAATCGCAATAGTAGTTTCCTTCTCACTGCTCCGGTTTGGTCTTCATAGTTACACTCTTTTTCACAAAGCCCACAAACATAGCCACACAGTATTGGAAATAGGGGGTTTTTCTCGTAGACTTCATCGCCTATCTTTAATATCTGGCTGGACGCCTCCTGCTCATCGGGAGGAAGGCACGAGATCATAACGTGATTGCGTTGAATATCTATCTTGAGAGGACAGCGAACCTGACAGGGAGGCAAATATACCTTGCCACTGGCTTCATCAATTACTTCCTCGATTTGTGAAGCAACCTTGTTTGTCTCTTCCATCATATTTATCAAACCTCCTTCTGAGTTATACACATTGGCCTTTAGAATAATCCTTCCCAGAACCAAACGGGTGCAGCGCGGGTATCATAGAGAGCAAACAACAAGCCATGTTCTTGGCACTTCCGGGCAATTCCTTTCAATTTGAGATACCGGTTGTGGGCATAACAAACCGCCACATCATACCTCATCTCCTAGTTATTGGCAAGTCGACGCAGGCTATGTTTTGGTCACACCTTGCACATTTGGCTATTTATCCGTAAAATGCTTAACGTTGCCCCCATCGTCTAGAGGCCTAGGACATCAGCCTTTCAAGCTGAAGATCAGGGGTCCGAATCCCCTTGGGGGCATTTCTTGCGTTAATCTATCTTCTAATCAGGGTGTCAGCACGCCGGGGCTGGGGCACAGCGACCGAATCCTTCGACAAAGCCATTCAGATCAACAGGCAATACCAACTCCCCTGGGATGAAGCCAAGACCCTTTATGAGCGAGGATTGATGTACCTGGCTCGCGGTGGCAAGGGAGATCGGGACAAGGCGCATGAGGAGCTAGATGAAGCACTTGCCATCTTCCAGAAGGTCGGTGCCAAGAAGGATGCGGAGAAGGTGCTGCGGAAGAAGGAAATGCTGAGGGCCTAGGCCCACTACCTGTTCACCTTGTCAATAGTCAAAAATCACAATTACTTGACTCTTTCAACAAATGCGATTAAATTAATATTGTTGGTGTAATTCAATATGCCAGGGAAAGCTATTAAGTTACCAGAATCGCTTCCTCATTGCCAACTAATAAATATTCTAATTAGTAAGGCTAACTCAAGGCACGATATCGATTTTAATTTCATTGGTCATTTAGATAATTTCCACCAGGCAATTCGTGCCATAGTCGGACAAATAAATCTTCTTTTTCCTGAATATACTCCTCATGATGACCAATATCACCTGAAAAACCTCTTTCATGTTGCTGACACAATCCTAGGCAATCAACAACTTGAATCTATGAATTCAGCGGAATTATTCACCCTCGCTTGTTCAATATACGGACATGATTGGGGGATGGCCGTAAGTGATTCTGAAAAACACTACATAGTTACAGGGCGACCGCCTGAGGGGATGACTGATGAGGCACGCCTCTCTTTAGAATGGGATAGAGATTCATTTTGTACATTTGCCTCAAAATATAACCTACCGCTGGATACTATTAATAACGCTGAAGATATTAATTTTGGTCTGTGGCAAGAGTACATTCGAGAAACGCATGCAATTAGAAGCAGTAGAAGAACTCAGCAATACTTTGAAAGCATTGATACCGGAGTCGCAGAGAGTATCATGCGAGTATGTAGAAGCCATTCGTTAAACTTTGAGGAACTCAGCGACCCCCTTTATCCAACAATCTTCTCAGTTCTTCGCGAAGAAGTAAATTTGCGTGCACTCTCTGTATATCTTCGCCTCATTGACCTTTTTGACTTGGCTCAAGACCGGACGCCGTATGTTCTTTGGGAATATGTCGCTCCTCGAAATCCTATTTCTTCAATGGAATGGGCAAAACATCGTTCCTTGCAGCCCATAACATGTCCAAGGTACTTAGATGGACGAAGCATCCGCGTTGATGGTAGTACTGATGACCACGAAGTATTTGCGGCTCTGGAAGACCTACACCAGTACTGTGAGACGCAACTAAAAGGATGCAACGATGTTTTATCTCGAATGAATGACCCTCGCCACAATCTAGGCATTTACAATCCTGATTGGCGTGTAGCACCGAGGGGATTCATCCCTGTATCAATTCGGTTTGACTTCGACCGTCAAAATATGTTCAACATTCTAAGCAACGAAATCTACCAAGGCGATTACTATGTATTCCTTCGAGAATTGCTCCAGAATAGTATTGACGCCATTCGGTTTAGACGAGCAGTCTTGCAACGTAAAGGGTATTCATATAAAGACGTAGGTGTTATTCAAGTTACGGTTGAACGCCAAGAAGATGGTTACATCATTGTTACATGGAAAGATGATGGCATTGGCATGGACGAATATGTTGTTCGCAATTATCTGGCTATTGCTGGCAAAAGTTACTATCGAAGTCTAGATTTTCAGCGAGAAGGTATTGATATTGACCCTATTTCACGTTTTGGCATAGGAATCCTCAGCTGCTTTATGGCTGCTGACCTTGTTGAAATTGAAACCTATAAAGACCCCTATTTCCCTCCAATAAGCCCACCACTCAGAATTAAAATTCCATCTTTAAATAGACAGTTTCGCACAGAAATATTACCTTCAGAAAGTGCCAAACCAGGCACTACTGTAAAGGTGTATGTTGACCCAAATAAAATTAAAGCTAAGTCTGAGAAAAAACCACCTGCCCCATTTGTTGTAACACCCTATGTCCGCTCCATAGCTGGTTTTGTAGAGTTTCCTATTCTTGTACACGAGGATAATAAAAAGACTGTTATCCTTAATCCGTATCAAGACGCTTCGGAAGCTAGGCGGCGGTTTGGCGAAGAGTATGAAATCACCTCAATTTCCCTTGATTATCCCTGGGATGAAACTATCCTGCCTCAAGATATGTCCACAGCTCTTGCGACATTACGTGAAGAACACTATGACCTTAAAAATGATTTGAAACTTGATGATTACGAGGGTGTCTTGGTTTATCTTGTCCCTCATGATGATTCGACAGATTTCTCCAATGGTCATTTGGGCGATTCTGCAGAAGTTCTTAATTGCCAAAATGATGAACTCGTTGGTGCAGATATACGATGGTCACACGAGTTTGGATACAGATTTTCTATTCGAGGCAGAGGACCCAGCCCCAGTGCAGAGCATCCCGCCAGGTTAGCAGTGTATCGAGATGGCATTTTGGTGCCAAAAACATCACCTCCGGTAGCTTCTACTATGCCAGCTATGCATGAACAATCGTATGAATATTCTCCAGACCTCAACGAATCTTGTGCATATTTATTGCTAGTTAATTTGACCAAGTCAAAGTTACCACATGTTGACTTATCCCGTACTAACCTCACAGATAAAAAAGGTGAATGGGCCGAATCAATATTCCAGGCGCATCTACGTCATATTTTAGACAAACATTTAGAAGAATTAATTCGCCTTGAACCTGCTGATCGTTTATTAAAACTTGCGCGTTTGAGTGTTTTTTACAACATCGCGCCTGAAGCAATATGGCAACTTTTCCCTAAAGAATATTGGCCAATACCCTTATTACAAGACTCAGGTAAAATATTTTTTGCTAATTGGGAAGATTTATCAGATAAATCAATCCGTCTTCCTCCTGAATTAATACGTATCGAATTAGGCCGAATTGCCAACAGTTTTTTCATTAATCATGAAGAATATAACGGGTTTTTGGAAAAATGGGTTGGTGAACCGTGTTTAGCTCTTTTTGCTTCTGACCTTGTGCGGAGCGTTTCCCTCAATGCAATTCGAGTATTTTCCCGTATATTATTAGGCAATACTCATCAATTTACATCAGTTCATTTTCTTAAGCCACCTTGGAAAGGTGATCCGCCTCTTCTACAACTTGTTTTTGAACCCATTGAAATTCCGGAATACCATTCAGAAGAAATCAATAGTTTATTAGATAAATCCAACAAAGGTCTTCGGTTACTTGAAAAGACCGAAAGGCGGTTACTGACGCATCATTTAGGACATTTCTTCAGTAAGTGTCCAAGAATAGCTGCCTTCCCTGAGCCATTTGATAAATCTTATGCTTATGAAGATAGCGTCCTGAATACAGAGCATCCTGGAGTGGAGTTGCTTTTCCATATTCTATCTAAGATTCTTCTCTCGACAAGATTGAAGGAGTTTAAGCCTGATACTCTTGGTCAATTACGCGATATTGCAAAGACGGCGATAGATAAAATTCCGGATAGATTCCACTACTCAGAGGAAAGCTATTCCTCTTGGGCTTTATCTTTACGTAGTTTAGGAGAAATTGCGAAGCATTCTGGGATCTGTTCTGAAGATGTTTCTGCCCTTATCCCTGATTTCAATGAATTCATACCTGGTTCTTTAGGTTTCCTTGATATAAAGCTAAAATATACCAAATATATTAACGAATTCGGACAAATTCTGTAAAACCTCCAATTACATTACCACATCCTTTTGCTAACACTTTTGCTAACGGACTTTTCACCACCATAAAAACCAAGAGTAACCTAGCGGTACAAATCGAAGCTAAATCGCCAATAAAAAGCTATCAGGAATTACTTCTTTTCACGCTCAGGGACATACCTTTTGTATCTTCTAATCAAAGCCGTACCAGGTGCTCACATTATCCAACGGCTCTCTTTCGGAGCGGAGCTGATTTACAGGGTCATCCCAGTCAGGGTAGCCAACAGATATTCCCAGCACTATAAGCCTGGAATCTGGTATTCCCAACACCTTCCTCAATACATCAGGATACACGACAGCCTGTATTTGAGCAATAGTTCCTAGCCCATACTTGGTAGCCAGCAGCATGATGTTCTCGGCTACCAAACCACAGTCAAATACGGGCCAGATGTTTAACCCTGCGCCTTGCTGATAAAAAGAGCGGTCAACATAGATGTAGATGACGCAAGGAGCTTCGAACAATCTCAGGCCCTGCAAGATCCAACCTCTCCTCTTCTCCTTATCCTCCCTATTTATTCCTTTTAGCTCGAGAACTCTCCTGCCTAGCGCGCGGTAACGAGTATCGTAAGGCTGGGGAAATTCTCGAGGACGAGGGATATCGGGATTGTCTTGTTCTGCCGCTGCTGCTTTCTCAACAAAGGCTTCTCTTATTTCTTCCAACTTCTTTCCGGTCGCTATGGCGAATTCCCAGGGCTGAGTATTCCCCCAGGAGGGAGCTCGCAAAGCCAGCTCCATTATCTCCTTCAGAATCTCTTTGGGCACAGGGTCGGATTTAAAAGCCCGAATGCTTTTCCTTTGATTGATAGCTTCAACAATGTCCATATTTCGGTCTTCCTCCTTTCGTCGTTCCTGTTAGACTGGACTTACTATTCTAACCCCATCGGGGCAACTTTCACAGGTGTCACGTTCCAGCACCAACAAGCTTGATTTGGCCGTCTTCCCCACCACAGAAAGCTCTTCTTTTGTGCAATTGCAGCGAGCGAGATTCCTCACTTCTGCCTGGCAACAAATCCTACAAATCCGATGAGACCAGCGAAAGTGCACACTATCACCCACTTTTGAAATGCTTGCAACGACGGAAATGAGCAGGTAGCCTGCAATGACAATACAACCATACCTCCGCTCTTACGGACTAGAGTATGGGGAAGAACGCAATTCAGCGTCTTTTGGTTCCAGTGGCTTTCTTTCCGCGTCGTTCTTTCCGGACACCTTTCCTTCTACGTACAAAGAAAATTCCTAGTCCCACTACCACCGCTGCTCCTATGATTCCACCAACAAGAGCCCCACTGACCGGTGGTTTCTCCTCGAAGTTAGCCATGATCGCATAATTACCGTTCACAGTAATGGTGGTTCGGGCAGCACTGATTCCGGCGATTGTGCTCACATCACCAGTCCAATCGACAAAGCGATAGCCGATCTCAGGCCTGGCTGTCAAGTTGACCACCCTACCAGGATAATAGGAGAAAGTCCCCTCCCCTGGTCCGGTCACCTGACCACCAGTGGTGCTGGAGATAATGAGGTGTAGTGCAGCGCTTCCCAAATTCCATTTGGCAAGTTCGACTTCAAGACCTGCGGCGACCACGGTGCCACCAGCCTTAACCCCCACCGTGTGATAGCTGCCTGCGACAGCCTGGTCAATGCCCGTCCAGCTATCGACATCGCACTGCCCGTAGGTGTTGTCTCCCACGGCAACCACGCCACGATCGACCCTAACACCCACCGTGTGACCGTAACCCGCAGCAACCTGAATAATATCCGTCCAGCCGCCGACATCACACTGACCCACCTCATTGTTCCCCACCGCAACCACGGTGCCACCCACCCTGACCCCTACCGTGTGACCCCAACCCACAGCGACCTGGACGATGTCCGTCCAGCCGGTGACATCGCACTGACCATCGTTGTTATATCCCGCGGCGACCACGGTGCCATCAGCCTTAAGTCCCACCGTGTGACCATACCCCGTGGCAACCTGGATGATATCCGTCCAGCCGCCCACGTCGCACTGACCATAGGTGTTGTCCCCTACAGCGACCACGGTGCCCTCGGCCTTGAGCCCCACCGTATGATGGCCGCCGGCAGCGACCTCAATGATGTCCGCCCAGTCATCGACATCGCACTGGCCGTGGTAGTTCCATCCCACAGCAGTCAAACTGCCGTCGGCCTTAAGCCCCACCGTATGAACATAGCCCGCGGCGACCTGGATGATGTCCGTCCAGCCGATGACATTGCATTGACCGTTGTTGTTATTTCCTACAGCGACCACGGTGCCATTGGCCTTGAATCCCACGGTATGACCGTAGCCTGCAGCGACCTGTTTGATGTCCGCCCAGCCGCTGACATCGCACTGACCATAGTAGTTCAATCCCACGGCGATCACGGTGCCATCAGCCTTAACCCCCACCAAGTGATAACCTCCCCCAGCGACCTGGACGATGTCCGTCCAGCTGCCAATACTGCACTGCCCATAGTCGTCGGCTCCTATAGCGACCGCGCCACCGTCGGATTTAATCCCCGCCGTGTACGCAAAGCCTGTGGTAATCTGGATGATGTTCGTCCAATTGCCGACATTACACTGACCGTCCTCGTTCCATCCCACGGCGACCACAGTGCCGTCGGACCTAAGCCCCACCGTGTGACCGTAACCCGTAGCGACCTGGATGATTTTCTTCCAGCCACCGACATCACGCTGACCGTTCTCGTTCCATCCCACGGCGACCACGGTGCCATTGGACTTAACCCCCACCGTGTGACCGAAGCCTGCACTGGCCTGGACAATGTCCATCCAATTGCCAACATTACACTGACCGTCCTCGTTCCATCCCACGGCGACCACAGTGCCATTGGACTTAACCCCCACCGTGTGATAGCCACCCGCGGCAACCTGGACGATGTCCGTCCAATTGCCAACATTACACTGACCGTAATTGTTGTCCCCCACGGCGATCACAGTACCATCGGACTTGAGCCCTGCCGTGTGATAGCCACCCGCGGCAACCTGGATGATCTCCGTCCAATTGCCAACATTACACTGGCCGTCCTCGTTCCATCCCACTGCGACCACCGTGCCATCGGACTTAAGCCCCACTGTGTGATAGGCACCCGCGGCAATCATAGGTGTTACCTGCCCTTGAGGCGTATTTAGCGCCATTACTGAAGCAAGGCTGGAGCCATCCGTTGCCAAATGAGTAATCCCGTAGTCATCCAGCTCGGACACAGGCATCGATGAAGCTCCTATCACCGAGCCAGGAAGAATCACACTAAAGATCAAAATAATAGATATTAGAACTGGTAAGAGGATTTGCCTGTTTTTCATTATCATCTCCTATACTATCCATCGGGATCGTTCAGTAAGCGCCTTTCACTTTGAGGTTGTCCCCTTGGGTGACAAAAGAACTTCGAGACCCTTCCCTTTCGTTTCATGCAGGCTGAGGGCGAAAATTAACCGGCCTCAATGGATTCTAGTTTTGCCACGAGATTTCCAGTTTATGGATTATATGGTCTGCCCATCTCACAGTCAATGTTTACCCCTGAGTTCTTTTACAGTTTCGTCCGCCTTTTCACTTCTCCCAGGCACCTTCACCAATAAGTGGTACGAAATAACAACCGCCTAAGTTCTCTATCCTCTCACCCTTCTTGAGCTTTGTAACCTTGAGCAGGTCTTGCTGCCATCGAGAGCCCACAGGGATTACCAATCGCCCGCCCAAAGTCAGTTGCTCCAAAAGAACTTGAGGCACGCTGGGAGCACCAGCGGAAACTATAATAGCATCGTAAGGAACTCCCTTTGGCCAACCCAGAGTTTTGCCAGCTACCTGAAGTTCAATGTTGGAATAACCAAGCCTATCCAGGACCTGCTTAGCCGACTCTGCCAACTCGGGTATACACTCTACGCTAATCACTTTCTGAGCTAATTCGGCTAATATCGCCGTCTCATAGCCACTGCCGGTGCCCAGCTCCAGCACCTTCTCATTCCCCTTGAGTTCCAAAGCTTGCACCATCAGAGCCACAATGAATGGTTGGGAAATGGTTTGCCCAAAGCCAATGCTCAAGGGTCTATCGTCATAAGCAGCATGAAACTGCTCTGGTGGGACAAAGGCTTCACGGGGGACATGCCTCATAGCTTCAATTACACGCTTGTCGGCGATTTCCAGGCCAAGATAGCTAAGTAAATTTTCTCTAGCCCGCTCTAAATCCACCACAGTTCACCACCTGGGAGTGTCAAAGTCAACCGAGAAGAAAAGACAGGACTATGAGGACCACAATTATCGAGCCGGCAATGATTCCGATGCGCTTCACTTCAGGTACAACATATTGATAGCGGCTGGTGAGATCCTGGAATTTTGGAGATATTCGGGTCGGCGATTGCACGTTACCAGACGCCTGCCCAACCTGTTGCGGACGCCTCTCCTGTACTACTTTCGCAACCCCAGCCCGATGTTTAGCTCTAGCACGTCGCGATTTTTTCGCCATTACCCTCTCCTTGATGCAGATTGCTTATAGATTCTCGTGCTGGAAATATATGCGTGGCCCAAAAGGTGCTGAAGTTGAGGAAGCTCAATCCCATTCTGTAATTTACGTCTGGCAAAGCTATGACGCAAGGTCTGCGGTGTAACGTTGCCACCCAGCCCTGCCCTGGAAGCATAACCTTTGATAATCTGCCAGAATCCCTGCCGAGTCAGCCTCTGGCCACGTCGGTTAAGAAATAGGGCTTCCTCTCTCTCGTCATATAATAAATCCAGTCTATCACTTCTGAGGAAGTTCGCCAGAATCAAGCTTAAGCGATGGTCAAAAGGAACCTGTCTCTTAGAATCAATATGTACGCAATTTTGCTCCAAATCAATATTTTTGACATTCAACGACACTAATTCACTTATCCGCAAACCAGTGGCATAAAGCAATTCCAGCATCATTGCATCTCTCTTCGCTTCTGGGGTGGATAGCTTTGCTGCCTCGGCAAGCAACTTCTGGTACTCGGAGGGAGACAGGAACTTAAGTGGGTGCCTGCTAACTTGAGGCGAGGGCAGGTTTTTTGTTGGATTCTCCTTCATCCTCCCTGAATCAACCATGAATTTGAAGAATGATTTAACTGATGCCACTTTGCGAGCGGTTGTCGCCACAGAGTATCTTTTTTCCCTGAGCTTGAGCAAATAGCTCTTCAGAAGCGCGTCATAGGCCGTGATTATGCCCTTTGCCTGCTCTGCGGTAATAAAGGCTGCCATCTGAGTCAAATCATTGCGATAAGCAGCCACAGTATTCTGAGAATAGCCTTTCTCCTGAGCCAAATGTTGAAGAAAGGCATCGATATACAGCTTCATCACGGCTATTTTAACATAATGCAAATCATTTTGCCTCCACACAAGCCAATTGCTACAATGAATCTGCCGTGAAATCAGAACAACTGAGAACTTTGCCAGCAAAGCCCGGAGTCTATCTGTTTAAGGACAAAGACGGTAAGGTTATCTATGTTGGCAAGGCTGCTAACTTAAACAGCCGGGTAAGGAGCTATTTCGGTGCCCCTTCCAACCTGCCACCCAAGATTCAACAATTAGTGTCCAGAATACAGGATTTCGAGTTCGTGGTTACCAATTCCGAGCAAGAGGCTCTTATCCTGGAATGCAACATGATAAAGAAACACACCCCCAAGTACAATGCGAGCCTTAAAGATAACAAGACTTTCCCATACCTCAGGATAGATATCAATGAAGACTGGCCTCGTGTCTGCATCACCCGCCGGGTCCAGAAAGACGGAGCGAGATATTTTGGACCTTTTGCCAGTGCTGGCTCAGTGCGCAAGACCTTGGGGTTGATAGAGAAGATATTTCCTTTTCGCAGTTGCAGCAAACGTATCGAAGGTAAGGACAAGCGGCCCTGCCTTGATTATTATATTCGCCGCTGTCTTGGGCCATGCATTGGGGCGGTCGAAAAACAGGAATACCGCGAATTAGTGAACGAAGTCGTCTTATTCTTGCAGGGGAAACAGGAACTTATTCTTCGTGAATTAAATGCCAACATGAAAGCCGCCGCGCAGCAACTCCAGTTTGAAAGGGCAGCTTTGCTGCGCGACCAAATTAAGGCCATAGAAGAAGTCATAGAGGGACAGAGGATTGCTGTAAAACTAAAGGGGGAAAAGGATGTCATTGGTTTGGCACAGAATGAAGAACAGGCTTGTGTCGAACTCTTCTCTATTCGCAATAGCAAACTTGTTGGCCAGGACCATTTTATTATGGAAGGCATCCAGGGTGAGTCTGCCCGGCAAATAATGACCAGTTTTGTGAAACAATACTATGCTTCTGCTTCCTATATTCCGCCGCTGATATTGCTACAGCACCCGGTGGACGAGCCACAGATGCTCTCTGAATGGCTTGGACAACAGAGAAACGGTAAGGTAAAACTTCAAGTGCCACAGCGAGGAGCCAAAAAGAAGCTGGTGGACACAGCGGCCGAGAACGCCGCCCAAGGTCTACAGATTGCCCAGGTTAAAGAGATGAAGGCCGAGGTTATCAAGTCCGGCTTGCAGGAGTTAAAAGACAGATTGCACCTGCCCAAATTGCCCCGGAGAATAGAATGTTATGACGTCTCTAACATTCAAGGCGCTTTGGCAGTGAGCAGCATGGTTGTTTTGGAAGAAGGCCGGCCTAAACCGGCACATTATCGCCGCTTCCGCATCAAAACTGTCGCTGGTGCTGACGATTATGCCATGATTCAAGAGACATTGAGGCGCAGGTTTAGACGGGGCCTGACTGCGGAAGGTGCCTGGGCAATCGCTCCCGACCTTGTCCTCATTGATGGTGGCAAGGGACAACTTAATGCCGCTCTGGAGGTGAGACAGGGACTGGGACTTGAATCTATTCCCATAGCCAGTCTGGCTAAAGAAAACGAAGAGGTATTCATGCCTGGCCACTCCCAGCCGGTTCGTATAGCTAAAGACTCTCCCGCCCTCCATATCCTACAAAGAGCCAGGGATGAAGCCCATCGGTTCGCCATAAGCTACCACCGGAGGTTGCGTCACAAGGAAGTGACTGCTTCCGCTCTGGATAACATCCCCGGCATCGGACCAAAGAGAAAGAAGGCTTTGCTGAAAAAGTTCGGCTCGATTGAAGCTATCAAAGAGACTTCGTTGGAGGAGCTCAGTCAGACAGAAGGCATGACCTTGGCCGTCGCGAAGAAAGTCAAAGAGTTCTTAGGAGATTCTCCAACGTCATAGCATTCTCAACAGCAAACGCCCGGGCATCGTTATTAAAATAGATATAGCTGGCTTTAACGTTTTGCCCCAGCCGGGCAATCTTTTCTGCCCACTGGGAAAGTTCTTGATCAGAGTAACAACTGGAATATAGACCTTCGCTGCCGTGGAAACGGACATAGGCGAAATCACTGGTAGCGACCACGGGACAGCTAAACGCAGGCATATCGAAAACGCACAACCCAACATTGTGCCT
>Ga0214474_1000787_pt1 | contig 15221 bp, 13 predicted proteins | sample RVTome_2_FD_187335 | JGI IMG/M metagenome (GOLD analysis project Ga0214474, IMG submission 187335) | Soil microbial communities from uranium-contaminated site in the Upper Colorado River Basin, Wyoming, United States - RVT95D214 HiSeq ...
CAGGTGTCGGAGGTTCAAATCCTCTCGCCCCGACCATTTTTTTTAACATTTCGCTACATTCATTTCCTTTGTTGCTATCTTTAATCAAGTTCAAGAATTTCATCGATCTACGCAGGAGACCACACCTGTGTAATGTAACCCCTTTCTGCGTGAAGCACCGCCTCCGGAAGCTGGCGGAGAGCAGGCGTTCCGGCGAAGTGAAGCTCCCCGCCCACATGGCGGGGCCTGCGGGGCACGTTCCGGCCAGGCACTTGGGGCGGTTAGCAAGCACTTCCCCATGGGCTCTATCTGGAAGTCAAGGAGGAATAGAACCTTTTTTCACATTTTTTGATAAACAATTGGGGACTTTTGTGAAAACTATTTCCCATTTTAAAGGTGTTAATTTCCTACAAACGTATTTTTTGAAGCCAGCAATTTATTGATAAGTCTAATAACTTCTAATATTCTTCCAAAGATAGATTTGCTGGTATAAAATTTGCTTGTTAAAATAAAAGGACATGTATGCTTATCTTCAAACCAACCACCATGTTCGTCGTTAACGGCGACCTGCCCGACCTGGAAGTCGGCAATAAGTTGAAAAATGAGTAGAGGATTACAGGATGGTGGCTTATGAGTTCTACTGGCGTGATGAAACAGAACAAACCCATTTTATAGGTATACTCCCCGAGAGAAGGAAAAGTCCAGAAAGAATAACGGAGGAGTCTGTCCTGAATTGGGGGAGGAAAGTTATAGGCGATAGCTCGGGTGTCAATGATATCTATTTCGTTCAGGTAGATTTTTGACGGCTAAGAAGGAAATCGATGTCTAAGGGTCATCAATGAAGGCGGGGTTAGAAACGTCTCTGCCTTTTTTGTTTATTGGTCAATCATCGCTAATGAGCAAGTTTATATCGGAGCGGGAATAAGATAACAGATTTAAGCGGGTGGCGACATGCTGACCTATAAAGTTTTTTACAAGAATTATGAGCTTAAGAAGGGTGAATTCATGGGGATGTTAGTAGAGAGGAGGAAAGACTTGCGGGGAAAGACCCAGGTTGAATCTGGGTTGAGATGGGCAAGGTTGACATTTGGCCGTATGTTGAAAGATGAGAGAACGATCTTCATCGTTCCCAATGACTTGAAGTTGGAAGGCGACACCCAGCGGCTTATGGAGAAGGGGGTATTGACCAAAGGAGAGTTATCTGGGATGGGAAAATGATTGACCAAGAGGTGAAGAGAAAAAGGGAGGCAGGGGTGTAATCGGTCTCTTTCTTTGCTATCATATTTCACGTGGTGATCGATAAAATAGAGTTTGATATTTGAAGGGGAATTCCGTTTCTCAAGTCGTTATAAGGGCAGGTGTGATTTCCGAAGCAAATCATCAACGGCCTTGACAGGATTGAAGGTCTCAAGAGGAACTTCTGCAAAGATAGTATTCCAGAAGGCCATGGATCCATTCCACAAACCGGGCAGTTCCAGCGCCTTAATCTCCCCGTTTTCATGAGGTTTTGTGGAGATGGATACGGCATTCCTGTTAGCATAAAGGTTCAAGTCGAACTTTTCACCCCGGTAGTTCCTGACCCCACATACCAAATCGACGGGATTGAAATGCGTGGAGGCTCTCCAAATATCTTGTTGCCCTTCCGAGTGTGGGTCTATTTGGTTTTGTTCTACAATCTGGAGTGACTGGGTTCCATCCGTTTCCTCGATCCAGAAAGGCCCCCCGCCAGGTTCCCGCTCGTTTTTAACCATGCCGCAAACTCGGAGTGGTCTATTTAACTTCTGAAAAATATAATCTCTCTTGGTGGATGCCGAGGAATTCCTAAATCCTGCAGGAAAAGACATGAAAAGCCTTTCTTGGCCGAAATGGATGATCTGCGATAGCTGCGCATCATCCACTCTTCCCCCATCCAGGAGATTTAAAATCCGGAAAATCTCATTCTGTAATCCGACAAGATATCCTCCAAGGGCCTTTTTGTAAAGAACCGTGATATCTTTCAGGCGGTCAGGGACGACATTGTCAATGTTCTTTAGAAAGATGATATCACCGTCTATAACGTTGAGATTTTGAAGGAGCGCACCGTGGCCTCCTGGCCTGAATAAGATTTCACCACTCCTATCTCGGAAAGGCCTACCTTCCCTATCCGTGGCTATTGTATCCGTAGAAGCAAGCTGTATCGTAACATCAACTTCATAATTTACCCCGAAGAGATTTTCATAATCACTCTTCACCCGGTAAAGCAAATCCTTAAACTGAGATTCGTGCTCTTCAGAAACAGTAAAATGGATCTTACAGATACTCCTGTCATCTCTGACATAAAAAGCTGCTTCGACAAGATGTTCCTCCATGGCGGTCCGATTGTGACCGGGATAGATGTGAAATTTTAATAGCGCCTTGGGAAGCCACGCATAGTTAAGGCCCCTCGGGGTGAGGATATACTCCAGGATATCGAGGCACCGCTTATCACGAATATAGTCTTCAATATTCTTTCCGTCCGAGGCCATGATGCGCTTCAAGTCATCGTAAAAGGCTAACTTAACGATATCCTGGAGAAATTTCACAGAGCTTTCATCCGAATCGAATCTTCCCCGAAGGCTACAGCTTTGCCACTCCTTGAACATACGGCTGGCAGCACCTGAAGCCGGCACAAACTTAAGCATCCGTCCTCTCCCGGCAGCCTGGTCGTGAAGGGAAACGAGGGTATCCTTCTCCTCCGACATTACCTGCACGATGCCATCCCCGATTCGAGCAGGCCTTATCAATTTGATTGGTTCCGCTCCCCTGCGGAATATTTCAAGCTGCCTCAGGATCTCGGCAGAATGAATCCCTTTGGCCGCGATCGCCTGTAAATCCTCTTCTGAAAAAAACCTTAAAGACATGAGGTAGCCTCCTTCTGAGCACGATGGCGGTTTTTCGCTTGATTCCATATATATAACAAGATAGAAGATTGAACAAGGGGATCAACCTTACCGGATCGTACCGTGAGACTTGAAAGCGGCAATGAGATTTTTACCTAAAGTGATTTCAGAGATGCAACCCTCGTAATTTGGTCTAAACTCCTATAATTTTTCACGCATCATTTTTTTCAGTTGAACAAAACAACATTTTGTTCTAATATTCATGAGATATGGAAACTGCAGGAAGAAAGATATTAGTGGTTGATGACAACGCAGAATTTGTTGGGTTAATTAGAAAAATTCTGGAAAGAAAAGATTTCCAAGTCTCCATTGCCTTGGATGGAAAAACGGCTATCGAAAAAGTCGTCTCTGATATTCCAGAACTTGTTCTTCTTGATCTGAAATTGCCTGATATCCCAGGAGAAGAGGTACTAATAAGAATCAAAGAAATTGACAAAGATATTGCGATTGTCGTTATTACTGGCCATGGGGGAGAACAGGTGGCAGTCGATATGATGAGAAAAGGTGCAATCGATTTCCTCTCAAAGCCAGTTGACCACGAAGCCTTTCTGTCGTCTATCAGTAATGCCTTAGAAATTCGTGACGCCCAAATTGAAGATAGACGGTTTGACCGATATCCCTCCCTCGAAAGATTTTTCCCATTTCTGGCACATGAGATTCGAAATCCGCTCCACGCCATTTCCGGAGCTCTTGCGATCATTCAAAGACGATCGGATTTGAATGATGAGATTCTGGCTCAATCCATAAAAATTATAAATGAAGAGGTTCAACATTTAAACGGGTTTGTACAGGAATGTTTAAATTTTGTTCGGCCCCCCAATATTGTTCGCTTTATTGGAGTGGAAATCAATGAGATCATCTCTGTCGTGATGAATATTGTCTCACATATGTTTGAGTCAGAATCTAAAAAAGTAAAGATTATTAAGGATATAGATCCTCGACTTCCAAAAATTTATACCGATTATGAGGAGATCAAACAGGTCTTCTTAAATATTGTGAAAAATGCCTTTGAGGCCATGCCCGAGGCGGGACAATTCACCATAAGGGCTTGCCTTAAATCTGAGTCTGAAAAAAACATAGAAATTGCTTTTATCGATAATGGAATAGGCATCAAGAAGGAAAACTTAAGCAGGCTCTTTAACCCCTTTTTTACCACCAAAGTTAGGGGAACCGGTTTGGGATTAGCCGTCTGCCGCAGAATTATCGTCGAACGACATCATGGGAAAATCTATATAGAGAGTGAAGAGAATAAAGGAACGACGGTTAAAGTAGAATTACCAGTAGGCCGTCGGTTAGGAAATTAGGGTATGGTAGTTCGTCCATCCATTTTAGTTGTCGATGATGAGCCCAATTCCCTTTTTGGGATTTGTCAGGTTTTAACCGACGAAGGATTTCAAACCATTCCAGCAAAAGATGGGAGAGAAGCGTTAGAAAAACTGAAAACCGATTCAGTCAATCTTATCATCACAGATGAAAGAATGCCTGACCTGAGTGGAATGGAGCTTCTTTTGGAGGTTAAGAGAACACATCCAGAAATTCCATTGATTCTGATCACGGCTTATGGGTCAGTGTTGATGGCTGTCGAAGCGTTGAAGAAGGGTGCCTTTTATTTCTTCGAAAAGCCTATCTTTGATAAGCTGGAGAGATTTTTTATCATCATCCGGCAGGCTCTCAAAACGCAAGAGATGGAAAGGGAGATCGACTCTCTTCGAAAGGAAGTCACTGAGAAATATTCTTTTCCCAACATCATCGGAAAACATCCCAAGATGCTGGAGGTTTTTGAGATTATTAGCAGGGTTGCGGAAACGGATGCGACGGTTCTGATCCAGGGGGAGAGTGGGACTGGAAAAGATCTCATTGCCAAAACCATCCATTACAATAGCCTGAGAAAAGAAAAACCCCTGGTCACAGTCAATTGTGGAGCATTGACAGAGAGTCTTCTCACCAGCGAACTATTTGGTCATAGGAAGGGAGCATTTACGGGTGCTGTCAGGGATACCATCGGTCGCTTCCAGGCCGCAGATGGGGGAACAGTGGTCTTAGATGAGATTGGTGAGGTTCCCATCAATCTTCAAAAGACACTTTTGAGGGTGATTGAGGAGAAGGAGTTCGAAAGGGTCGGAGATAGTCAACCGACAAAAGTTGATATTCGAATCATTTCTACTACCAATCGAAATCTTCAGGAAGAGGTAGCCAAGGGGAATTTCAGAGAAGACCTTTATTATAGGCTGAGTATCGTTCCCATGACGCTTCCCCCCTTAAGGGCACGCACTTCGGATATACCTTTATTGGTCAACTATTTTATTAAGAAATTGGAGAAGGGGAGAGTTCCTATCAGGATCGAAACGGAAGCCATTGAACAATTGAAAACTTTTTCTTGGTCTGGAAACGTAAGGGAGTTGGCTAATATTATTCAGCAAATGGTGGTGTTCTGTAGAAAGAATACCATTACAATCGAAGATCTCCCCCCCCATCTCTTTCTAAAAGAGGGAAGTATCCAAAAGAAAGAAGGGGAAAAGGTCCAATTAATTAAGATGGTTTCTGACATAGAGAAAAAGTGGATTTTCAGTAAGCTGAAGGAAACCGATTGGAACCAGGAAAAAACAGCTAAACTTCTCGGAATCACAAGAAAAATGCTTACTAACCGAATCAATAAATACCATATAAAACAACAAAAGAATAGACTATCCAATCCTAAAATTTGGCAGTGAATTTGCATTAAGAATTTCCCATGTCTAATAATTGGATTCTATTAATAGACCCGTTTAAGAACCTTCTAAATGCTTATCGCATTATTTTAGAAGAAGAAGAATATTTGGTCGAAACTGCTCTAAACCTAAACGAGGCATATGAACTTTTTAGGAAGAAGCAATATTCCGTAATTATAACAGAATATTGTCCTCCATTTGATACGACTGATTATATGATCCAATGGGTAAAAAAGAATACTCCTGGAACCTATATCATCATTGTTACCAACGCTATCGTCGACGAAGAGACTTACAGAAAACTTTTTTCTATCGGAGTTGATGATTTTATTTTAAAACCTTATTCTCCAGAGAGGATTCTTGTCCATGTTGAAAAGGGTTTAAAGCAAAGGGATTTGATTATCAAAATGCGAGAATTGGAGAGGCTCAGCCTACTTGAGCCAATCACTGAAAAGATTCAAGGGCTTATATTCAATACAATCTTTTTTAAGAGGTGTCTTCGTCAAGAGATTAAGAAAGCAAAGCGTCATCACCATCCGTTTTCTCTATTAATAATGCAAATTCCAAACAAGGAAAAAATGGGCGAACGCTTTGACAGTTTTTACATTGAACTTGTAAAAATTGTCAAAAGACATACAAGAGAAGAAGATATGGTGGGCAAGAACAACGGTACAATAGGTGTCATTCTACCTGAGACAGACCGAATCGGATCCAAGGCTTTAATGCAACGCCTTCTGGACTTAATTCAAGCTTACCCTCAATTCAAATCCGACCATGTATTAAGCCCCTTTGTTAAAAGCTTGTCTTTTCAATCTTTTACATATCCAAATCAGTTTTCGATCCCTGATCCTCTAAAGACTGTTTTGGAAGAGGTAGATAAAGAATTTCTCCATCATTAACCCATCCTCTGATTCATCCTTTTTTGGTTCAGCAATAGAACCCCTAGAAATTATTAAGGTAATTTAAGCACTCCGAACCATTTGGCTCAATCGTTGTGCCAAAGGGTCAATTCTGAGTGGAATTTGATAATTCTTCATAGTCTTTCCTTTAAAATAATCTATTAAAATTAAATAGTTACAAAAATACGAAAGAATATCATCAGTTGGTATAGTAATTGCGTTACGGATAGAAATTCTGATTTCTAACGAATGCCCTTATGTCGAAAGAAACGATTCTCATATTGGATAAAGAATTTCATACCCAATGGACGTTAAAAACAATATTAGAAAGCGAAGAATATATTGTCCTCCCTGTGGATACCATTGAAAGGGCCTTACAAAATTTTCAAGAGTTTGAAGTGTCTGGATTGATTACCGAGTATCGAATCGACCACGCCCATGCTCCTGAAATCATTCGAGAAATAAAGAAGAGTTTTCCAGAGCTCTATGTCATGATGCTCACACATGAAAATTTAGAAGAGAAGGAATATGGGGAAATCATGAGCTCTGGTATTGATGATTTTTTTCTAAAGCCAATCTCGAGCGAGAAAATTCTAATCCACCTCAGGAAAGGACTGAGGCAGCGCAAATTGCTTCTTCAAAAAAAGCACTTAGAACAAAGATTGAATGAAATAAAAGAGAATGGAAGTGGCGGAGAGGTCGCTTTAAGTAAAGATGGTTTGTCCCACAATAAATCATTCACTGTAAGATAGAAAATCAGTTGCTGGGGGGTAACAAAATGGAAGCAGGAATCCAACCAAAGAGATCTGAGATATCCATGAACGTTCTCTATCCGCTTGATAAGAAGAGTAGGGCGTATACACTGTTTCAGAAGGTTCAAGGAGCGATGCATAATGTCCCTAATTTTGGCGAAACCTGCAGAGCCATTTTGGATGCAGTGATCGATGAAATGGATGCTGAGAATTGTTCTCTGATGTTGAAAGATCCGATCTCCGGCGATTTGGCTATCTGTGCAGCCCGGGGGAGGAATGAAGGGAAAAGTGTTTATTACCCAGACCGATTGGGCAATGGGAAAAGATTCAAATCGGGAGAAGGGATTGCAGGGTGGGTCCTAAAAGAGGGGCAAGCGGTAATGCTGAACGATGTCCGTCAAGAACCTCGTTTTGTAAGTGTGGCAGGATTAAATAACGGTCGTAGTAACAATAAGGTTAATTCTCTCATCTGTTTTCCAATACGAGAGAAGGATCAGGTTGTTGGAGTCTTCAACCTCAGTCATTCTAAAAAAGGAGCTTTTAATGAAGGGGATAAATTGGCTCTATCCTATATCTCCAACCAGGTTGGGGCGGCTCTGACCTCTGCCCGTTTCTTTTTGGAAATCAAGGAAGTAAACCGGTTGATGAAGGAGTCCAGGGAAGTTATTTCTAAGGAAAAGGTTGTTCCAATCTTCCCCCCTTCCTCTTCCACTTTTGTTGAGGTGGGTGAGGTCACTCGAGAGGAAGGGATATTTATTTACACCAGTGACAAGATGCATCGAATTAAAGAAATCATTGACCAGATAGCCAATACGGATGTCACAGTGCTGATCCAAGGGGAAAGCGGGGTGGGCAAGGAGGTGGTGGCACGTTCTATTCATCTCAATTCGCTTCGCAGAGAGAGACCATTTGTAAAGGTGAATTGCGCTGCTCTTCCTCAAGAGCTTTTGGAGAGTGAGCTTTTCGGCTATGAAAAAGGCGCGTTTACAGGGGCCTATCGTCAGAAACCAGGGAAATTTGAGTTGGCCAATGATGGGACGATTCTACTGGATGAAATTTCAGAGATGAGCCTTTCTCTCCAGGGGAAACTTCTCCAGGTTCTTCAGGACGGAGAGTTCTCGAGATTAGGGGGGAAGAAGGACGTCCGAGTGGATGTGCGAGTATTAGTGGCGACGAATAGGAACATGGAAGAGGGCGTCAAAAATGGTCGATTCCGTGAAGATCTCTATTATCGGCTGAATGTCGTCAATGTCACCATTCCTCCCTTGAGAGAGAGGAGAGAGGAGATCCCAGTCTTTGTTGAGTATTTTTTGGATAAATTTGGTAAGAAATACAAAAAAAAGGTAACCCCCTTATCCGATAAGATGATGAAGGCTTTTTTGCAGCACTATTGGTTAGGAAATGTGCGGGAGTTGGAGAATGTGATCCAGCGGCTTGTTGTCTTGGGGAATGAAAAAGCAATCATTGAGGAATTGACTCCCGTGCCCCGGGAAGATTCTATCCCTGAAAACAACAAAAAGACGGTTCCGGAAAAAAAGGTTTGGCCTTCTTTGAAGGAAGTTCACCAGGAAGCAAGTAAAAAGGCAGAGTCTGAAATTATGCTTAAAGCCTTGGAGATGACAAATTGGAACCGTAAAAAGGCTGCTGACATATTAAATATTAGTTATAAAGCCCTTCTTTATAAGATTAAAGAAACTGGCCTGGATAAGCGATTTATTCCCCAAGTATCATAGATTTTGACCCATACTTCAAACTTTGTGGGAGATGAACGATCAACAAATCGGAGTGTATCATATTATGATAAAGGTTTTTATCTTAAGTGAAATGAATTTAGGAAAAGAGAAGTAAATTTCTACTTTCTTTAGGGAATGAATAAGAGTGGAATTGATTTTCCACTTTTTTCAATTATTTTTCCACATTTTTACCTTATCTTTTGAGAGGCTTAAAAGATGTTTATTGATTTAGGCAAGAAAAATCCTTTCATTTTCAAGCAATTAGTAAGTATGTAAGAAATTATCTCTGATTGGCATATAGATTGCTGTTTTTATAATTTCCTATGAAAGACATTTACCAAATCATTTTCTCTAATAGTTCCAAGATGAATAAAATCAAGGCGATTATTGACGAAATCGCTAAGACCGATATTACAGTTTTGATTAAGGGGGAGAGCGGTACGGGCAAGGAACTACTGGCTCAGACCATCCACTTAGATTCTCCCCGGAAGGATAAACCCTTTGTTAAGGTGAATTGCGCAGCCATTCCAAGAGGACTTCTTGAAAGTGAACTCTTTGGGTTTGAAAAAGGCGCTTTTACGGGAGCCCATTTAGAAAAACCAGGGAAGTTTGAATTGGCCAATGGTGGGACGATCTTGTTGAACGATATCGGAGAAATAGACATTTCCATTCAGGCAAAACTTTTGCAAGTCCTCCAAGATGGCATGTTTTCTCGTTTAGGAGGAGATGGGGATGTCACGGTGAATACCCGTGTGATCGCTACTACCAAAGATCATTTGGAAAAAACGATGATGGAAGGGCATTTCCGTGAAGACCTATTTTTCAGGATCAATGTGATCAACATCACGGTTCCGCCTTTACGAGATCGTAAAGAGCAAATCCTTCCTCTCTCCCAGTATTATTTCAATTTTTACAAAAAAAAATATGAAAAAGAGGCCCCGCCATTTTCACCCAAAATGATCAATGCTTTTAAAGAATACGCCTGGCCCGGAAACATCCGGGAGTTAGAAAATATGATTAAGCGGATTGTACTATTCAGCGAGGAGGATACGGTCCTACATAGCCTTTCAGGTAATAGATTGGATGACGGAAATCATCTTAAACCCGATGGAAATTTGTCACCCGACCCCTCGGGGGAAAATGAATCTTTCAACCTTAAAGAGGTTGGGAAAAAAGCGGCTGAAGTTGCGGAAAGAGGGATTATTCAAAGCACGTTACAAGAGACGCATTGGAACCGAAAAAAGGCGGCCAAATTGCTTCGTGTGAGCTATAAGGCATTGCTGTATAAGATTCAGAAATATCATTTAGATGATCTGAGAGGTTATCGACCGATTGAGGAAGAGGCCTGTTAAGAAATTCAAATAATATGAGTTCGAGGAGAGGTTGCAAATAGAAGCATGGGGGAGAGATGGGGATGGAAAATTGGGGGGGTAAGTTGCCAAGTGGATCAGAGGAAACATTTGGCAGAATTCTGAATCGGGATTTATTCCTTTTTCTTTTAAACCTCGAGGTGAAGCGTGCACGACGTTATCAGAATTTTCTCTGCCTGATGCTCCTAAAAATTAAACAATTTTCACAAGAGGGTGATGGAGGAGGTTTACAGGCGTGCAACCGGACATTGAGCAATCTATTAGCGGAAGAGATACGTGAAAGCGATATCGTTGGTTCTTTTGAATTAAATAAATTGGTGGTCCTTCTTCCTTACGCAGATGAGAAAGCGGGAGCGTGTGTCAAATCCCGTTTTGAAGATACTCTGAAATATTATGACTTTAAAAGCAAAGGTTATGAAATCATGATCGATCAAGTCTGTTTCCCCGTCCATGGGACAGACACGATGGATCTCATTAGAAAAGCATTAGGAACAGAGACATAGACTAAGGGTTCAGGTGGTCAAGTGGCCGAGAGTGGATAGTAGGGAGAAGAAAGTGGACAAATCAATATTCCACCTTCCACTTTCCACATTTGAATCCAGAACCCTCCAACCCTTAAAGGGATTAAGGAGTAAAGAAATGAAAACAATAGTTTATTTAGGAGTTATTGGAATAACGGTTTTCTTGATATCTTCAAGAGCCGTCTACCCGCAGGCAGAAAAGGAGACACTCTCGAAAAAACAGATTCAGGCAGAAATAGCTGCCGATAGCGACCAATATGTGATCGGGCCTGAGGATGTTCTTTACATCTATGTTTGGAGAGAAGAGGCCCTATCGAGGACTGTTCCGGTAAGAGTGGATGGAAATATTTCCCTTCCAATCATTAATGAAATTAGGGCGGCTGGGCTAACGCCTCTTCAATTGAAGGAGGCATTGACCACGAGATTAAAAGAATTCATTGAGAGCCCAAATGTTTCTGTAACCGTGATGGAGGCCAACAGTTTCAAGGTCTATGTTTCTGGACAAGTCAAGACTCCGGGAGTCTATCGCCTTCGAAGTCAGACGACTGTTCTGCAGATCATCCCCATGGCGGGTGGGTTTACGGAATGGGCCAAACAAAAGAAAATTTTGGTCATTCGGAAAGAAAACGGTAAGGAGAAGCGAATCACTGTTAATTACAAAAAAATTATGAAAGGTGACGATGCAGGTTCCAACATTACGTTAAAACCGGGCGATACGGTTATTGTCCCATGACAGAAGCATGTAAAGCGCATTGAGCATACCGTAATAAAGACCCGTTAGGCGCAAGGGGAAGTAACCCAAAACCCTGCCTTCCCTCCCCTTGACGGGGGGGGAGGGGGAGGGTGGGGGTGAAAACGTAGCGTCGGGGGTCCTGCCCCCGGCAGGCAGGCACTGCCGACGGGTCTTAAGAAGAGAAAGGGGTAGAAAACCAATGAACCCAATAGAATCAAAGAACCCAATGAACTTAACAAACAGACTAACCCGGTTTGGTAGGTTTATTTTTATTTTTTTAATCTTATTGGCCCCTTCGATGGTTTATGCGGATTGGGGAGATATATTCTCCAGATTTCATTTTTATGGCATTGTCGAGGAGACATATGATACCAACGTCAACATTACGCCGAGGGACAAGAAGCATGATTTCATCACCAATGTTTCCCTCGGGTTAAGATTCTCCACCCTGCCACGGTCTGAGAAGACCGGTGAATTTCAGCTCCCTTCCACAACTGGAGAGACACGATACGGGATCGACTTGGCCTTTCTTTCCGGATATGTCTTTTACGGAAAACACACAAGCGACAATTACCTTAGTCTCTCCGAGAAGCTGGACGCCTGGTACACGTGGGATAAAAAGCTGACGTTCCGAGTCAGAGACTATTTAATCCGATCCCAAGAGCCTTTGGAACAAAATTTCTCCGCCGTGGCTCTACCAGGTCAAGTCCTCCTCGGAAGCCAGAGGGGAAGACCCATCTATATTCGAAACGTGGCCCAACCTTCTCTCGAATATCGGTTTGGCAGAGACGACATCCTTTCGATCGATTACCTCAACAATGTATACAGAAATCAAGAGGATTCCATTTACGAGGACAGCACGGAAAACTACGTTAACCCCAGGATAACTTACTGGTTCAATATTAGGCATGGGGTGTCTTTAGAATATGCCCTCGACCTGGGCAATTTTCAGCGTAGTGCCGATATGAGAGGGAATCTGGGCAGGGGCCGTTACACATATCGTTTTAACCCGAACACGTTGATTTTTGGAGAATACACCTTCCAAAGACGGGATTTTGAAAAGCAAGTTTCCATACAAACTTTCATACAAACCTTGAATTACGATATTCACGCACCAGCGATTGGTTTCGAACATGCATTCAGTCCAACTCTCTCCCTTCGCGCGAAAGTGGGTTGTTTCTGGCAAATCGTACCGAAAGGATCGAATGAGGAAGGGCCGCTTTACGATATCGTTATCACACAGCGCGCTCAAAAAACCACCTATACTCTCGGCTTCCAAGGCGGATACACTGAGGATTACTTTACGGCTCAGAATCTTGGGTTTGCGAAGTATCACCAGGTTATTGGAACGATAACTCATCAACTCACACAAGAAGCTGTTTTAAATTTTTCAGGCCGTTTTCAGAGACCTAAATATACTAGTGGAGAGTTTGATAACATATGGGGAGTCGGAACAGGTGTTTCTTATCGAATACTAAGATGGATGACCCTTGCACTCGATTTCTCCTATGCAGAAAATCATTCGAACAAAGAATCAAATAATTATGACGATTTCAAAGGAATATTTAGGATCATGGCCACCTTTTAAATATTCGCAGGGCGGTAAGTAAGGGATCAATCTTGAAACACCTCCTCGCAACTTACGACGGACGCCCTGACGATAAATATCCTGGAGAAAACCCAATGATCAATATGGATAAACACCTTAATTTTCAAGATTATTTAGAAATTGGCCTACGCCGAAAATGGTACATCATCATTCCATTAGTCATTTGTGTTTTGGGCTCCTTTGGCGTTTATGTGTACCTTCCCAAGGTCTATAAAGCGACTACCTTGGTTCTCGTTCAGCCACAAAGGGTTCCGGAGAGTTATGTCCGGGCGACCAACACGGATTCTGTGGCAGGCCGATTAAATACGATCGGTCAGGAAATTTTGAGCCGTACGCGATTGGAAAAAGTGATTCAGGAATTCAACCTTTATTCGGAGGTTCGAAATAACCTTCCCATGGAGGGGATTGTCGAAATGATGAGAGATGCGATCGAAGTAAAGGTCCAAACCAATCTTCAGAATGAACGGACCCAAAACTCTTTTTCGATCTCTTTCGAAGGCAAAGATCCCAAGACAGTGATGATGGTGACAAACAAACTGGCTTCTCTGTTTATTGAAGAAAATTTGAAAGTTCGTGAATTGCAGGCAGGAAGCACTGCGGAATTCCTGAGTAAGGAACTGATGGAAATGGAGGAACGATTAAAACGAAGAGATCTCAATATTCGGAATTTTAAAGAGCAGGCAATGGGTCAACTCCCCCAGCAGCTTGATGCGAATTTGAGAATCCTCGAACGGCTGCAGCAACAACTGCAGACGACCAGTGAAAGCATGAGAGCTGCAGAAGACAGGAGCATGCTACTCCAAAATAAAATTGAACAGTTGAAGACACGGGAACAATTCTCAATGTCGAAAAGACCCCATGTAAATACGGGTCCAGGGACGGGAGACATGGGCTGGCAAGGCATTCCCGAAGATCCATTAATCATCCAATTGAATAATTTGAAGCGAGAGTTGGCAAACGCACAATCTAAATATAAGGAATCCCATCCAGATGTGATCGATCTGAAGAGAAAAATAGCGAATCTTGAGCTCAAGGTGAAGAAATTGTTCGAAAGGCAAGAAACTGATAAGACTGGAATAGCAAGGAGTGGTCAAGGAGGGGTTAGTGAGGAGAGCCTATCTTCATTCACTTTGGACCCCAATACGGCAAGACTCATTGCTCAATATACAGAACAATACAACAGCGCAATGCTCGAAGCAAAGCGCTCAAAGGAAGAGACAAAAAACTTAAAAGAGCAAATCGGCATCTATCAAAAAAGAATCGAAGAAACACCAAAACGGGAGCAAGAGATAGCGCTTTTGACGAGAGATTACGACCTCTTAAAGGCCAGTTATCAATCTCTTATGGATAAAAAGATTCAGGCTCAGATGGCGGAGAATCTGGAACGGAAACAGCAAGGTGAGCAGTTTAAGATCTTGGACCCGGCCCGCATTCCTGAAAAACCAGTCAAACCCGATCGCAACAAAATTCTGCTGATAGGAGGTTTCATCGGCCTTGTGGCAGGATTGGGGCTGACGTGGTTTCGAGAATCAATGGATCAATCTTTCCATGCCGTCTCGGACCTGGAAGACTATTTGGGAATACCCGTTATAGCCACCATCCCGAATCTAAGAGAAGAAAGGAAAGTAGCCTAAGCCGAGCCGTAAGGAGCGAGGCGTAAGGTGGGAGGGGTGAGAGAAATAGAAAAACCTCATAAAAAGTTAGATGTTTGGCAAGCAGCGATGAAGTCAACGACGATGATATATAAATTAACGAATAAATTTCCAGAAGAGGAAAAGTTCGGACTCGTCTCCCAAATGAGACGTGCATCGATAAGTATCCCGTGTAATATCGCTGAAGGCGCTGCGAGACAGGGGAAAAGGGAGTTCAAAAACTTTCTCAGTATGGCTCAGGGGTCTTTAAGCGAATTAGATACTCAATTAGAACTCGCTATCCTGCTCGGGTATATAAGCACTGGAGATCTCCGAGAAATAGGAGATCAATTATTAAGGATTGACAA
>Ga0214474_1000790_pt1 | contig 15203 bp, 10 predicted proteins | sample RVTome_2_FD_187335 | JGI IMG/M metagenome (GOLD analysis project Ga0214474, IMG submission 187335) | Soil microbial communities from uranium-contaminated site in the Upper Colorado River Basin, Wyoming, United States - RVT95D214 HiSeq ...
GACCAAAAGTACCGCCTCTCCCGCACGATATAGACCCTGAACAGGCTGGTGAAAATAAGAGCCAGCATCATGAACGTACGCAGCTGGTCAGATGCTAGATTGAAATAGTGGCTTCCAACGAAGAGAGCAATCGCGCCCTCTACGACCAGTAAGACACCGACGATAAGTGAGGCAAACGTGATGTTCCGTACATTCCACTTACTGGGATTCGCTGTATATGCCACATTGTCGGTTGCCAAGGACATGGTGACAAAATCGTTGGCAAAGACAAGCAGGGCCATGCCAAGCAGCGAGATGACCATGTCTTGGAACCAGAAAAAGCCGACCGTAAGCAGCCCGATGACCTGGATGACCTTGGTCACCTTGTTGATGACCCACGTCAGCATCCTCTGGTAGATATGTCGGCTCGTCTTTATAGCGTCGATTATCACTCCCGCACCTGACTCGGTCAAGATCATGCTTGCCGATGCCTTAGCCACGTCTGTTGAACTGCTTACCGCTATCCCCATCTCCGCCTGCTTCAGCGCCGCAGCATCGTTGACCCCGTCCCCAGTCATGCCTACCATGTGCCCTCTCGACTGGAGCATTTTGACTATTCGATACTTGTCCTCAGGGTATATCTCGGCAAAGCCATCTATTTTCTCAATTGTCTCAGCCTGTTCTGTGTCTTCCATCTTTGTGAATTCTTCCATCCGGATAATCATATCGCCGATGGCTACTTGGCGGGCTATTTCCCTTGCGATGGCGATATTGTCTCCAGTGAGCATCATCGGCTTCACACCCAGTTTTCTGGCTCCGGCTATCACGTCCTTGGAATCTGGTCTGGGAGGGTCGGCCAGCGACAGCAACCCCACAAACTGTATGTTCTCAGGGTCATCATCCACGGACCTCGCGACGCCAAGTGTGCGGTACCCTTTAAGCGAAAAGGCTTCCACAGTTCTATTGATTTTGCCCTTGGCTGCTTCATCAAGTCCTTTGCAGAGTGCTATCAGTGTTTGGGGTGCTCCTTTAGCCACCTTAAAGCGTTTGTCCCCACTCGAGATGATAGCTTCCGACCTCTTCGTTGATGGTTCAAAAGGCGTGAACGAAATCTGTTTGTAAGAGCTCAAGTTGACACTGGAGGCCTGCGCATAATCCAGAACTGCTGCGTCTATGGCATCTTTGGACTGCCCCGGAGAGGACGCCAAGCTGGCCATCACCATCACATCTTCTTTAGTGTATGCGGCAAATGGTACTACGTCACCAACAGAGAGCTTGTTTTGGGTTATGGTCCCCGTTTTATCCAGGCATAGTACGTCTATCGAGGCGGCGTCTTCGATAGAATCAAGCCTGGTGACCAGCACGTTCTTTCTCGCCAGTTCCCTTGCACCCACCGATTGAACGATAATCATCACTGCCGGCAGAGCCACAGGTACTGCCCCCATGAGGAAAATGACGGCGAAGGTCAGTATCGATAGGAGGTCTGTTCCGATTACGGCTGCATATGCAACTACCAGAACCAGTGCGCCTATACCGAGGAACATCATGTATCTGACGATTGCCAGCATTATCTGCTCCTGGTGAGACTTTGGTCCAGCAATCTTGACGAGTTCCGCTGTCTTACCAGAGTATGTGTTCGCGCCCGTGTTTACCACAAGGCACTTGGCTTCACCACGTCTCACGATGGAGCCGGAGTATATAATGGCCGATTGCTGAGCATCTACCGGGAGAGATTCCCCGGTTAGGATTGACTGGTCAATGGAAAGGCCTCCGGTTAACAGCTTGGCATCAGCGGGGACAATATTGCCCAAGCCGACGGAGATAATGTCGCCGGGGACTATCTCTCTAGCTTCTAAAGTCACCCACTCACCGTCTCGTAAGACCTGCGCTTTAATGGCTAATCGTTTCTTCAAGGCCTCCAGTGCGCTCTGTGAGCCACGCGATTGTATCTGACCTACTATGGTATTTATCGTGAGGAGGGCAAATATTATTCCAGCCTCTAGGTAGTGCTTCAGAACAATCGAAAGCATAATGGCCAATTCCAAAAGCCATGGCATCGGACCCCAGTAACGCAACAAGAATTCAACTGCACGGTTCTTCTTTTCCTCTGCAACTTCGTTGTATCCGAATAGCCCAATCCTGTCCCCAGCCTCCGAATCCTTGAGACCGCTCTCGCTTGCGTTCAACAAGCTCAATGCTCCTTCAATGGAGAGCTGTTGGTATTCAGACGTGTTTCTGACTCTCAAGGAACCATCCCCCGGTTCAAATATTCGGACTTGTCTGTGTGACAATATCCAATTATAGCAGTGCTTGTCTCGACTTACCCAAACGCTACAGTCATAGTCGGACATCTTATTTGCCAAAGATGCTCCATATGTTACTATCATAGTGGAAAATGTGAGCTGATATTGTCGCTATCCAGTAGAGGAAGGCTATTCTGCTGCCATGGTAGACATTGATGCTACGGAGCGCAAATTATGAAGCTGGACAAATCCCATCGGCAGAGAATTATCGTCCTGACGGTAGTCGCATTTGTGCTGCTGGCTATCCTATTAGTCGCCCTTGACTGGAACGAGGTTCGCCAACTAGTGGGCGAGGCAGATTGGGGACTAGCACTCGTTGCACTGCTATTCACTGCCCTTTCTTACTTGTGTCTGAGCGTCAGTTTCGTGATGGTAAACAGAGTCTTCGGCATCGGTATGGCATGGCGAGAACTCCTTGAGATAGGCTTTGTGTCCACTGCACTAGCCAATATCACAGGTCTTGGTGGTGCTGCGGGTTATTCACTGCGCCTTGTGGTGATGCAGCGACATGGAACGCCCGCGAGTAACACACTTGCTGCATCAATTTTTCATACCTATCTCTACGGTGTAACAATGCTCGGTTTGCTTCCGTTAGGTCTCATTTGTCTTATGGCCAACCACCAGCTGAGCGAAGGCGTTGCTACGGGTCTCAGATTCGCTACAGTAATGCTCGTTTTAGTCATCATTATCGCCACCGCTATTGTCTTTGTTAGTCCAATAAGATCGGTGGTGCTACGAATCTTGAACAGACTATGGCACCTCTTTAGGCATAGAAACAGCATATCCTTTTTCACTGACTTCGATGCCACCTTGGCACTTGGTGCAGCCAAAATACGAAGCCACCCATTGACACTAGCTCTGCCGCTGGGATTAATGTTAGCCAACTTGGTATTTACTTTGGCCTCACTCTGGTTTTGTTTTGACGCTATTGGGAATCCACTGGGCCTTGGGGTGCTCGTGACGGGCTTCGTCATTGGTATTTCTGCGGGGACTCTTTCTATGGTGCCTGGAGGGCTCGGTGTTCAGGAAGCTTCCATGGCTGGCATGTACGCACTGTTTGGCGTACCATTCGCACAAGCAGTTCTGGCTTCGGTTCTTTTCCGAGTCGTTTATGACTTTGTTCCCTTCCTTGCGAGTCTGGCAGTGTATAGGAGTCTCTTGCGGCAGCAAGGTTAGGTTCGTAAACCCCCGATAATGGGCGCATTCTCCCTATGCAATGCCAGAAGGGGCGGCTCAACATCTGCAGCCTTCCGCAGACCCTATTCCTTCACGTACGAGCCCTTCAACCCATTTCCTCGCACAGTTTTCCTTCAAGGCATCAAAGGCTGGCATGCCTATAAAATACCCTCTTGGCTAGCTCAGCGGCAAGAACGTAAAGCGCCACGATTGCCAGCATTAGCAAGATAAATGACAGCGGCAGTTTAACAAAGCCAAAGATCACGCCCAGAGGCGTGAAAGGTATTACAATAGCCAACGCTGCGATTAGTAAGGTAGTCATTAGGAGATAACGGCTGGGTCTGCTCTTGAAGAAAAGCCTCCGGCTCCGTATGACCAGCACTACCAATGCTGCGGAGATAACCGACTCAACGAACCAACCAGTACGAAACAGGTCTGCCCCGGCATGGAGCACAAACAGCAATACCGCAAAAGTCAGATAGTCAAACACCGAGCTTAGAATACCGAAAGTCAGCATGAAGTTCCGTATGAATTTCATATTCCATCGCCTGGGCTGATTGATTAATTCTTTATCTACGCTGTCAGTGGCAATGGTCATCTCCGGCAGGTCGGTCATCAGGTTAGTCAAGAGAATCTGCTTGGGCAAGAGGGGTAAGAATGTCAGGAAAATAGATGCCCCAGCCATGCTGAACATATTACCGAAGTTGGCACTCGTTGCCATGAACACGTATTTGAGTGTGTTAGCGAAAGTCTTTCTCCCCTGCTCTACTCCTTGAACAAGCACATTAAGATCCTTATCCAGTAGCACAATATCGGCTGCCTCCTTGGCAACATCTACGGCACTGTCGACCGAAATGCCAATATCAGCCGCGTGAAGGGCGGAGGCGTCATTAATCCCGTCTCCCAGATAGCCGACAACATTACCGGTTTTCATCAAGGCGAGAATGATGCGCTCTTTGTGATTCGGTTCAACCTCGGCAAAGACATCTACACTATTCACCTGTTGCAATAGCGCTTCATCACTCATCTGCTGCAAGTCTCGCCCGGCGAGAATCATTTTTGCAGCCAGCCCTACTTGGTTAGCAACAGATTCAGCCACAAGCTGGCTATCCCCAGTGATTATCTTTGGCGAAATACCAAGCTTCTTCAGACGATTCAGTGTCTCAACAATGCCAGCTTTGGGTGGGTCGAAGAAAATAAGGAAACCCAGAAAGATCATGTCGCCTTCATCGTCTCTGGTTATAGAATCTGCTTTTATAGGCCTGTAGGCGATACCTAATGTACGAAAACCTTTCCTGCTCAACTCCTCGAAGCGCTCCTGTATTTTCTGCTGGACTGAAGTCAAGTCCACCACAGTATTGCCGGCCATTTCCGCCAACGAGCAAATAGCCAGCACGTTGGGCAAGGCGCCTTTCGTCAGCACGTGAGGCGTATCGCCTATGGAGACCAGAACACTGACGCGTTTGCGGACAAAATCATAGGGTATCTCGCTCAGTTTTTTATAGGCCGAAATATCAAACTTCCGATATGTGCGTATTGCCTCGTCTATTGGGTTTATGTACCCTGTCTCGTATGTAGCATTGAGGTAGGCGTACAGAAGCACCTTCTCACTTTCGTGACCTTCAACATCCTGGGCCGAATACAGTTGTACTTTACCTTCTGTCAGGGTGCCGGTCTTGTCTGAACACAGGACGTTCATGCTGCCGAAGTTTTCTATGGAGGCCAGGCGTTTGACGATTACCTTGTGTTGTGCCATACGTTTGGCACCTTGAGCAAGAGTTACGCCGATGATAGCTGGCAGCAACTGAGGCGTGAGACCCACCGCCAGAGCCAACGAAAAAAGAAAGGAATCCAAGATAGGACGTGCCAGGTACACATTAATGGCAAAGATAGCTATCACCAGCAAAAGTGTAATCTCCATCAGAAGGTAGCCGAATCTCCGGACACCATGTTCAAAATCAGTCTCCGGAGGTCTCAGTTCTAATCTGTGGGCTATTTTGCCAAATTCAGTTTGGAGCCCAGTGTTGACCACTATCGCCTTGGCGCTGCCGCTGATTACATGAGTCCCCATGAAGAGAGTATTTCGTCGCTCCTTTAGTGAGATAGCTGCCTCGAGTATACCAGCCGCCTTTTCTGCCGGATAGGTCTCTCCAGTAAGAACTGCCTCATCAGCAAACAGGTCCTGCGATTCCAGGAGAAGGCAATCTCCTGGAATAATGTCACCAGCTCTCAGGATGACTATATCTCCAGGGACGATATTCTCCATGGGAAGTTCAACTGAGTTGCCGTCACGCAGCACAGTCGCCTTCACCTGTACAAGGCTAACCAGCTTTTCCACCGCATTCATTGCCCCATATTCCTGCCAGAATCCAAGGAGACCGCTTACTATGATAATGGCCAAAATGATTATGGCGGTAGAGGGGTCATGCAAGAAAAAGGAAAGTACAGTGGCAAAGGCGAGAATGAGTATTATTGGGCTTCTGAACTGTGCCCAAAGAAGCGCGGTAAAATCATGTCTTCTCTTTGGTTTTACTAGGTTAGGTCCATACCTATCAAGCCGCTGTTGCACTTCCTCAGTGGTCAAGCCCTGAGGCGTAGTCTGTAGCATCTCCAGTAACGTAGAGGCAGGAAGGCTCCAAAACCGTAGCAAGTCCTTCATGGTATCTCCGTAGAAGGGCAATGTCTACCTTCAAACATATTATAGACCAAATTGACTAGAATGACTGCAAATGGGTTCTTAAAGAACGAACGTCAGGAAGCAGGGCATCGGACAAGGCAACAAGTCGCTACGGAGCGCTGCAGCGTCAAGGTCTAGGCAATTGGTGTCAAGGGGAGACGAGCAACTTCTGCAAAGCCGGAACCAGCCTCTTCTTCTCAAATATAAGTCCGGGAACTGTCCCAAGGTTAGACATTTCATTAATGAGGCAACAAATGTCAGAATTGTTAAGTAACAAAGAAGATGGAATGTTGCCTCGTGGGACCTTTGGGCTCACTGTGTGGCTTTCAGAGTCTCTGCAAAGGCTGAGCGGGAGATCCACCTCAAGTGGTGCGGATGAGAAGACGTCAAACGGCAGGTAACAACCGCTGCCAGGTGGGGAGACTTCAGTTTCATGGTCGGGGTGAGTGGATTTGAACCACCGACCTCATGGTCCCAAACCATGCGCGCTAGCCGCTGCGCCACACCCCGTACAGCCAAACATTATAGTAGGTAAAAAGAGTTGAAGCAATAAACCTTGCTATTTGAGGAAATCAAGATGCAGAGCACGCTGCCTTTGCCTTGAGTTTGGCATATTCTTCATTCACGTGCTCTTGAATCCTGGCAATTTCCTGAGCCAGCAAATGACGGAACCGACCTTGCGGCTTCAGGTATTCCTCAACCGGTTTAAGCGTGGGCCGGTCAATATTCAATCTATAGCGGCCATTTTCGACTTCGTAGAGAGGGAAGATGCCTGTCTCGACGGCAAGCCGCCCGAGCTCAATAGCTAAGTCAGAGGCATGTCTCCATCCTGTCGGACAAGGGGAGAATATATGGACATAAGCCGGCCCTTTGACATCCGCACCCTGTTTGACCTTGTTCATTAAGTCAAAGGGATAGCTGGGACAAGCCGTAGCTACATAGGGAATGTTATGGGCGACAGCAATTTCAGGCAGGTTTTTCTTCCAGGTTGTCTGGCCAATGCTCAACTTGCCCGCAGGGGCCGTAGTGGTCGAAGCTCCATAAGGAGTGGCGCTCGATCTCTGGATACCAGTATTCATATAGGCTTCGTTATCAAAACAGAGATACAAAAAGTCGTGGTTTCTTTCAAGCGCTCCAGATAAAGCTTGGATCCCTATGTCGCTTGTCCCTCCGTCTCCAGCTACAGCAACACACTTAATATCCTTTTCAGGTATCCTGCCCTTCTTCATCAGAATCTTTAACCCTGCTTCTACGCCCGAAGCTGTAGCGGCGACATTCTCAAATAGCGTGTGTATCCAGGGAACTCTCCACGAGGTGACAGGAAGTGGCGAAGTACAGACTTCTGTGCAGCCAGTAGCATTGGCAATTATTACATTCCTTCCCAGGGCCTTGCAGGCCAGCCTCAATGCCAGGGCTTCCCCACAGCCGGTACAAAAACTATGTCCCTCCGCCATAAACTCCTCTGTGGTTACAAGGTTTTTGCCGAATTTTATTAATTTCTCTGTCATGTTTACCCTCTTATGCCTGTTACTTCGCCTCGTATGCCCACTGTCTCAAATAGCTCCTCTGAGCCTTTTTCTGCGATCTCCCGACCCCGGTCAATAACATACTCAAAATCCTTTGCCGACATGTCCCTTCCACCTAAACCACCTATGAAACTCACAATCTTCGGCCTCTTTTCCTCATCATATAAGGCCGATCTGATTTCGGAGGCAACCGGTCCACCCGGGCCTCCGAAAGAGATGCATCGGTCAAAGACGATAAGAGTTCTGGCACTCTTCACTGCCTGGCGAAGCTCCTGGAAGGGGAAAGGCCTCCAGAGACGCAAGTTGATAAGCCCTACAGATTCTCCTTTATCCTTCTTCGTATCTATGACAGTCTTGGCTGTTTCACCAAAACTTCCCATAGTCAGGAGCAACGTGCTGGCTCCCTCTGTTTTATAGGGCTCGACGGGATGATAATAACGGCCAAAGATGTCTCCGAATTCTTGGAATCCCTGAAGTACCACTGCTCTGGATTTCCTGGTCGCCACCTCTTGAGCCATCTTTGCCTCCGAATATATGTCGGGGGGTGCAAAAGCCCCAAGAGTCATTGGCTTATCAGGGTCTAAGGCAAAAGGATAATGGAATTTGGGGAGAAACCTGTCCACTTCTTCTTGTTCCGGCAAAATGACCGGCTCTGTTACATGAGTGAGGTGAAATCCATCAAAGTGAACCATGACTGGCAGAAGGACTCTGGAATCTTCACCAACACGAAATGCCCAGAGGGTCATGTCAAACGCTTCCTGCGAGTTCTGGCAGAACACCTGAATCCAGCCAGTGTCTCTGACAGACATGGCATCGGAGTGGTCGCCCCAAATACTGAGCGGGGCGGATAAAGCCCGGTTGGCGATCGTCATAACCACCGGGAGGCGCATGGACGAGGCGACGTAAACGACGTTGTGCATGTATTCCAACCCAGGACCGGCAGTGGCAGTGAAAGTCCTTGCCCCCACAGCGGCGGCTCCAAGGCAGGCGCTGAGAGCTGAGTGCTCCGACTCCACCGGGACATAAGCGGCATCCAGCTCGCCATCGGCTACCATCTCGGCAAGCCGCTCGGGGATATGCGTCTGGGGCGTGATGGGATAGGCAGCAATGAAATCAACATCCGCCATCCTGGCTGCTTCGGCGGCAGCATGTGAAGCTTCTAACCCCACTCTTTTGCTCATTTTTCCTCCTCCTCTATCATGGTTATAGCGTCTTTGGGACACGATTTGGCACAAATCCCACAGCCTTTACAGTGAAAGAGGTCAATTTCATAATATCCATCCCCAAGGGGCTTTATAGCTGCATCGGGACAATAAAGCCAACACAGGCCACATTTGTTACACTTTTCTTTATCAAGTATCGGCCTTTGGGACCTCCAATCTCCTGTCCTGCGCAAGGCACCACTGCCCGGTTCCGTAACTACATTGCCAACTTCCATGTCTTGCCAGGTAAAATCAGACCCAGTTTTCAGCCTTTTCGCTGCCATTTCTTACTCCTTTACTGCCGTCTCCACGTAAGCTCTTTTCATAGCCTCGATATTTCCCCTGGCTCGCGCCCCAAACCGTTCATGTAGCTGCTCCATCACAGAATCGAGTTTCACCGCCTCCGTGACTTTCAGCAGCGCGCCTATCATGGCCGTGTTGGTGATAGGCACCCCGATAGTTTCCTTGGCGATCACCGTGGCGTTAACTGCAGCTACGGGCCATTTAAATCCAAACTCAGACTTCAGTTCAGCGGGCGATTTTCTGGAATTGATTACGATTTTGCCATTCTTCTTAAGCCCCGAGGTTACGTCAACTGCGTGCAATAACCCCGGATCGAGCACAATCACTATATCAGGCTCATCAATAGGCGTCCTGGTCCTGATAGATTCATCGCTTATCCTGAGGAAAGCAACGACCGGCGCTCCTCTCCGTTCAGGTCCAAAACTGGGGAACGACTGAGCATATTTCCCTTCTCTTATAGCAGCGCGGGCAACCAGCTCTGCTGAGGTGACCGCTCCTGACCCCCCCCTACCATGCCACCTTATTTCAAGAAGCTCGGCCATGACTTGTCACCTCCCTATCATACAAAGAAGCCATTTGCCTTTGATATCCCATTCAAATTCGGGTGTTTCTGTAGCTGCCCAATTACAGAACGCCCCTGAAGGGACTCGAACCCTTGCACCTGGCTCCGGAGGCCAGTGCTCTATCCTCTGAGCTACAGGGGCCAACAATACGAAAAGATGACACAAGATGGTAACACGGCACGCCACTTTATTCAATGCTCACTCTCACCAATGCTTTGACAGCTATCGCTACGGTGTTGTATCATCACACGAGCTTTGCCAGACAACAAGGGGACAGGATGCTTAATGCTTTGTGGATAGTCCTATCAGGAATGGCGATCATTTTCGCTGTCCTGGGAATCTTATTCTTAGTCATGGTCCTGCTGAATAAACTGGTTAGACCCAGGGAGAAGAAAGACCAAAAGGGATAAACAGGCATGGCTGTAAGCGAATTCCTTGGCTTTCTCAACCTGACCTGGCAGGCCGTGGTAATGTTGGTTCTTGGCGGCGTCCTTCTGTGGTTGGGAATTGCCAAAAAAGTAGAGCCAGTCTTACTTGTGCCCATTGGTTTCGGATGTGTGTTAGCTAATATCCCCCTTGGCGGGGCAAGTGAAACGGGGGGATTCTTAGCCATTCTAAGAGAGGCCGGTATCCATACCGAGATATTTCCCCTGCTCATCTTTATTGGCGTAGGAGCCATGATTGACTTTGAGCCTTTCTTGCAGCGGCCCTATACCGTTCTTCTTGGTGCTGCCGCCCAATTCGGCATCTTCGGAACTTTCTTCCTGGCTTATTTGTTGGGTGATGGCTGGCTCCACGTCCTGGATTTCAGCTTACAAGACGCTGCTTCCATCGGCATAATCGGCTCCGCCGATGGTCCTACCTCGATCTACGTCGCGACTACGCTGCAATCCAAATATACTGCAGCCATTGTCGTGGCTGCCTATTCTTATATGGCTATGGTGCCTATCATCCAGCCACCTATAATAAAGGCGATGTGCAGCAAGGAAGAAAGGGCCCTGAAAATGCCTTCGGTTGCGGGGACAATTTCGCAAAGGACAAAGATACTCTTTCCCATAATCACAGTGCTTGTGGTGGGCTTGCTTGCCCCGAAGGCTACTCCACTTATCGGCTGTCTCATGTTTGGCAATCTGCTTCGAGAGTGCGGAGTAGTAGAAAGGCTTGCCCTGGCAGCCCAAAATGAACTGGCCAACATCGTAACTATTCTTCTGGGTATCACCGTGGGAGGGATGATGGCGGGAACTGAGTTTCTCAGGCCCGAGACGATACTGGTATTTGTGCTGGGGATAGTGGCTTTCAGCCTGGATACCGTGGCAGGTGTTCTGCTGGGCAAGCTAATGTACGTTCTCTCTGGGAAAAAGGTCAATCCCATGATAGGTGCTTGCGGCATTTCAGCCTTCCCCATGTCCGCTCGTGTAGTACAGAAGCTAGGGCTGGAAGCTAATCCTCACAATCATTTGTTGATGCACGCCGCCGGAGCCAACACTGCCGGACAAATCGCCTCAGTGGTAGCTGGTGGAGTAATGCTTATGCTGGTGCCTCTGTTCACCTGACGTGACACATCATGTTTGAAGAAAGAACCTGGCACAATCTAAGCGTAAGCGAAGTCATCGAGTCGCTAAACTCAAGCCTTCAAGGGTTAACCAGAGAGGAAGCCGAACGCCGTCTGGCTCAGTATGGGCCGAATGAACTGGCGGAGAAGAAAAAGATTTCGCCGTTCATGCTCTGGCTGAGGCAATTCAAGGACTTCCTCATAATCATCCTTCTCGTTGCAGTGGTCTTATCAGCCGTCCTGGCAGAAGTCACTGATGCTATTGTGATTTTCGTCATTGTGCTTTTTGCTACCACGTTGGGCTTTGTCCAGGAGTACCGAGCTGAACGGGCGATGGAAGCCTTGAGAAGGATGGCAGCGCCAACATCCTCCGTAGTCAGGGATGGGCAAGAAATTGAAATAGCCGCTCGTGAAATAGTACCTGGTGACATAGTTGCACTTCGGACCGGCGACAGAATACCTGCGGACTGCCGTCTCATTGAAGCGGTTAATTTGAAGACAGAAGAGGCCCCGCTGACTGGAGAATCTGTTCCCGTAGAAAAGACAATTGTCCCCATCCCTGGAGAGACAAGCATTGGCGACAGAAAGAATATGGCTTTCACGGGAACGACCGTGGTTTGGGGCAGGGGCAAAGCCGTCGTAACAGGTACTGGTATGCAGACTGAATTCGGCAAAATCGCCACCATGATTCAAGAAGTGAGGGAAGAGCTAACTCCTCTTCAGGTCAACCTTAACACGATGGGAAAGTTCATTGCCTATGCTGCCTTAGCTGCGTGCTTTGTTCTGGCGGGCATTGGTATCCTGAGAGGGCACGAGGTCCTCGAAATGGTAATCTGGGGAGTGAGCATGGCTGTAGCCGCGGTGCCCGAAGCTCTACCGGCGGTAGTGACTATCGGATTGGCTCTGGGGGTGCGACAGATGGCAAAGCGCCATGCCCTTATCCGCAAACTCCATGCCGCCGAGACATTGGGGTGTACTACAGTCATTTGTTCCGATAAGACAGGCACGTTGACTCAGGACGAGATGACTGTACGGCGTATATATGCGGACGGCAAGACAATTGACGTGACCGGAGTGGGCTACGAGCCAAAAGGAGAATTTTACGACAAGGGAATAGTTATAGATGTATCTAAGGATTCGGCACTCCAGACATTATTCCGAATAAGTGTCTCATGCAATGATACAACTCTGGCTTCAACTAACGGAGTCTGGAGTATCAGAGGCGACCCTACCGAAGGAGCGCTGGTGGTTGTCAGCACCAAGGCTGGGGTATCAGCGCAAGAACTCAATGCCCGATTTCCACGCACTGATGAAATTCCTTTCTCTTCTGAAAGAAAGAGAATGACCACTATTCATAACACCCCTCAAGGCAAGATTGCCTACTCTAAGGGGGCTCCAGAAATAATTCTTGATTCCTCTTCTCATATTCTCAAGGACGGCAAGGAAAGCCCGCTAACGGAGAAAGAGAAAGCCGAAGTCCTGGGCACTGCTACACAAATGGCTGGCGATGCACTGCGTGTGCTTGGGCTGGCCTACAGGCGACTCACCGAACTACCAGCTCATAAAGAGGATGCCGAAGCAGGAATGGTTTTCGTCGGCTTAGCTGGCATGATTGACCCGCCTCGAGAGGAGGTCAAAGGCGCGGTAAAGCTTTGCGACCAGGCCGGCATAAAGTCAGTTATGATTACTGGTGACCACAAATTGACAGCCGTAGCCATTGCCCAAGAACTGGGCATTGCAAAAGAAGGAGGAATGGCTCTGACCGGGGCTGAGATTGACAGACTCAGTGACGGGGACTTTGAAGCATTAGTAGACAAGATAGACGTCTATGCCCGGGTCTCACCGGCCCATAAGCTGAAGGTTGTTGAAGCCCTGCAAAAAAGGGGCAATGTGGTGGCTATGACAGGTGACGGTATAAACGATGCCCCGGCTCTTAAGAGGGCAGATATTGGTGTGGCTATGGGAATTACCGGCACTGATGTAACCAAGGAAACGGCTGATATGGTGCTCACCGATGATAACTTTGCTTCTATTGTAGCTGCAGTACAGGAGGGTAGAGCTATCTTTGGTAATATCAAGAAATATCTGACCTATCTACTTTCATCCAATCTGGGCGAAATACTATTGATGTCAATAACTATCCTTTTTGGCCCGCTGATTGGACTGCCTTACGGCGTTATTCCTCTTGTCGCCGTTCAGATTTTGTATGTTAACCTGGCCACGGATGGCTTACCGGCCATAGCCCTCTCTGTCGACCCGCCTGATCCTGACATTATGAAACACAAGCCACGTCCCCGAGGTCAAGGTGTCTTCACCAAACCAGTAGTAATACTTCTGTGCGTCGGCGGCATTTGGTCAATGATGGTGAATTTGACGATCTTTAAGTGGGCACTGGATGTAGGCAAAACCTTGATGGAAGCTCAGTGTTTAACATTTCTTACCCTTATCATTATCCAGTTTTTCAAAGCTTACAATTTCCGTTCGGACATACATTCGGTCTTCATGATTGGTTTCTTTAAGAACAAGTGGCTGAATCTTGCCATATGCTGGGAGACGGTGATGTTATGTGTAATAGTCTATGTGCCATTTCTCCAAGGAGCGTTCCACACCTTTCCCCTGGGTGTTTTGGACTGGGCAATTGTCATTCTGGCAGCCGGTACCGTCTTTCCCATCTTGGAGTTGACGAAGGCTATTATCAGGTGGCAGGAAAGGAAAGCAGCAACACGCCTGGCGTCCTGAGGCCGACCGGAAGCACCAGGATATGGAGCAATTCTTCAAAGGGCGGGGACATCGCGTTGCAGTCTTTGTCTAGGGACTCCGCTATCACCTCGTTGTCACAGCCAAGAACAGGCGTGACTTTCAAACACTTTCCATTGTGTATCTCAATACGAATTCTCTATTTGTTTTTGCCTGAATCTTCCTCCCTGAGAACACGATCCAACCGTTCCTGAGCTGCTGCCCCGTAGTGTTGCATCCAGGCAGCCAGTATCTCTTCCACCGGGACGTCAATGCGGTGCCCGTGGTCCTTAACGTACTCGATGTGCAGTTTCCCATCGCAGTTGTGAGAATGAAGCAGGGCGTGGTGCTGGCCGTCAAACTCAACAGGAATGATCCGGTGCTCCTGGCACATCTTGAAGTCGAAAGCTGGCGTAGCCTTGACCCACTTTCTAAATATGTGTAGCTCGGTGTAGCCGTGATAGCTGAACAAGTTAGTTCCCATGATCTCAAGAAGTCTAGGCGAGACAAGGTAATTTCGAATGTCGGCGAGGTGCAAGCGTGCCGGGATGCCCGCGGCTCGGGCAAGGGCAGCCAGGACGGCAGCCTTTTCGACACAGAATCCCTCTCCTTTCTCCAGCGTCTTACTTGCCCGATAGCTCTCAAAAACCTCAAGCGGCACAAGGGGATTGTATTTAATCTCGTCCCTTACCCAGTAGAAGAGATTCTTGGCTTTGCCCGGGGTGTCATCGGCATCTTTTGTTAGACTCCATGCTCTTTCTCTTACCAGTTGGCTGTCACAGTCAATCGTTGCCGTGGGCTCGAGATAGTCTTCCATGCTAATTACTGTCCCTCTCATTTTGCCTCCGACTTTAGATTTTATCACCATGACCACCTGGGCAGCAGGTCGCGGACAGTATCATCCGAGTTCGCCTCAGCCATCCCTGACAGTTGGAACGCTCTCCCCCATCAAGAAGAGAACACCAACGCAAGCTGTTCTCACAGCAGATGGTATAATAACCCAATAGGAGAGGTGACCGAGTGGATTATGGTGCCGCTCTCGAAAAGCGGTCTCCGATTATATCGGAGCGTGGGTTCGAATCCCACCCTCTCCGCGGAGAGGTGCTGGAGTGGTCTAACAGGCACGCCTGGAGAGCGTGTGTCGGGGTTTCCTCGACCGTGGGTTCGAATCCCACCCTCTCCGCCA
>Ga0214474_1000792_pt1 | contig 15187 bp, 10 predicted proteins | sample RVTome_2_FD_187335 | JGI IMG/M metagenome (GOLD analysis project Ga0214474, IMG submission 187335) | Soil microbial communities from uranium-contaminated site in the Upper Colorado River Basin, Wyoming, United States - RVT95D214 HiSeq ...
AAAGAACTCAAATTCTAACCCTTGCCAAAAAGAAGTTTGAAAGGTTCGGTTTTAATAAGACCACTGTTGATGAAATTGCCAGAGACGCCAGTATTTCAAAGCGAACCCTGTATCAGGAGTTTGAAAATAAGGAGAAGATCCTCGAAGAACTTTTCATGTTTGAGGCCTTATCCGTTAGAAAGGCCATCCTGAACCAGATCAATAAGATACTTGAGCCAACAGAAAAACTTCAAACTTTCATTCGATTAGCCCTGAAATACCTCGATCAAAACCCGTTTATCGTCAGTGTCCTACATGATGAATCAGGGTTCTTTAAACCATTTCTCAAGGATAAACCCTACATCATTGAAACAGGGATTGAGGAGATTTTCGTTACTATTCTTAAAGAGGGCATTGAACAGAATGTATTTCGTAAGATGGAAGAAAAGGTCGTCGGGCATTGCATTTTTTTGTTATTTAAAAGCCTGACCTATGGGAGAAACAGTCCTGGCCACTCATTTGGATTGAACCAGACGAATGAGTTTCTCAATTTTATCGTCAATGGAGTGATCCTCAAACAGGGTAGGGCATGAATCGCTTGTCTATCCATTTTAAACCCAATGGTTTTATCAATGCTATTCGAATGACCAGTCAATTTAATGAAACGGGCATCTTAGCCCTGATCTTTTAACCGAAGCCTTTCATTTTTTAATTAAAGAAAAGGGGTTGAGCCATGAGACAGAAGATCAAAAAAGCGGCGGTATTAGGGGCAGGCATGATGGGAAGTGCCATTGCAGCCCATTTGGCGAATGTGGGAATTCCTTCCTTTCTCCTTGATATTGTCCCACCGGAGATGACTGAGGCGGAAAAGAAAAAGGGGCTGACATTCCAGAGCCCGGAGGTGAGAAATCGGTTCGCTGTTCTGGGGAAGAAGAGAGTTCAGGAATCAAGGCCAGCCTCCCTCTATTGGAAGGAGGATGCGGAGTTTCTCTCCGTGGGAAACTTTGAGGACCATCTCTCCTGGGTTTCACAAGCGGATTGGATCATCGAGGCGGTCATTGAGGATCTGAATTTAAAAAGAGAGCTTTTCAAAAAATTGCTCCCCTTCTTAAAAGAAGGGACAGTGATCAGCTCCAATACTTCCGGTATCTCTATTAAGAAGATGTGCGAAGGGTTCTCCAGGGACTTCGAAGAGAGGTTCTTGGGAACTCATTTCTTTAATCCGCCGAGATATATGAAACTTCTTGAGATCATCCCGATCCCAGCTACGTCCAAAGACATTGTGGAAAGAATGGCTGATGTAGGAGAGAGGATTTTAGGGAAAGGAGTGGTCTATGCCAAAGATACACCCAATTTCATCGGCAATCGGATTGGAGCTTTTTCAGGCGCTATCACGATGAGAACGATGGTCGAGGACGGCTATCGGATTGAAGAGGTCGATCAGATCACGGGTCCTGCGATAGGGAGACCCAAAATGGGGACGTTCAAGCTCGGTGATCTCGTCGGACTGGATGTGATGGCCCATGTTTCCAAAAATCTCTATGAGAGTATCCCGGCGGGAAAGGAGAGAGATATTTTTGCACCCTCTCCCTTTATCCAACAGATGATCAAGAACCAGTGGCTGGGCCTGAAGACGAAACAAGGCTTCTATAAAAAGGTGAAAGGCGAAGGGAAAGAAGAGACTCTGGTTCTGGATTATGAAAAGCTTGAATACCGACCGCAGCAGAAGGTGAATCTTCCCTCTCTCGAAATGGCAAAGAATATCGAGGACGTGAGAGAGCGGATCAAGAGCTTCGTGATGAGTCCTGACCGGGGAGGACAGTTTGCCTGGAAGATCTTGAAAAAGATCCTGCTCTACTCTGCGGAAAAGGTTCCCGAGATCTCCGATGACATCGTTAATATTGATCGGGCCATGAAGTGGGGATATAACTGGGAGCTTGGGCCTTTTGAGCTGTGGGATGCCATGGGTCTGAAATCCTCTGTGAAGAGAATGGAGAAGGAGGGAGAAATGATTCCTCCGCTGGTGGAACAGCTCCTCAGCAAAGGATATTCTTCTTTTTATGAGAAAAAGGACGGCCATGTCTCCTACTTTGACCTGGGAGCAGGCCAATATCAGAAGGTCGAAGAAAAACCGGAGATCGTCCTTTTACCGAGTTTGAAAGATCGAAATAAGACCATCCTTTCAAATCCTGGGGCAAGCCTGATCGACCTCGGTGATGGAGTTGCTTGCCTCGAATTCCATTCCAAGATGAATTCGATCGGTACAGATACCGTTCAGATGATCAGAGAGGCCCTGAAAGAGGTGGAGGAAAAATTCGATGGCTTAGTCATAGGAAACCAGAGTGAAAATTTCTCCGTAGGGGCCAACCTGATGCTTATGCTCTTTGAAATTCAGGATGAGAACTGGGATGATATTGAAGCCGTGGTGAAGGCTTTTCAAGATGCCTTGATGGCTGTCAAATATTTTGAGAAACCGGTCGTGGCTGCGCCCTTTGGCCTTACTTTGGCAGGTGGATGTGAGGTCTGTCTTGCCTGTGCGAAGATGCATGCAGCGGCGGAGACTTACATGGGTCTTGTCGAAGTCGGGGTGGGTCTGATCCCGGCAGGGGGTGGAACAAAAGAGCTGTTACTCCGATGCACAGAAGGGATTCCGCCGGGTGTCGTTGACGCAGAACTACTCCCGTTCGTTAGAAAGGCTTTCGAGACAGTCGCAATGGCCAAGGTGGGGACCAGTGCAAAAGAAGCACAGCAGTTGGGTTATATGAGAATGACGGACAAGGTGACCATCAACCGAGATTTCCTCATCCACGACGCTAAACATACCGTTCTTGATTTAATCAAAGAAGGCTATCGTCCACCCCGGCCAAAAAATAATATTAAAGTCATGGGAGAGAGAGGACATGCCCTTCTTCAGATGGGACTTTTCTATATGAGAGAAGGCGGTTATATCAGCCAGTACGATGAGCATGTGGCCAAAAAGGTAGCCCACATTATGTCAGGAGGAAATTTACCAGACGGGACAGAGGTGACCGAACAGTATCTCCTGGATTTGGAAAGAGAGGCTTTTCTGAGTCTATGTGGAGAGCAAAAGACCCAGGAAAGAATGGAATATATGCTGAAGAAGGGAAAACCTTTGAGGAACTAAAACTTTTGAGGAATAATGGAATCATGGAATAGTGGAAGGGTGGGCAAAAAAAGATTGTAGGCTCGGCATTGATTGCTGACGAAAAGGTTTCATGAACAGGAGGGAATAATGAAAGAAGCAGTAGTGGTTTCAGCAGTGAGAACAGCGGTGGGCAAGGCTCCGAGGGGGATATTGAAGGATACAAGGCCGGATGATATTGGCGCCCTCATCATTCAGGAGGCTGTTGCAAGAGTCCCTGGCCTGAAGGTGGAAGAAATTGATGATGTCGTCATTGGATGTGCCTTCCCTGAATCGGACCAAGGGCTGAACCTTGCCAGAGTCTTAGCCATGAGAGCAGGGTTTCCTTTTACGATACCGGGGCAGACGGTCAATCGTTTCTGTTCCTCAGGACTCCAGGCTATCGCAACGGCGGCCTATGAGATCATGGTTGGGGCTCAGGATGTAATGGTCGCTGGTGGCGTGGAGTTTATGAGTCAGGTTCCAATCATGGGTTTGACCCCTTCTCCCAATCCGTATTTAGTTGATCATAATCCTCAGGCATATACCTCTATGGGACTCACTGCAGAAAATGTGGCTGAGAGATTTGGGATCACCCGAGAAGAACAGGATCGCTTTGCCCTCTTGAGCCACCAGAAAGCAGCCAAGGCCATTAAAGAGGGAAAGTTCAAAGAGGAAGTTCTTCCTATTCTTGCAAAGGTAAAAGAAGTTCAAGAGGACGGAACGATAAAGATCAAAGAAGTCCCCTTCGATACAGAAGAAGGGGTTCGTTATGATGCCTCTTATGAAGGGATGGCCGCGCTTAAACCTGCTTTTAAAGCCAAAGGGACGGTGACTGCAGGCAATTCATCCCAGACGAGTGATGGGGCAGCCGCGCTTGTTCTGATGTCAAAGAAAAAAGCCAATCAGTTGAAAATAAAACCTATGGCTATCTTCCGATCCTTTGCGGTCGCCGGAGTTCCACCCGAAATCATGGGAGTGGGCCCTGCTTATGCTGCTCCCAAGGCCCTGAAAAAAGCAGGCCTCACCCTTAAAGATATCGGACTCATTGAGCTGAACGAAGCCTTCGCTTCCCAATCCCTCTATGTCATCAAGGAATTGGGATTGAACTTGGATATCGTGAATGTCAATGGGGGAGCGGTGGCTATGGGCCATCCCCTTGGATGCACCGGAGCAAAATTGACCACCACCTTACTTTATGAGATGAAGCGAAGAAATATCCGCTACGGTCTTGTGACGATGTGTATTGGAGGCGGAATGGGCGCCGCCGGAGTATTCGAAAACATTAATGCAAAATGAAAATTGCAAAGTTAGCAATTAGCATTGAATCTCAAAAAAGAATTTTTTAGTGCTAATTTTTCACTGCTAAATTTTCAATTTTCATTGATTTTTTTAGAGAGGAGGTTTTTATGGAGGAGTTCGTGAAAGGGGGAGCGTTTCTGATTGAGTCGATTTCTCCGCAGGGGATTTTCACCCCGGAGGAATTTTCAGAGGAGCAGGCGTTGATCGGAAAAGCGGCTTCGGAATTCGTCGTGGGTGAGATTCAACCCCAGGCGGACGATATTGAAGCGCAGAAGGAAGGACTCCTGCCGAGCCTGGTGAAGAAGGCAGGAGAATTGGGTTTACTCTCCGGAGACATCACCGAGGAGGATGGGGGACAGGGATTGGATAAGGTCAGTGTCCTCTTGATGATGGAAAAAATGTCTCAGGGAGGAGGGTCCTTCATGGTGGCCTATGCTGTCCATACAGGGATTGGTTCTCTTCCCATCATCTTTTTCGGAAATAAGGATCAAAAGAAAAAGTATCTTCCTAAAATTGCTACCGGAGAGATGATCACGGCCTATGCCCTAACCGAGCCTGAGGCGGGGTCGGATGCCATGAACGCCAAAACCGTTGCAATGCTCAGCCCGGATGGAAAATACTATATTCTAAACGGTCAGAAACAGTTCATCTCCAATGCCGGTTTTGCCGATGTGTTTGTCACCTATGCCAAAGTGGATGGGGACAAATTCACCTCCTTCATTGTCGAACGGAAGTTCGAAGGGGTCTCGGTGGATGAAGAAGAGAATAAGATGGGGATGAAAGGGTCCTCCACACGAAGCGTCATCTTCACCGATGCCAAGGTGCCCGTGGAGAATGTTCTGGGAGAAGTGGGGAGGGGCCATATCGTAGCTTTTAATACCCTGAACATTGGTCGCTTTAAGTTGGGTGCAGGGTGTGTGGGGGCATCAAAGAATGCACTGCAGGATGCGGTGACCTATGCAAAGCAAAGGGTTCAGTTCGGCAAGCCGATCGCAGAATTCGGCCTGATCAAACATAAGATCGCAGAGATGGCGATTCGGACCTTTACCGTGGAAAGCATGGTCTATCGAACCGCGGCTCTGGTCGATCGGATTCTCCAGCACATTGACCATCATGCTGAGGATGTTGGGGTTCAAATGGCAAAAGGGATTGAGGAATATGCCATTGAGGACTCCATCAACAAAGTCTATGCGTCAGAGATGCTGGACTATATTGTGGATGAGGCTGTTCAAATCCATGGAGGATATGGGTATATCCATGATTATGCGATTGAGCGGGGCTATCGAGATTCAAGGATTAACCGGATCTGGGAAGGAACGAATGAGATCAATCGCCTCCTCATTATGGATATGCTGACGAAACGAGCCATGAAGAACCGTCTTCCTGTACTCGTGGCAGCGCAGAAGGTGGCTAACGAGCTTCTCACCCTACGACCCAAAGTTGAAGCGGATGATGGGAAACTCACCTTACAAAAGGAAATGGTGGAGATGTCGAAGAAGATCGCTCTTCTTGTCGCTGGGGCAGCGGTTCAGAAATATATGATGAAGTTGGAGGAAGAACAAGAGATCCTCGCTTCGATCAGTGATATTGTGATTGAGGTCTTTGCGATGGAGAGCGCCCTGCTTCGGGCATTGAAGTCGATGGAGCGATTTGGAAATGAGAAATCCCAGATTCAGAAGGCTATGGTCCAGGTCTATGTCAATGATGCCTTTGAACGGATAGAAGGTTTTGCAAAGCGGGCCTTCGCTGCCATTGCCGAAGGTGATACACTCAGGACACAGTTATCCGCTCTCAAGAAGCTGACAAGGTTTACCCCTGTGAATACCATTAGCTTGAGGCGGGAAATTGCAGATGCCGTGATTAAAATAGGGAGATATCCGTTTTAAAGCGGCCACAGGGTGGAGGCACAATGTTCTGCCTCTTGGCCCATCATTGACACCAATAACATGAATCTCTTGCCATCCCTTTTTGCTCCAATCAAGATAAAATCATTGGACCTAGTCAACCGGGCAGTCATGCCTCCCATGGGGACCAACCTTGGGAATCCGGACGGCACGGTGAGCGAAGCTAACCTTGCTTACATCAAACGTCGGGCGAGAGGTGGGGCTGGTCTGATCATAACCGAAATTTCATCCGTCCATCCCAGCGGTTCGGCCATACCCAATGAACTGGGGGCCTATGATGACCGGTTTATCCCTGGCCTAAGAAAAATTGCCGATGCGGTGCATGCTGCCGGGAGCAAGGCGGCCTTACAGCTCCATCATGCCGGACGGGAGAGTCTTTATCTTCTCCGGGAGAAAAAAGCTATCGCTCCCTCCCCGATCCGGTCTTTGGTTTTCGGCCTGACCCCGCGGGAGATCACCCGCGAGGAGATTCAGGAAATCATCGCCGCCTTTGGCGTCGCTGCCCGCCGGGGAATGGAGGCGGGCTTCGACGCCGTGGAGATCCATGGAGCTCACGGGTACTTGATAACACAGTTTTTATCTGCTCTTTCCAACAAACGTGATGATGAATACGGGGGCAGTCTCAGCAACCGCAGTCGTTTCATGATTGAAGTATTGCAAGAGGTCCGCAAAAGAGTAGGTCCAGATTTCCCTATCTCCCTCCGTCTGTCTGTAGAAGAGTGTATTAAAGATGGTTATACCTTCGAGGATATTCGGCCTATCTTCCCCAATCTGGTTGAAGCCGGAGCCGACATCCTGCATGCCTCTCTTGGAACGCACGGGAGTCCGGCTGGCATTACCAGCGCCCCCTTTGAGTATCAACCCGGGTTCAATGTCTGGCAGGCCAAAAAGTTAAAAGAGGCAGTCGGCCTTCCAGTGATTGCCGTCGGGCGATTCACAGACCCTTCTCTGGCGAACGAAGTGATCGCTCGTGGGGAAGCAGATCTGGTGGCCTTTGGCCGCCAGTTTTTAGCTGATCCGGATTTTCTAATCAAGGCACGGGAAGGCCGTCCTGAAGATATTCGCAAATGTATTGCCTGTAATCAGGGATGCATAGAGCGCTTGATGCTGGGGGAAGGGAAAATCCGTTGTGCCCTCAACCCCGAGACCGGGCAGGAAATCATTTACCCAAAGGGGCCAACCGGAGTCCGTCGTAATGTTTGGGTCGTGGGATCTGGCCCTGGTGGTCTTACCGCAGCGTATGAGGCCGCCCGTCTCGGCCATCAGGTGACCCTCTATGAAAAAGAGGAGGAAACAGGCGGACAGTTGCGCTTTGCTCGTAAGGCTCCCTATAAAGACCAGTATGGAATGTGGACCGCCTGGCTTGCCTCCCAGGCTAAAAAGATGGGAGTCATCGTGAGGACAGGAATTGAGATGACTGAACGTATGATTTCCGAAGGGAATCCGGAGGTGGTAATTTTGGCCACAGGAGGAGAACCGATCAAGCCTGACATTCCCGGCATTGACCTTTCCCTGGTCTGTCATGCCTGGCAAGTTTTGATGGGAGTAGTTCCGCCCGGGAGACATGCAGTAGTGATTGGTGGTGGGTTGATTGGTATGGAAACAGCAGATTATTTGTGTCAAAAAGGAACGCAGGTCGTCCTGGTTGAAGTCCTTAAACGTTCGCCGGTTCTCAAAATTACCTCCCGCGGCTATATGTTGCACACCCGGCTCAAAGAAACCGGATGCCGGCTCCTTTTCAACACAGTTATAAAGAAAATCGAAGAATCTTCTGTAAAAGTTCTTACTGAGGGTACAGAAGAAAACCTTTCCCCAGTCGACCAGGTCATCATAGCGGTTGGACTTAAACCTCACGATAAACTTAAAGAAATCTTACAGGCCAAAAAGATCCGTCACTTTATCATCGGCGATGCCCTCCAGCCTCGCCGAATCATCGAGGCCACAGAAGAAGGGGCTCGTGCCGCCTGGGATCTGTAAAAACATAGAGAATCCACGACTCCCATCCTCACCCAGCTTAATCCCGACCGGCCTAAAAAATAATCTGACCCCGGAGATCCTTCTTTGCAGCCGGGCACTCCTTCTTCCTATCAGGATTTCATTCGTTTGGCCAGGAATTTACCCAAAAATGAGATAGAAACTTGAAACACCCCTTCTCGTAAAAGGGGGGCTAAGTCGCCCGTTTGTAACCATCCTCCGCTGAGAGTTACGGCAGTGGCCTCAGGTTGGTTAAGGCATCACTTCGGATAAGAACTCAGGTAACTCCAAGAGATATTATTATGTTGACAAATATCTTTGGTTTATATAAGAAGGAAAAAGTTTATTGTATGGCGGAGTGGTAGGGGTATAAAACGAAGGGCAGGAGTTTTTAAGGTTAAACGGGTTATTTAAAAAACGATGAAAGGAGAGGAAAGATGGAAACGTCGATAAAACGGAAAAGGCTGGCTTGCTTAGCGCTTATGATCTGCTTGGCATTTTCTTTCTTGGCCGGGGAGGAAGCGGCTGCGGCGAAGGTCTTCAAGTGGAGGTTTCAAACACACTGGCCTGCGGCGAGTGCTTCCTATGCTCCCTTTAAGAAATTCATGGAGGGGGAGGTGAGAACGCTTACCGATGGCCAACTGTTCATTGAGGTTCATCCCGCAGGCACTTTTGTCCCCACAAAGGATCTATTCGATGCCTGGGCGAAGAATACGATCCAGGGAGGTACAGGGAGCACTTACTGGATAAGCCACGTGCCGCTCACTGCTGTCGCAGGCCAATGCCCGCTGGGATTCAGGGAATTGTGGGAGGCGGAGTACTTCCACTTCCATATGGGCTTCGAGGACGCTTTGAGGAAAGAGCATCTTGGGAAAGGGATTGTGTATTGGACTGAGAAGATTTTTCCCACTGCAATGCTCTCCAAAAAACCGGTTAGGACACTGGCCGAGCTAAAGGGACTAAAGGTGAGATCCTCTGGGAAGATAGCTGACATGCTAAAGGCGGCAGGAGCTTCTCCAGTCCTTGTTCCTGGGGAGGAGATCTACACGGCCCTTTCCACAGGCGTGATCGACGCTGCCCACTGGGGGGCTGCTGCAGGTGCTCTCACAATGAAGTTGTGCGAGCCGGCAAAATACTATATCCAGCCAAACCTTGCGTTCTCCGCCACCGATCTCATTATGGTCAGCAAAAAGGCCTGGGATGAACTGCCGGCGGACCTTCAGAAAATCGTTTACCTTGTTTTCAAAGAACGCTGCTGGCGGCGCAGCAATGAGTACATTCAGGAAGAGGTAAAAGCGCTTGAAACGATGAAGAAAAAGTATGGAGTTCAGGTATCCTCGCTTGACAAGGAAGCTCAGAAGATGCTGCAACAGGCAGCGATAAAAATATGGGATGAGACAGCCGCTCTGTCATCTACGAACGCCGAATGGATTCGAAAGATGAAGGAGTTCCTCAAAGAGCTGGGATACATAGACTAAAGTCTAGAGCGAGGGTGGGTGAATAGCTCCCGCCCTCGCTTGCATTTGAGTCACTCAGAATGAAAATCGTCCTCAGAGTTATAGACAGCATCAGTCATTGGACTGGGAAAATTTCCAGTTTCCTTATCATTGTCATCACAGGAGTCATTCTTTTTGAAATCATTGCTCGTTTTATATTTGCCAAACCTACCATCTGGGCTTTCGAAATATCTCTGGCTCTTTATGGGATCTATGTTGCTTTGTTGGGAGCCTATGTTCTGGTGACAGGGGGCCATGTGAATGTCGATATACTCTATGCGCGATTATCACCCCGGGCAAGGGCAGGGGTGAACTTATTCAGTTGGTTGATTTTCTTTCTCTGGTGCGGCGCCCTCGTTTGTACAGGGTGGATCAGGGGTTGGGAATCTTTAATGATACGAGAGAGCGAATCCACTGCCTTTGGCTGCCCGATCTATCCTGTCAAATTTTCCTTGGCAGTAGGCGGCTCCATCCTCTTTCTCCAGGGGTTAGCCGGATACGTCCGAAATATCTATACCTTCATTACAGGGAATAAAATTGATTGAGAGTGCAGTGCTCGTTACCTTAATTCTATTTGGTTGCCTTTTCTTATATCTGGCATTAGGGCTTCCTCTTGCCTTTGTTCTGGGCGGGGTAGGCATGATCGGTTGTCTGATCCTCTGGGGGCCCTCCGGCTTTATGATCGCCTCTTCTCAAGGTTATGCGGCTATGGGTAAATTTACCCTCATCTCCATTCCTCTATTTGTCTTGATGGCAATGCTTCTGGAGAGGTCCGGTGTTGCTGAGGACTTATATACAATGATGCACAACTGGCTGGGGCCATTGGGAGGAGGGCTTGCCATAGGGACGGTCATCATTTGCACCATTTTCGCAGCCATGTCAGGAATTAGTGGGGCAGCGACCGTTTCGATGGGTATTATCGCCCTGCCGCAGATGCTTAGACGCAATTATGAGAAAAAAATAGCGATGGGTTCGATCGCTGCCGGAGGGGCGCTTGGAATTCTCATCCCCCCCAGCGTGATTTTCATCCTTTATGGCACCTTGACCGGGGTCTCCATAGGCGGGCTGTTCATGGGAGGGATACTTCCAGGGCTGGTTCTTTCCGGATTGTTCATTATTTATATTGGCATCAGATGTTGGAAAAATCCCAGACTCGGTCCACCCCTTCCTGTTGAGGAAAGGGCGAACTTGCAGGAGAAAGTCTCATCTCTCAAGGCCGTAGCCCTTCCGATGGTCATCATCATTCTGGTTCTTGGCGGAATCTACTTCGGGGTTTGCACGCCTTCGGAAGCAGCAGCCCTTGGGGTTTTGGGGGCGGTCATCTCTGCGGCAGTTTACCGCAAGCTGAGCTGGGACTTGATGAAAGAATCTGTCTTCCGGACCGCGAAACTCAGTGGAATGATTATCTGGATATTAATAGGGGCATACTGTTTCACTGCTATCTACCAGGCATCGGGAGCTGGAGATCTCCTCACCCGTCTGATGATGGCCATCCCTGGCGGACGGTATGCGATCCTGGCGACCATGCAGTTCACCTTCTTTGTCCTTGGCTGCATCCTCGATCCTGCAGGCATCATCATGATCTGCACACCCGCATTTCTTCCAATAGTCCAAGAGCTTGGTTTCGACCCCCTGTGGTTCGGCGTCCTTTTCTGTGTCAACATGGAGATGGCTTACCTCACCCCGCCGTTTGGCTTCAACTTGTTCTATATGAAAGCGGTTGCTCCAGAGGGCACAACAATGGGTGAGATCTATCGTTCCATAGCCCCATTTGTGGTACTCCAAGCCATCGGCTTGGTCATCGTCATACTCTTTCCTGATTTGGCTCTGTGGATTCCCGGCCGAATGATCAAATAGCCTACCCAGGATTGTTTTCCTGGGCTCCCCGGTCCGGGGCTTCCTCGACTCCTATCTCAATACATAGGAAGTACACTCCATTTTTGGCAGGAGAATCTTGGAGATGGATATCCTAATCTTCGAATCGGATAGCGCGCTTGAGGATCTTGCCAGTATGGCTCTTGGGTAGCTCCTTCACCATCTGAATCCTTCGTGGGTATTTATAGGGTGCCACTCGTTCTTTGACGAACTGACGCAATTCCTCCGGTGTCGTTCGAGCCCCTTGGCGAAGCACAACCACTGCGGCAACTTCTTCTCCCAAATCGGGATGGGGGACGCCCACCACTGCCGCTTCAACCACGTCCGGGTGGGTGTAAAGGATCTCCTCAATCTCTCGTGGGTACACGTTATACCCTCCCCGGATGATCATTTCCTTCTTTCGATCCACAATGTAGATGTATCGATCCTTATCCATGCGGGCTAAGTCGCCCGTATGTAACCATCCTCCCCGGAGCATTTCAGCAGTGGCTCCGGGTTGGTTAAAATATCCTTTCATGACGCCTGGCCCACGGATAATAAGCTCTCCTACTTCTCCAATAGAGACATCTTCATCCTGATCATTCACAATACGTGCCTCAAACCCAGGGATGGGAAGGCCAATGGATCCAGGCCGGGTTTTGCGACCGAAGGGGTTCTCCACACACACAGGCGAGCACTCGGTAAGCCCATATCCTTCGTAGATGGTGGTATGGAAACGGTCCTCGAATCGGCGAAGCACTTCCACTGGAAGAGAGGCGCCCCCTGAGACACAGAACCGAAGCCCGGATCGCCTCGGCGGATGAACATCGGCTAACTCCACCAGGCGGTTGAAAATGGTGGGTACCGCAATCAAGATTGAACTCTCCTCCTCTTCAATAGCTGGAAACAACTCCCCAGGATCGAAGTGAGGCCACAGCCGGATGGTCAAACCCAGATAGATGGAAGAGTTAAATGCGCTCGTCTGGCCATAGATGTGGAAAAGAGGTAGGACGCCGAAGACCACATCATTCGAATCGGTTGAACGCATATTAGCCACGGTCATGGCGTTGTTTGCAAGGTTGTAGTGGGTGAGCATGGCTCCTTTGGGATGACCCGTGGTGCCGCTGGTGTAGATGATGGCCCAGGTGTCGTCATCCCGAGTCTGAAAAGGAGGAAAACTCTCGCCCTCAGCAAAGAGTTCCTCCAGGGGGATGAATCCCTGGCCAGGCGTTACGCCTTGGGCGATACGCAGATCCATCTTGGTGATGTGCGCCATGACTTGGCGAGGGTGTTCCAAGTAGTCTTTGTGGCCGATGAAGGCCCGTGCGCCGGAGTCTTCGAAAATGTGATCGAGCTCTCCCACTCTATAAAGGAAGTTCACTGGGAGGACCACAGCTCCAACTTTTGCCAATGCATAGTAAACGATGACCCAGTCTATAGAGTTGGGCATCATCAACACACAGATATCTCCGGGGTGAAGTCCCGCACGAACGAGTCCGTGGGACAAACGATCCACCTCCCTGTTTAATTCTTCATAGGTGATTGTTCGTTCAAGGAAACGAATGGCGGGATGCTTAGGCATACGCGCAGTGCTCTCAATGAGGAGGTTGGAAATGTTCACGATCTTACCTTAGTGTTTACAAGCCCCACGTTGAAGTGCCAAATTTAGGCCTTTCTCACTCCACCCTGGCATAGGCGTGACTGAGGACGACCCCACGGTCAGTGCGGGATTGGATCAGGTAACGGCCCCCCTGATCCATCCATCCCTCTGTCACGAGGGAATCGCCGGGATAAACCACTCCAGATAATCGGGCTTTGAACTCCTTAAATCTTCCCACATCCCCATCACATGCCTTGTGTAAAATGGCCCTCACGGCGTAGCCATAAGTACAAAGGCCGTGGAGGATGGGACGGGAAAAACCACCCCTTTCAGCAAAATCAGGGTCGACGTGAAGAGGGTTGAGGTCGCCGCTGAGGCGATAGAGGACTGCTTGGTTTTCGGGAATGAAACAGGAGACTGTGAAATCCGGCTCGGTCCCTTTTGGAGGTTCAAGTGCTTCAGCTCTTGGCCCGGGGTCGCCACCAAAACCTCCTTCGCCCACATAGAAAATGCCGCTCTCGGTTTCGCTCAGAGGATCACCGCCCTCTGTCATCACTTTCACCCGGCAGATAATGAGCGCTCCTTTGGCTTTGTCATAGATATTTGTAATCTCTCCTTCGATGAGGGTCTTCCCTTCGGGTGGAATCGGGCGATAAAGCTTAACGGCCTGTTCCCCGTGAATGAATCTGGATAGGTCCACCTTCATATCTTTATAGAGTTCAATAAAAAAACCAATGCCCATCACGACGCTAAAGCTGGGAAAGACCCTTAAACCGCCTTTGGCGTTCTCGTAGATAAATGGGGATTCCTCTGCCTGCGCGCCGATACCCAAGGCATACAGGACGACATCCTTCCATGTGTACTCAAAGGAAATCGGACCGTATTTCTTACCGACCAGGTCCAAATCAATCATGCATGCTTCCTCTCTCTTAACAATGAGGCCATAATTGAGGAGGCATCATTAATACTGCTCCGGTGAACCCCCATCCCCCTCCTAACCTCCCCCTTGAAAGGGGAAGAACATAAGGATTTCCCTCCCCTTCAGGGGGAGGGAAAGGGTGGGGGGGGTCTCTTCAAATCTTCGTCTAAGACGCCCGGAAGCAGGCCTTCTAGAGTCCCAGGTATGTTTTACGAACCACCTCGTCTTGAAGCAATTGCTCGCCGGTTCCTTGGGCAATAATTTTTCCAGAGGAGAGGACATAGTTACGGGAGGTCATTTTGAAGACCGTGCTCACATCCTGTTCAACGAGCAAGACGGTGATCCCTAACTTGCTGATGTCCCCGATCTTCTGAAATACCTCTGCTCTCAAAATTGGGGCGAGGCCCGTCGAGGGTTCATCAATACACAACAGTTTGGGTTTAGACATCAATGCCCTGCCAATCGCGAGCATCTGCTGTTCCCCGCCCGAGAGTGTCCCGGAAATCTGGTTTGATCGATCCTTTAGCACGGGAAAGAGTTGATATACCTTACTCAAATGATTCCGAATTTCATCCTTGTCCTTTAGCAGGTAAGACCCGGCCATGAGATTATCGAGCACCGTCATCTCCCGGAACGGCCTTCGTCTCTCCGGACAAAGGATCAAACCTCGCTTAACGATTTCATGGGCGGGTATCTGATCGATTCGCTCGCCATCAAAGGTTACTGTTCCCTCAAGAATAATATCTCCTTGTGTTGATCTCCGCGTAATTTCCCTCTCCCAGGCCACCAATCCGGTGATGGATCTGAGCAGGGTGGATTTACCGGCGCCATTGGGACCCACGAGGCTGACCAGCTCACCTGTATCCACACCCATGCTCAAATTATTAATAAGCATGGCCTTGTCATACCACACCGATAAATTGGCGACCTTTAGCAGCAAGCCTAAGTACCTCCTCCTCCGAGGTAGGCCTCAATCACTTGAGGGTTTTTGATGATTTCATCGGGTGTTCCGTCGGC
>Ga0214474_1000793_pt1 | contig 15180 bp, 11 predicted proteins | sample RVTome_2_FD_187335 | JGI IMG/M metagenome (GOLD analysis project Ga0214474, IMG submission 187335) | Soil microbial communities from uranium-contaminated site in the Upper Colorado River Basin, Wyoming, United States - RVT95D214 HiSeq ...
TGTATGACTGCAGCCGCTCCCCGGGCTTACCAGCTCTCTTCGGTTTTCCGAAAAAAAGGCGCTAAGGTGGTTTTGGGGGGAGTTCATCCTACAGTTCTACCCCAGGAAGCGATCGCTCATTGCGATAGTGTGGTTATTGGCGAGGCAGAAGGATGTTGGAAAGAGCTCTTAGACGATTTCAGAGGGAATCGGCTAAAGAAGTTTTACCAATGTTTTGATTTTGACTTAGCCAAATTTCCCATACCCAGACTGAACCACAATCATACCCCCTTCCACGTGACCCCCATCCTCTCCACCAGAGGTTGCCCCTACGCTTGTGAGTTCTGTTCGGTTACTGATCTATATGGAAAAAAGTTAAGACACCGCAAAGTTGAAGATATCGTCAAGGAGATAGCCACAAGAGGCAGCACAAAATTTTTCTTTTTAGATGACAATATCACAGGGGATGTCAAATTCGCCAAGGAACTCTTCGCCGCTCTTTCGGATTTGAGAATTCGCTGGGTGGGTCAGGCATCCATATCTTTAGTCAAAGACAAAGTTTTGCTTGGGCTGGCGAAAAAATCTGGTTGTGCGGCTCTGTTCATCGGAATAGAGTCGGTTTCCTCTGATACTCTTAAGAAGCTCCGTAAAACCCCGAATGATGCTAAAGAGTATGGCCAAGCTATCAAGATCATTCAGGATTGCGGAATCTTGTTCCACGCCTCACTGGTGTTCGGGTTTGACGATGATGATAAGAGCATATTCGAGAAGACCCTGGACTTTCTGGAAAAAACGAAAATCGCCAGCGCCACTTTTAATATCTTGACCCCCTATCCGGGCACGACTCTCTTCGAGAGATTCAAGAAAGAAGGAAGGCTCTTAAGTACGGACTGGCGGGAGTATAACCACAGAACCGTGGTTTTCAAACCCAAAAATATGACCCCGGAAGAATTGGCTTTAGGTTTTATCTGGTTAGGAAGAAATTTTTATACAAAAGCTTCGATATTTACCAGATTTTTTCACAACTTCACTCATCCGCTGCTCTATTTTTCTCTTAACTGGGGGCTTCGGAATATTTTTGAAAATGACAAAGTGGAAGATTGCCTCCCGCATAGTCCAATCGCTATATCCGGGTCTGAGCCACGAGCTTCCGAATATCTTCAAAGAGGATAGAATATTGTATTCGCTAATCAGAGAAGTTCCAAAATCGTCCACTACACCCAGAAAGGCACTTTAAAAGTTTTGAGTTTAGAGACCCCACGGCAAAGTAGTTTTGAGATTAAGTTTTGAGAAATCTGTAGTTGCTCCATTTATGGAGCGAAGTTAAGAGACCGCCCGATAAATCGGGCAACTACAAAAGTATAACCTCTCCCTAACCCTCTCCTTATGTAAGGAGAGGACAAAGGTGAGGATAAAAAAGCAGTTTAAAAATTTAATAGGTTGTGCCAGGAGTAACTCCTGACACTGTTTATTTGTCAGGTGCTCGGATGAGTTCATCTGGGCGCAGGGCACATAAACTATAATACTAATTAAGGAGGGACAACATGAAACCAGTTACGACTCTGGCAACCATTATCTTCGCGCTAATTTCAATCGGACATCTATTACGGCTAATTTTTCAAGTACAGGTAGTGGCGGCGGGCTTGGTTATACCGATGTGGGTCAGCATCTTCGGGTGCCTTGTCCCGGCAACAATCGCCGTATTGATGTGGCGTGAGAATCGACGTGCATAAGGAGAAGTAGTAGGTCAGGTGCTCGGCTGAGCCCATCTTGGCGCAGGGTGCCCGAGTTGCGTGGCCATGAGACCATTAACCCTATTCTTAATTGTATGAAGAAGAAAACAAAGAAAACTATAACCTTTGCAGTACTCATATCCTTTTTTATTGGAGCTTTTGTAGGTGAAATAACACATGGTTTAGTTTCTTTATCTTGGGGTTTTGCGAAGAACCTAATATTCCCTACAAAGCTTGAGCTTGCGTTTACGAAATTCATCATATATCGAACGGAATCCGACCAGTTTCCTACTTGTGATATGGATATAGTTGCAAGGAGTAATTCAAATGAGAATTTGACAGTGGAACTGAAGGAGTTAAGGTTTTTCGGTCGAGATATAATATATCGATTCGGTGCGGGTCAACAAGTTATTAAGACACAAGGAGTAGATGTATTCTCAAAGCACATAACATTCCGGGATAAGGTATTGGATGACGCTTTGAAAGTACCCCAAGATTCAAACACAGCCATATTGGAGCTAAAATATCAGTATGTAGGTGCAAAATCAACAGCCACTCTAAAACTTACTGATAAAGATGTAATAAAATGTACATACTGGCAGAGCCCCGTGTTTAACTCCGATATAGAAGCAGCTGGTTTTGGAGCAATACCGTTCAGTATCGCTGGCAGGGTCTATTGGCATACTGACAAGCCACACCGCAAAAAAGGTAGCTGGGATCCTAATATCAAAGTATTTATAAACCAATATGGTTTATACGATTTCGACATGACTGAATTCGGCGGGCGGATTATCAGTAAGGATTTCTCTTTGAGTTACTACCCTCCCGCATTCAAGCGGAAGTATGGAGGAGTTTATCTTGGGTTTTTGGCATCAGATTCCGCAGAGTTTGAGCGTGCCACGTTTCCTCATCAATTATTTGGCAATCTTAGGGACTATGATGAATACAATTTGACTGGTTCAACTTTCGATCAGGATTTTTCCAAGGTAAAAGAGTTCATTTATTACGATTTCGACCCAGCTAGGAGGCAGAAGTTATTTGAAATTTGTTACGAGAATTCGAAGTATTACATTTTGCTAGTATATGAAAAACCTGAGGGAATACGACCATTAGCTCAAAACCTAGCCGCAAAAGGATATAGAGTGGGATCTGTGTCTGCGAACTTCTTTGGTGGACTTGCAGAGGTCATGACACTTATAACTCCTGAGGAAAAATTACCTAGCTTAGCAGAAAGATTTAACGCTTATGTAGACAGTCTTAATTCTGTAATAAACAACGATGGCGTTTTTGTGTTTTTTCCTGTGGCATTGGATGCTAAGACAATAAATAGAATTACTAGCGATATACGTCAACTTACAGGTAAAGAGCGGTCAGTAGCATTTGATTTCGATTGCCGACCTTTTAAGTCCAGGTTACCAAACGCACCGTTTTCGACTCCGGCTCTTACATTTCTTAATTTCTCTCAGACGACTATGAATGCGAAACTTGACAGTCTGGGTGTGAAATGGTAGGTCAGGAGCCCCGTACTTTTGACACTATTTTTTGATGCTTCGGGAATAGAAATTCCCGAACCACAAATTCTGTGTCTTAAGACTTAAATGCATCGGCATTTCTCCTCCGCCAAAGGCGAGAGATCTTGAGACTAATGCTGATGCATCAAAAAATAAATATGGATCCCCGATTAAACCCTCGGGGATGACAAAATATAGCATCAAGTGCGGAATGACATATCACTCCTGATATCCAGATACAAATAGCTAAGTAGCTTAGGGGTTCCCTGCTCCTGTGTTAAGTGCGCACGGCACCTGACCTACCAACTAAGTGCAATTGGGAACCACGAACCCCTCTTAATCTCCCCTTATCAGGGGAGAAAAATATCATGGTCCCCCTGACAAGGGGGACAACAGGGGGTTTGTCAGCACTCCATATCATAATGACAAAAATAAAGGGCAGGAGAAATTCCTGCCCTTTATTTGCCTTAGAGTCGTCTTATTTATTTAAACATCTCCCCAGCTCTTACTATTTTGAAATCCTCGGATTTTAGTTTCAGGTCAAAACCCATTATTTCACTATCCTCCTTTTGCAGGGAAGCGCCGGCTGCTCCGGTAGGATATTCAATCACTGTTCGTTTTGACAAAAGCTCCGCTTTAAACTGCTCTCCATTTGACACCACTCCAATTATGGCAATATTATCCGTAGAAATGAATTTCTTTAATGCGGCATCAAGTTCCCCTTTGGTAACTTTCTCTACGTTTGTTCCAAAATCCTTCAAAAAGGTCTTGGTGCCATAGAACTCCTCATCCATTTTCATTCCCAGAAGCCTATCCGGAGTTTCAATCTCAAAGGGGAAATGGTTTTCTTCGTATTCTTTTGCCTGTTTTAGACCATTTTCCGGAATCCCGTCATTTACCAAATCAGTCAAAAGTTTCAACACCAGCTTTATGGTGAATTTGGCATTGACTTTCTTGGGATAAGTCCAGCAACTGAAATACTGATGCAAAAGAGGATTGTTGGGCAAAGCTAAATTAGACCAGCCGTATTGTTCGAATTCCTCAAAATAACTGTAAGCGCCGTAGGACAATCCCCGTGCAGCCCTGACGATTCTAAATAACACTCCGAACATCTCCCGATGTTTGCCAAAATAAGTATCAGCTACCAGAATGGGAAAATACTCTTTATCCTGTCTTTTCAGCTCATAAGGAAAGCCAAAGCGGAGCTGAACCTGGTCTCTTCCCTCTTTTTCGATTAAGAACACTTTTCTTCCCTGGACAGGGGTTATAGTTCCATTCAGTTGCGGAACTTCCCCGACTTTCAAAACAGAAAAATCCTTCTTAACCTTTGCCACCAGGTTATTATCAATGTCACCACCCAATCCCAGAATGATATTATTCTTCAGGAAGTGCTTAGCATAAAAATCCTTTACATCCTCTTGATTAAACTTCTCAATAGTGGAGTATCTTCCTAAAGGAGAATGTCCATATGGATGACCCTGGAAAATATATTCCATAAACCCTTCCTTTACCAGCTCGGCATCATCCTGTATCAATCCGTCAATGGCGCTCTTCTGGTCTGTCTTTAGTTTCTCCACTTCTTCTGGGGGAAAGCTCGGCGCCAGGATTATCTCCGAGAAGATTGGATAGAACTTTTCTAAATTACTTTTTAGAGTCCTGCCGGTTATAACTATTACCTCGCGACTGGTCCGGATATTGATATCTCCGCTTATCAAATCCAGGGTGTCGTCAATTTGCTCGCGGGTGAAGGACTTTGTTCCTCTCCTTAACAGCTCAGCGGTAAAATAAGAAAGCCCTTCCTTGCCAGCCGGGTCATAAGCCGAGCCGGATTTTATCATACAGGCAAAATAAACCACCGGAATAGTTGGCTTCTTCACCTCGATTAGTTTTAGTCCTTCTTGCTTAGCGCAGGAGAAGCCAAGCAAGAGCAGGAAGGAAACAAAAACGATGAAGATCTTTTTCATTTTTCCTCCTATTACTCTTTTAAGATTTAGGCACCAAAGTTACCACGGTCCGATTTGTCGGAATAAAAATATCCTGGGCTGCCTTCTGTATCATCTCCGGCGTAATCTCTTCAAACCTCTCCGGCAGTTTCCACAAATATTCATAATCCCCAACCAAGGTCTGGTAATGCCCTAAAAAGTAGGCAATGGAAGAAGGTCTGTCGAGCTGATACAAAACCCCGGCTTTTTCGGAATTGACTGCTTTTTCCAACTCCTCCTTTTGCACTAACTGGTTTTTGGTTTTCTCCAGCTCTTCATAAATGACTTTTTTCACTTCTTCCAGCGACTTACCTTTTTTCAAACTAACTGAAATGGTGAACATTCCCGGGTCTTTGTTTTCCCCAACTCCTCCCCAAACCCATTCCACCAGCTGTAAATCCTTAACCAATCTCTCGGTGATTCTACCGGATGGCAGGAACAGGACTTTCTGTAAGAGCCGTAAAGCGCAATAATCATCATTATTCAAATCTAACTTCGGGGAATGGAAGCCAATCTTCATCTTGGGAGAGGTCTCTTTATCTTTCCAAACATAATTCTTTATTCTCTCTTTTTTCTGGGTTGGTTCAGGCGAAATTGTGTTATCTGGATAAGTGGCTTTCTTCCATCCACCATAATACTTTTCTATCAGCCGGAGGAGTACAGGAGTCTCGAAATTTCCTGCTATTACAATGGCACAGTGATTCGGAGCATAAAACCTGTTTTTGAAATCGATCCCGTCCTGCAATTGAATATTTTTCTCCAAATCCTCTTCAAATCCAATTACCGGATGATGATAAGTATGCACGGTATAAGCAAGTTGGGTGAATTCCCCCTCTAAGAAGCCATTCGGGTCATCCACCTCAAATCTTCTTCGCTCCTCTTTTATCGGACCCAGCTCAGTCCTGAAGGTCTCGTTATCAAAAGGCAAATTTATAATCCTATCCGCCTCAATCTGCACAATGGAATCCAGAAACTGCTCCTTGGCATTGACATAATACATAGTATAATCTTCGCCTGTGGAGGCGTTGGTCTCGGCGCCAAAAGGCGCGGTGGCACTATAATAGCTGGGAAATTTTTCTGTTCCGCGAAACATCATATGTTCAAACACATGCGCTAAGCCGGTGGTGCCCGGTTTGACTTCGTCCCGTGAACCGGCATTTACAAAAGTCATATAGGAAACCGTGGGAACGGTTTTGTCCTCACAAGTAAGAACAATCAGACCATTTGGCAGAACCGTTTTCTTGACACCAAGCTTCATCTGGTCTGTTTGGGCAAGGCAGAGTTCAGAGAGGAAGAACAGTGTGAGAAAAAGCAAGGCGATTCTTGGAAACCGTTTCATCTCTTGATAACCTCCTTTTTGGTTGGTTGGGTTTGTCTAAAGAAAATGTTTTCATGGCCAATTCGCAATGAAACAATTATCCTTATAAAAACAACTCATTCTCCCGGATCGGACAAGTCCAGCAGGTGGTTATGTCACGCTGAGTCAAGCGGAATTGTGCAAACCACCAAGCATGCCTGATGGGATTTTGAAGAACATCTGATTTCTCTCGCTTTGGATAGTGAAAGCTAGTCCCACTCGTCTATCTCGCCCTTCTCTTTTAGCCTCTCATATTCCGCTGAATGTTTTTCATCCAATTCCTCTTTGCTGATTCTGCCAGTCGTCATGCCCCAATTTATGGGATAGATTTCCGGGCTGAAGAAGACGAAATAGAAATGCCACACTATGATTGCCAGAGAAGCCAAAAGGGCTTCATAAAAATGAATTGATTTAAAGACATCCAAAAGCCACTTGGGGACAAATCTCAAGGAGAAGTCGGGAAACCATAATACGAGACCGGTGAATATCATCACAAAACCGCCCCAGACCAAAGCCCAGTACTCCGCTTTTTCACCATAATTATAGCGATCGAATTTTGGTTTTTTCCTTAATAGTCCCAGCTTATGAAGCACGTTTTGTATGGCCTGCAGCATATCATTTGGCACAGGGAAGATGGCTTTGAGTTGCTCTTTGCCTCGAGCGGTGAAAAGGATGTAATAGAGATTATAAAGGCAAAGGGCTATGAAAATCGAAGCGGCTATCCTATGCACCATTGCGCGCATAGCCATATTGGCGGCTGATCTGGCCATCCAGGAGAAAAGGAAAAAGTCCGGAAACCTGAGCACGAATCCGGTGTAAGCCAAAAGGGTAAAGGTTATAAATAAAAGAATATGCTGAAGCCTTTCGGAGAGCGTGAATCTTAATATCTCTTCCTTAGCGCTTTGCCTATACTTATCAATGGCATGTCTGATCAAATCCAATAAGTTATGCAGGAACATTAAACCGATCACCAGAATTATTAAGAAAGTATATAAAGACCGTATAAAGGAAGCACCTTTTTCCTCATCGCTGAAATGGAACTTGCCTCTGGCAAAGTTCACTCCTGCACCAGTATGGCATTTGGCACAAGTCTTAGGCAGATTCTCCCTTGAGACCGTTGACCTGGCATCGGATGAAGGCCTTACGTTATGAGCACTATGGCAATCAGAACAGTCTGGCATCCTTTTGTCACCAGCCATGACTTCGACCCCGTGATAGGGGTCGTGATAACCAGTGAGCTTCTTTTCGGTTACGCCAAACTGTTTTACCACCTTTTCTTGCAGATGACACCCCGAACAGGTAAGTTTGGATATGTTGGCAGGGTAGATAGTAGAATTCGTATCCCCGGCAGCAAGAATATTATGCGCTCCGTGACAGTCGGTACAAGTGGCTGAGCGAAGTATTCCTCTCTCCAATGCCCTTCCGTGAACATCTCCTTTGTACTCCTCGTAGGAATCGATATGGCATTTGGAGCAAAGTTGAGGAATATTGGCTTTAGAAGCCAAGGATTTGGCATCTAAAGGAGATTCGGTTGCGTGACTATGATGACAGTCACTGCAGGTTAATGATTCTTCCATCTTCTCTTTGATGAGGAGCTCTCCGTGAACGCTTCCGGCAAAATCACTCCTGGCCTGGGGATGACACCTTCCGCAAACACCAGGAAGATTGATACGACTCACCTTCGATTCTTTGTCCGCGATTTTTCTTATATCGTGTGCTCCATGGCAATCTTGGCAATCAGGAGCATTTTTCAAGTTCTGCTCCAGTGCTTTTCCATGAACTCCTTCTTTATACGATTTCAAAGGGGTGGGATGACATATTCCGCAATCGATTTTACCTGGCTTGGTCTCGTGGACTTCGGGTCTTACTCCCTTGTGGCAGGCAACACAGCTGAGCTTGGCGTGGACAGAATTATCCAGGGTATTCAAGCCCGGCTGGTCATGGCATACTAGGCATTCTTCCTTAGTCTGAGCAGAGACACCAGAAAAAGAGTAAATAGAAAAAACGAAAAGTAAAGCCAAGGTACGGAAGATTCTCCCCAATCTGTCCTCCTGTTACTGGTGCTTCCATCCTTTTTATAGAGACTAAATATCACACATCCACTTTTTCTTGTCAAGCCCTTTTGGGGCAGACAATGTATTAACTTGAAACGTACTAACCTCATTCACCGCTTTGAGTCATTCTGTATAATCTCTTTCAACATCAGTGCGTTCCGAACAGCTTTTCCTATATGACAATTATTGAAGAAAACTAAGGTTTGACTTGCTTTGGAATCGAGGTCCTTTATTGGGTCAACGAATTTCTTTAGTTCTTCTTGCGAATACAAATAGTCATACCTTGAACTCTTTTCAGCTTCGAACCAGTCTTTATTCCTTCCATGAAACCTGAAATATGCTATGTCCGAAGTTATGGCTGGGTTGAAAGGCATTAGCCCTTTTAGGTTGGGTTCATCTACAATACAGTATCCTAAATCCTTGTCTTTTAGAAAATCCAGGACTTCACTCTTATGCCAATATCTGTTCCTAAATTCTATAACGATTGGGATTCCTAAAACCTGCTCTTTGAACTGTTTCAGATAATCAAAGTTGTCTTTGGCAGGATAGAACGAATATGGAAATTGAGCAAGTATACACAGGAGTTTTCCTGAATCGACAAAAGGTTGAATGGAGAATTTGAAATTCTCGAAACTCTTTTTGTTATTCTTTTTGTCTTTTATCTTGTGTGTCATTTCACTGTTGGCTTTAATTGAGAATCTGAAATCAGGAGAAGTCCTTTTGACCAAACTTTCCATAGATTTACGGGAAGGCAGGGCATAATACGTTGAATTTATCTCCAAGACATTAAAACCTAAAATTCTTTCATAATACAAAAGTAGTTGGTTTTTCTTCAGGTAAGTGGGATAAACTGGTCCTATCCAGCTGTCAAAGGAAAATCCGCTTGTTCCTATCTTAATCATTCTATTTCCCCTTGGTTTAAGTTGCCACTTTAAAGCCGGGAATATGCTTGTGAGGCCTCCAGGCGGGAGAGATGACATTTCCCTCTATCGCTGGTTTGAGCAGTTTAGCGTAGGTGATGGTGAACTCGCCAAACTTATCATTTATCTGATCTAGGGCATAAAGCAGCCCCTCCCTTCTTCTTTCTTCCGGAAGAATATCTAGCTGCTTTGCTCCTTGAATTAAATTGGAGACGCTCACCCCAGTTAATCTAACCCCTCGATGTTGAATAAAAAGCGTATCTAAGATACCGAGGGTAGCTTCATAGATAAGCTTCCCATCATCAATAAATTTCTTGAGGGTATGCTGTTTAGCCACGGTTTCGAAATCTGCGTATCTTAAAATTAAAGTAACTGTCCTGCCCTGGTAATTCTCCCTCCTCAGCCTTCTTCCAACTTTCTCAGATAGCTGCAAAAGATGCCTTTTGACTATCTCTTTATCATGGGCGTCCTCCTGTAAGGTCAGAGAATGCCCCATAGATTTAACTGGTTCTTTTTCATAATAATATCTTACTGGACTTTCATCTTCGCCCAAGCCCATATGGTGAAGATATAGGCCGATGATTCCAAATCTTCTTTGTAATATCTCAAAGGGATATCTGCCCAGCTGTCCGCAGGTATAAATTCCAAATTTATTGAGATGCTGAGTCATTTTGGTTCCAATCCCACAAAGCTCGGAGATGGGAACATTTTCTAAGATTTCCAATACTTTATCTTTGGTTAAGACGGTTAAGCCATCCGGCTTTTTGCTCTCACTGGCAAACTTAGCTAAAAGCTTATTAGGTCCTATCCCAACTGAACATGCTAAACCCAATTCATTTTTTATTCTTTGCTTTATCTTTTGGGCTATTTCAACAGGAGTGCCAAAAAGTCTTTCTGTTCCGGTTATATCCAAAAATGCCTCATCAATTGAGAAGACTTCTACCTGGGGAGTGAAATCGATATAGATATTGAATAACTTGGTTGCAGTATCAACATATTTATCCGGGTCGCATTCAACCAGAATAGCATCCGGGCATAACTTTTTGGCTTGGTAAATGGTCATTCCGGTCTTTATACCAAATTTTCTAGCTTCATACGAGGCAGTGGCGACCACGGTCCTTCCTTTTGGATTGCCACAGACTAAAATCGGCTTCCCTCTAAGGTAAGGATTTGATCTTTGCTCCACTGAGGCAAAGAAAGCATTCATATCAACGTGGAGTATAGTTCTATCTGACATATCAACCCTCAGTTTCAATATTAGCTAATTTCCAGACCATAGATTCGGTGTTATAACAGATCTCAAATAGATTATCATTCGTGTCTATAACTGAAAAATGACATACTTTCGCTTTCCCATCTTGAGAAATCCAATTGTAGGTGATTTGAGAGATTTTATATTTTCTATTTCCCCATAAGAAATAGATTGGCTTTAACTTCTTGCCATCTCCAAAGATAGCAACAACTTTTATCATCTCATCTATCTGGGTAACCATATTCCTCACCTGGCATATTATACTGCACAAATGTGCAGTTGTCAAGATATTTCTATGAGAGCTTTGAAAAACTTGTTTGGCAGGGCTGTCCCGCCTATGGCGGGATGCCTACGAGACTGCACGAATTCCACGAATTCCACGACTTCCCCGAATTCTGGGTTTTGAGATGTGCCTTGAGATAACTCCTTGATTTTTCGTCGCCAGGATCCGTAGGATAGGTCGGGCACCCTGCCCCACCACCCTCTTCCACTTTTAACGACAATCAGTCAACACCCATAAACTCGTTTGACCCCAAAAAAAAATGGGCGACCGCAAGGCCGCCCGAAACGAAACTCGATATTTATTTCTTAAGTTATTACCATACTACTCCAGCCGTGACACCCACCGAAGCGCCTTTGGAAGGATACCAGATAACCGGCACATCGATTTTCACCATACTAAAGTTAAATCCAATGCCGGTCATAATGCGACCACAAGCAGAAGATGGACTAATGCCCAAAGTGCTTCCATTGACTCTGACTTTCCCGGCTGTTTGTGACACGGTATCCGGCAATCCCTCAACTCTCACGCCCCCTTTGGAGCTCAGTACGATATCCGAGGAGCCGAAGTTGAAGTCAACACCTGCGCCCAAATTCAAATTGAAAAGCCAGAGAAGCTGGACTGAAGTGGATATATCCACAGGTATTGTGGTGGTCTTCACATCAAGCCCTAAGTTGAATGACGGATCAAGCAAAAGCTGTGCATTGGTGCCTGGATAGTAGGGGTCTAAACCAACTAAATCCTCTGCTATTTCATCCTGCTCTATTTTAAAATCCACTTTACTGGAGTGATACAAGAGCCCGGTGCCCAAGGATAAGCCTCTCCATTTGAAAAGTTTCTGCCCCTCACCAACTCCTTTAACCAGACAATAGTTGGCGCCAACGCCGAAAACGGTGTTCTTGATTTCAACATCCTCTTGCGGCTTTAAGCTTAAAGTCCCGAATTTCACATTCATATAAAGCCCGGGGTGAAGAGAGCTTGCATTAAAACCCAAATTGATAAAAGATATACCCGCGCCCACACCAGCATAAATATCGCCATCTTTGTCAATGACATCTTCGAGGTCATTGTAGTAATCCGGGTCAAGGCTGGGAAGCTGAACACCAACCATAGCGCCAACAGTTACCGCACAATGCAGGTAATTCTGGTAACCCTGAAGCGTAGCCACTTGACTGGAATAGACGTTGGCATTGCCAAAACCCTTGGCAAGGTTTTCCATTCGCTTGAATTTCGCGAGATTATCACTTGCGTCGTCTATAGCAATATTGAACGCATCAGCTAATATGGCGTTTATCTCGGTATCGTGTCCGGAGCTGCTGACTGTGGGTGCAGTTCCCGATACATCAGCCGCCTGGGAATGTTGCCCATTTGCTACCACAAACAACAACCCTATCGCGAGCAGCATTAATGCTCTTCTCATAGAGCCTCCTTAAAAGGTTTGAGATTTATTTTCCAAGAACTACCTTCTAGTCATCATGTCAAAGTGTCATAATATAAACCATTTCCTCCTCAAGTCAACTGAGAATTTTTGACATTGTCCTTTTGCTTTTGTTGTAAGTTTTAACTTGCAACTTCACTGGGTATATTTTATTTTGATGAAATTGAATTAATCTGACTAAACAGCTTCAAAAATCAAACTTATATGTCACTGCCAAAATTCTCCAGATTTTTAGGTCTTATCAGAAGCTATGATTCCAGGATGTGGATTCTCTTCTCCGGATGGATGGTTTCATCTATGGGATTTGCTATGGTTATCCCTTACTTGAGCATCTATTTCCACAATCAGATGAAAATCCCTATGGCACAAGTAGGCCTTCTCTTTGGAATAGGAGCAATTGTTCGAGCACTTTCTGGTCTTTACGGTGGTAACCTCTCAGATAAACTTGGCAGAGTTAAGATAATGGGTTGGGCTCAATTCTTAAGAGGAGTTTTCTTTCTCTTGATGGGATGGCTTGCCTGGAAAGGGGGAAGTTTTCTTCTCTGGTCTTTAGTGTTAATCCTAAACTGGCTATTTGGTGGTTTTTATCAGCCCGTGGCAAATGCTATGGCAGCGGACATGGCTCCCAAGGAGAAAAGGGTGGAAGCGTATAGCATTCTGCGCATTGCAGGGAATATCGGCTGGGCTTTTGGTCCAATGATTGGAGGATTTCTGGCTTCTACCTCCTATCCTATTCTTTTTGTTTTCGCTTCCTTATCAACTTTCATCTCCTCTTTTCTTATACTGTCTTTTTTGCCGGAAACTATTAAAATCAACCACTCAGAGGAGAAATTCACTCTTAAGGATATGGGCAAGCTAAAATCGGACCATCTTTTTCTCCTTTACTGTTCTATTTGTCTTTTGCTTTTTGTGGTAATTGGGCAATTAGTTTCAACTATATCGGTTTTCTCAGTTGATTATGTTGGCATTTCTGAATCTAATCTGGGCTTCCTCTATGCCATCAACGGCTTTGTTGTCATCTTTTTTCAGCTGGCTGTTACCAAACTGACCCAGAGAAGAAACTTAATCCAAGTGCTCTTTTGGGGAAGTTTAGGTTATTCCTTGGGTTATTTCTTGGTTGGGTTCTCCTCGTCTTTTGCCTGGCTCTTCGTCTGTATGCTTCTTATCTCTTTTTCTGAGATTACCGTATTACCCGCCTCAATGGCGATCGTGGCTAATCTCTCCAAGGAAAAACATCACGGCTTGTATATGGGTGGGTATGGGCTTTTCTATTCTCTGGGCTGGTCTTTTGGACCTTTGGTAGGAGGGGTTCTGATTGACCTTTTGAATAATAAACCAGTGCTCTTATGGGGAATAATCGCTTCCTTGGGAATCTTATCTGCTCTGGGTTTTAGCTGGATTGGAAAAAAACTGCCCAGGGAGGCTATCCTTCCGCCAGCAAAATAGTATCACTAGCACTGGGCTCCTGACCTACCTTCTAAAGAACATCATAATTACGGCCCAGAATATAAGTGTGCCAGCCCCTAATGCAAGTATGCCAATTATAACCCAGATAAGAGGTGAAATTCCCTTAGAGGCAGACTGTTTTTCCATAATGTTCCTCCTTAGCTTTTGTTTGACTTACCAGATTATATGGATAGGGCCCTCTTAAAGTTACAAATATGTTGCCTGTACTTTATGGAATGGATTTCACAATTGATTAGGTTATATTAGAAGTAGTAGTTGTGGTCACGAGCCCGTGACTCTTGACTTACTCGTACTTGGCCTGGATTCTTTCTATCCTAAATGGAAAAATGGAAACTCTCAAGCATTAATAGTGTAAAATAGAGAAGATCATCTAAATCCTTTAAGAAAAGGAGAAAGTAATGAGAAAAAACCTTACATCATTCATATCACTGATAGTGATTTTGGGTTTCGCTTGTATGGCATATGCTGGCAATGAAGCAACGGTTCGCTTTCCCCAGACCAACGCTGGAAAGCTGGCCGAATCCTATTTCAGCGCATTCAACAGTCATAACGAAAATGACATGCGGACATATTTGGAGCAGAACTTCGCACCAAACACCCTCAAGGAGCGCCCCATCGAAGAACGCATGGCGGTATATCGGCAGCTCAAGAGCGACCTGGCAACATTGGAGCCGGTAAAAATTCTCAAGGAGAGTACGGATGCGATCAAGCTTGTTGCTCGCTCTGCAAAGGAGGCGTGGCTTGAGCTTACCTTCGAGTTCGAAAAGAACGCGCCTTATAAGCTCCTGGGCATAAGGATCATGCGCCTGGAGGAAGCACCTGATCTTAGTGCTCCGACGAGTTTGATGACCGAAACGGAGATGCTGAAGGAGCTCAATACTTTTATGGATGGGATATCAGTTAAGGACGAGTTCTCTGGAGTGGTTCTGGTCGCCAAAGGACAAAAGCCAATCTTCCGTAAGGCTTATGGCTTGGCGAGCAAAGAATATAACGTCCCTAACCGCGTGGATACGCGCTTTAATTTGGGTTCGATCAGCAAATTTCTGACTCGCATCGCGATTGAACAGCTCCAGGGAAAAGGCAAACTGAGTTTGGATGACCCGATCGGCAAATATCTTCCGGACTATCCTAACAAGGAAGCAGCTGAGAACGTAACCATACGCCATCTATTGGAGATGACTTCCGGAATAGGAGATTTCTTTGGTGA
>Ga0214474_1000794_pt1 | contig 15149 bp, 11 predicted proteins | sample RVTome_2_FD_187335 | JGI IMG/M metagenome (GOLD analysis project Ga0214474, IMG submission 187335) | Soil microbial communities from uranium-contaminated site in the Upper Colorado River Basin, Wyoming, United States - RVT95D214 HiSeq ...
TCGACTGGGAAAATAAGGGCATTCAGTTTGCTACCCCATATTCTTGTTAAATAGTGAACCGGTACACCCAACTGGGTGCCTCCATAGACGATGAGAGCAGTAAGCCCTGTTTCCTTCAACTTTTTTTGAAGAAGTGACCAGCGACGTTCTTTCTCTTTCAGACTCAGCTCTGGCTTCGGTTGTTGTGCCCTCATGTTCTTCTCTCCTCTACGACTTATTCTTTTTCAAGTCTATTCGCTTAGTTAAGCTCGAAATGGCCACTATATATCACCTGTTTGGGTATTCTGTCAAATCCCCGTATTGAATCAAAATGATTTGAAAAATTGTTAATAAAATAATAATAATGTAGTATTACCATATAAAAAATATAATATGTCGACTCAACCCATAGGGAATTTATTAAGCCGTAGTTTTGTTTTAACTTTTTTTGCCCAATTTTTTTTACAATCCATTTTTTATATTCTTATCCCCACCCTCCCAATCTATCTTTCGAGATCAGGATCTAATGAGATAGAGATTGGCATTCTTATTGGAATCTTTACTCTCTCTTCTATTGTCCTCAGACCTTTTGTCGGAAGAGCACTTCTAAGAACTTCTGAAAAAAGATTTATGATCATCGGCACCCTTCTGTTTGTTCTCACCTCCCTCGCCTATCTAATTGCTCCTCCTTTTTGGCCTCTGTTGGTAGTAAGACTCTTTCAAGGGGTTGGATTCGCATTCTTCCATACTGCGTCATTTACGTTGATCGCCAATATCAGCCCAGAGACCCAAAGGGGGCAAAGCCTCAGTTACTTTATTTTAGCTTCCACCATCTCCGGGGCCTTAGCTCCTCCCCTCGGAATCATCCTTATCAACCACTTTAGTTTCTCCCTCCTCTTCTTGGTCTGCTCAGGTCTGTCGTTATGCTCATTATTCATTACTACTTTATTGAGAACGAAACAAGCCGCTCCACCGAAGGATTCCTCCATTGATAGTGGCTCATTAATCAGTCGAGAAGCTCTTCCACCGTCCATCATTAATTTTCTTTCCTTCTCCGTCTGGGGAGCTTTAAATGCCTTTTTCCCTCTTTACGCAATCAATCATGGAATGGCCAATCCTGGACTCTTTTTTACCATTTTAGCCATTATACTTATTTTGGGCCGTTCGATCGGTGGGAAGATATTTGATCTTTATAGCAAGGAAAGAATCATCCTGCCTTGTCTTGCCACGGGCATCATTGCGATGATCATTCTCGCTTTTTCTAAAACGGTCCCAATGTTTATTCTTGTTGCAGTGGTCTGGGGGATTGGATTTGCCTTTCTAACCCCTTCTTTAGTTGCTTACGCTCTTGATCATGCAGGGTCTTCATCGGGTCCATCGATGGGGACGTTTACAGCCTTCTCGGATGTGGGATTGACTTTTGGACCAGTGATCATGGGCATCATCCTCCATTCGACCAACTATCCGATCATGTTCCTCTGTTTAGCCTTCACCGGACTCATCAACCTCAATTATTTCTATTTTTTTGCAAGAAAACAGGGATAATCGTTACCTACATGGGCTAACTTTAGGTGAACAATAATAGGTGTAAAAGATGGATTGTTGACTGAGTTGAATTACTTTTTTCCAGGGTGCTTGTCTACCGTATCTTTAGAAATGACTGGTCTTATTCTTCTTGACGGAAGAGGAAGAATGGTTTACATGATCAAATATTATTTTGTCGCCCCCACATCTTAAATTGAGATGGCAAAGAAAGAGGAAATTCCTCAAAATACCCGGTCTGAACCAAACCTACATGGTGATGAAGTCTCAATCCCCAACCATAGTCATTATCGTTGGATCATGCTTGCCCTCTTATGGCTTCTCTACTTCTCCTTTGGCCTGATTACTCGTTCCATCGCTCCCTTAGTCACTCCAATACTTAAAGACCTTCAGATGAACTATTCCCAAATGGGGACGATCCTGGGATCATGGCAGTTGGCCTATATCCTTGTCTCCATTTTTGCTGGGACCATCATCGATAAATGGGGCATACGAAAATCTCTCTTTGCCGGAACCATCATGATAGGCCTCTCTGCCCTATTACGCTATTTCCCTGAAGGATTTACAGGGATGTTATTTGCTGTTGCTCTCTTTGGAGTTGGTGGCCCTATGATCTCCATTGGTTGTCCTAAGACAATTGCCGTATGGTTTCGAGGAAGCGATCGAGGAACAGCTATTGGGACCTATATGACAGGTTCCTATATCGGTATGCTCACCGCTCTCACGTTAACCAACAGCTTTGTCATGCCACTGACCGGATATTCCTGGAGGCTTACTTTTGTTTTCTATGCTTTGGTAGCCTTTACCATTACCCTCCTCTGGTGGTTCTTCGCGAGGGATGTCAGTTTATCTGTACCTGCTGAAAATCCAGGTATCACTGAAACTTTTATCAAACTTATGAGGATACGAAACGTTCAGATCGTCTTGATTATGGGTCTTCTCTCTTTTGCAATCCTTCATGGTTTTAGCATTTGGCTTCCCAAGATCTTAGAGGCGAAGGGACTATCTCCGACATCGGCTGGTTTCACCGCTTCGATCCCCGCTGTTTCAGGAATTCCAGCCCTTCTCACCATTCCTCGCGTTATACCTCCATGCTTTCGCCACCGTTTCGTCGCCTTATCCGCTTTATTAACAATACTCACATTACTTCTGACAGTGACCACATCAGGTCCCATCCAGATTGCAGGACTCATTCTTCACGGGATCACTGGATCCGGCTTTTTACCCATCCTCACCCTCATTCTGATGGAAACGCCTGGGGTTGAGCCAAGATTCATGGGGTCAGCAGGTGGACTCTTCTTCTGCATTGCAGAGATTGGCGGGTTCACAGGACCCCTCATCATGGGCTTTCTTGCCGATTTCACAGGCACCTTTCTCGCTGGTGTCATTTTCTTTGCAGTTCTGAGCTTAATCATTTTGGGTCTTACCTTTATGCTGAAAACCGAGGCCACAACCTAATCCATACTCTTATTTCTTCACTTCTTAGAATTAATTATTTTGGAAAATGGGATAAGAATTGATTCAAGGATAACGGTTCGATCCCAAAACCCTTTTAGTTATTAAAAAATAGTGTTTTTGTGATATTTTTACTTTAGAATATAGGAAAGGTATAGGAAGTGGTTGAATTCAATTCATTCTGAAAGGAGAAATGAATGATACAGTATAAGGATAGGCACAAATTGAGAAAACATGATTTTGACATCTTGAAGAAGTTTGAATTCAAGTATCTCCCGGTTGGGTTTAAATTCCTTAATGCAGAGAGTGACATTGAAGGATTGGAATTAGAGCGACTTGACAAGAGGATTGCCTGGTGCCAGATGCTTTTAGAAGCCCAGGGAGGGAAATCCTTCTATGCCACAGCAGAAAATCAGTTCTGCGAACCAGGCATCTTTCTGACAGGCCATGGTGAATTACCCCCTATTGCCTCTGGAGGCCGGATTGGACCAGCCTTCGAGATCTATACAGATGAACGCACAAACAGGCGAGTGTATAACTATATTTATCGTCTTGCGCCCGGTTCAGTTTTTTGCACTGCGTTTGCCCCGATCAATAAATTGACATTCGACCCGGACCTCCTTATCATCACCTGCGATCATATGGACCAGACAGAAAGGGTGCTAAGGGCTATTCAATATGACACCGGCGATCCCGTCATAAGCAAGATGACCCATGTCATGGGATGCAATTGGATGTTCAACTATCCCTTTGTTACAGGCAACATCAATTACCTTACCACAGGCATTTGTTACGGGATGAAGATGTATAAGCTCTATCCCCCCGGTATGCAGATTGTCTCGATTCCTTGGCATCATATCGACAGAGTGATGAGAAACATGAATGAGATGGTTTGGACTATCCCCGGGCACACAGACCAGAAGGAGGAGTTTTATAAAATTGCTCATGGAAGGTTAGGAATTGAGCAGATCATTTAACCAGGGGAAGAAGTGAGAATAATAATAGGAAGCTAACGAGTAATAATAAAAACATTTTTTTAATGGGCCTAAGTTTCTTCATACTTTCCCAACCGGAATGATATAAAGGGGTTCCTCCTTTATACCTAATACTTCCTGGATTTCTTTATCTCTAAAAGCTCCGATCATAACCGAACCCAAATTTAGAGAAATAGCCTGGAGTGAAACATTTTGCCCCACATGACCTACTTCCATATGAACATAGCGAAGGCCCCGCTGGCCATAATGGCCGGTTGTTCTATCGTATTCTGCGGCAATGATAATACTGGCCTGGGCCTCCCCAATCATCGTTTGCCCTAAGGCAGATTGGGATAATTTTTTCCGGATATCTTGCTCTTTTGTCATCTCAAGACTATGTCTGGAAGAAGAGTAATGATAGACCCCCGGTTCTAATCCTTCCACATCTCCCGCTACCAGATAGGTTTCTAAAGGATAGGTGGCTCCAGCCGAAGGAGCCGTCCTCCGATAAATGTTTCTGCCCGAAGCGGCCCAAAGGAGCTGGGAAACCTGTTCTAAACTTAATGAACCTCTCTTGTAGTCTCTGACTGACCTTCTTTTATTAAGTGTTTCTTCTATCGAAGTGAGCCCCTTTTCTTTCGGTTTTGGAAGTATAATATCTTTGGACACGTTCACCACCTTACATTTTCTTTACGCCTTCCCTAAGTCCTTTCCAATTACTTTCCAGAGAATTTCCTCCATCTCAGAAGATAGCTTGGTCATTCTCTCTCCCTCCTTTGATTTGATCCGAACTTCATACATGGTCTCGAGTTGAGGAAGGATTTTTTTCAGTTCTGGTGTTCTCTCTACTTTCTGGTTAATTAACCTACGCTGATCGAGAGCTCTTTCAAAGTCTTTCTTATCAATTGGAATGTTATAGAGTAAATTCAAAATCTCCATCAGCCGCAATTTACCCAAATAATCTTCTTCCAAAACAACATATTGGGGTAAAGAAACGATAAACAAGATCGTTTCAACGCCAAACTCTTGTGCTTTTTGGGTGATCAAAATGGTAATGGTTGTCGGACCCTGGTAACTACTTGGCAGTGCCCCCGATTTCTTTAAATCCTGCTCTGCTTCTCTCCCAATTGCTCCCCCATTGATAATTAAAGGTCTGGTGTGAGGTACCACATCATACATGCTCCCTAATAAAATATATTTCTTCACCTTGAGGGTCTTGAGAAGTCTTAAAACAGAATCAACATAAACTTCAGACAGGGCATGAGGCTCAAGAAGGTGAAGAAAGAGAAGATCATTTCCACTTTCTCTCTTAGCATAGCGTAGTGCTACATTTGGAACGGCTACTTTCCGAATACCCTCTTCAAGATAAAGATTTGGGCGATAACGGGTAAAATCGAAGAAGTGACCAGGTTTAGCGAGCCTGGCCAACTCCTTGGCTTCAAATTGAGTCTCTAATTCTCTCAGGACCATAGTTCCGACATTGTTCACATCTATCCAAGGATGAAGGATGGCAAATACATAAGGCTCATTCAATTCAGGTAAAGGTTCCTTTACCTGAAAAGCACCTATTCTCACTTTTTATACCTCCAATGGTTTCTTTTGTTAAGTATTATAAAAGAATATTAATATTTCTGGAAATATTTTTTTAGGCAATCCTTCATGACAGGTTCGTCATCCACAAGCCATAAAAATATTCCCCCCCCACCCAACCCTTCCCCCCCTCGAAAGACTGTGTCGTAATTGGATCAAGGGGAGAGAAGACTCTGAAAAACGGAACAGACAGACGGGTGAGAAAGCTTTAGAGCGGAACCTCCAAACAATTAGATTCAGAGGCCTCAACCCCATGAAAAAATTACCTTTTCAGCAACGAGGACAATTACCCATAACTCTAAAAATCCGCATTCTAAAGTTTTGGAACCCGACTGCCTGTTCCGTCCATTCGGCCCTCCATCCTATTACGACACAGTCTCTCGGGGGAGGGATGTGACGTTACCGAAATTTATATACCTATGTATTTCAAGGCATTCTTCCCGGCGATGCGGCCGGAATTGACTCCAAAGGCAAGTGTCCCTCCGCATGTTATTACATCATAGCTGTCCCCATAAATTCCACCCGCATCCATTCCACCGGCATAGAGTCCTGGAATGGGGTTCTCTTTTTTATCCACTACCTCCATTTTGTGGTTGATCTTAATACCACCTAAAGTTCCTAAGAAAACCAAATTACTTTTTAGGGCATAAAACTTTGGGCCCTTCAGAGGTCGAAGATATTTTGGATTCTTGGCAAAAAGACCATCATGACCCTTTGCACAAAATCCATTGTACTCCTCGACAGTCGCCTTTAAGACAGTTGGATTCAGACCAATTTCCCCTGCCAATTCCTCAACGGAGTTTGCTGCGTATACGTCCGGGGCCTTTGTTTCTAATGCCTCCTTCAGCGCTTCACCAATATTGAGACGCTTCCCTGGAGGGTAAATGCGTCCCGTACCCATGTCCGTACCCTCCTCCATCCAATAGTTCACCAATGACTCATCAAAGATTGTGAAGACGGATTTTCCTTTCAGTCTTGCCATGGCATTGCCATCAAAGGCAAAGTTACCTATAATGCTTTCATCGCAATACCTTTCTCCATCCTGAGTAACCCGAAGCGTTGGTTGATTAGATGCACTTTCCAAGGGACTGATGAAACTGAGACCTACTCCCAATACAGGTCCTCCCCTGATGAACTGGAGGACTCCCATACCTTCCTCAGCGGCCCCTATTTCCCAGGCCATGCGAATTCCCTCCCCCATCTTGTCCACATTGCCGACAGGAAAGAGATTCACTCCCAGGTCAAATCCGGTATATTTCTTGATCCATTCTTTATTATTCGCATAACCGCCCGTAGCAATAATGATTGCCTTCGCATCGATCTTTAACTCTTCTCCGTCTTTTTCAACAATGATGCCGGTGATCTTATTACCTTCTTTGATAAGCTTCTTTGCTTGTGTTGCAAGCCAGAATTCAACACCCTTTTCCTTGGCCCTTTCTGTCAATGTCTTTATCATCATCGATCCTCGCTCTGTTTCAGGACCTTTTAAAATATGCCAGACGACAGGGCCACCCGGAACATTGGTCGTAACCTCATCGAATTCTACTCCTTGCTGCTGAAGCCAGGTGATCGTCGCAGCCGATTCATCAACAAATGCCCTCACTAAGCGGGCATTCGCCCGCCAATGGCTGTACTCCATGATGGTCTTAAAGGCGTCATCACGTGTGTAGCTGACATATTGTTGACGCTGCATATCACTTTCTGCCCCAAACATCCCCTCGGCAAAATTTGAGACCCCCCCTAAACTCCGCATCTTTTCGAGAATGATGACCTTAGCGCCGCCTTCTACGGCGGTCAAGGCCGCAACTAATCCTGTCGAACCAGAGCCAACCACCACGATATCGAATTCTGTATTTACTCTGCTCATTGTTCCCTCCTTTATTACCCAAAATTACTCGGTTTCACCCTCTCCCATCAATCTACTACCAAGCCTCCGTCCACGGGTAAGGCATGACCGGTGATGTATGAAGCCTCGTCCGAGCATAGCCAGATGGCAGCGGCCGCAACCTCTTCGGGCTCGGCCATCCGTCCCATGGGGACCTTCGTATTCATAACTTCAACAATTTCTGGGGAAACAGCCACCAGACTCTCATACATTCCTGTCCGGGTAGGTCCTGGGCAGACGCAATTAACCCGAATACCTTTTCTTGCAAACTCAATTGCAGTCGACTTCGTCAATCCTACAACCCCATGCTTGCTGGCAGGATAGGCAGGATTGCTCGGTGCAGCGATCAATCCTGCTGCCGAGGACGTATTGACAATAGCGCCTTTGCCCTGTTTGAGCATCTGAGGAATTTCATGCTTCATGCAAAGCCAAACACTCTTGAGGTTGACATCGATGATCTCATTCCAGTCTGTTAGAGTGAAATCAATAGTGGAGACGAACACTTTGTGAATGCCTGCATTGTTGAAGGCACAATCCAGTCTGCCATAAGTCTCAACGGTTTTCTTGATCAGATTTTCCACGTCTGGTTCATGTGACACATCCGTCTTCACGAAGATCGCTTCACCTCCTGCCTCTTTAATACGGTGTATCGTTTCTTCACCATTCTTAACATCCACATCAGCCACTACGACCTTCGCTCCTCTCTGTGCAAAACCCAAGGCCGCTGCCCTGCCTATTCCATAGCCTCCTCCAGTTACAATTACCACTTTGTCTGTAAATTCCCCTCCCATTGGTACCTCCATTGTTCAGAAAATAAGGGTTTCGTCTAACGGCAACGGTAAGGATGCCCGTATCGTCATTCGGTCACGTCTTTCGTCTTGAAGAAGTTACCGTAACCCTTTGACCCTAAAACAAACGGGCTTCGTAGCCGTAACCTTAACATCAACCAAATAACTCAACCAATTTTCATACTTTGAGGGTGACAAATCCGTCATGAAAGATCGCTTAGAAATCAATGCATCAAGTGGCCGCCTGTAATATTAATGGCCTGTCCCGTCATGTAATCGGATTCAGGTGATACCAGGAAGAATATGAGCTTCGCGATATCCTCGACTGTTCCCATTCGTCCAAGGGGAACCATCTTGGAAAGCATCTTGTATTCTTCCTCTCGGTACTGCTCTATGGTCTTACCCGTCTTCTGGCTGTCGCGTATGGCAGTCTCATCTCGAAGATTAGTGGCGAAGAAGCCTGGATTGATCGCATTGACATTGATTTTGTATGGTGCCAATTCCAGGGCCAGAGACTGAACCAATCCAATGATAGCCCACTTAGAGGCGGCGTATGCAGCACTCCCGGGGGCACCAATCTTGCCTGCTGCTGAAGCTATGTGAACAATCTTTCCCCCCTCGTTTCTCCGAATCATATCCTTAGCAACTGCCTTCGAAATAATGAAAGCGCCGAAAGTGTTTACATCAAAAACCCGGTGCCATTCTACTTCGTCACCATCAACGACAGGGATACCCACTGTTCCACGAATACCAGCACAATTGATTAGGATATCTATCTTGCCGAATTTGTCCAGGGCGGTCTTTACCCCAGCATCAACTGCCTTGGAATCCTCAATACCTCCCACCACCGCCAGCGCCTTATGGCCCAGCGCCCCTATTTCCTTAACCACCTCTTCCAAACCCTTCCAGTCCTCATCTCCAGCCCATGCGCTCTTTGGTGCCGGGAATTTGTCGTTCACTACCACATCAGCCCCTTCCCTCGCCAATCGCAATGCGACCGCATGTCCCATGCCCCTCTTGCTTGCCGCACCTGTAATAAAAGCTACTTTGCCATCAAGAACATTACCCATTTTAATACCTCCTCGTATTATTTAATAACTAAGGTTCTCAAAATTGAATTGACATATGCATCGGAAAATCTCCCCACGCCCCTCCCGTGGTCGGGTCTTATCGACTTTGCCAAAGAGGGGTAATTCCCCCCTCAGGTATCTTTTCCCTACCGAAAGCAGGCAAAGGGAGGCTAAGAGGGTTTTTAAAAATAGATATCATTTCTATTTTGAGAATATTAATCATTCCATTCCCATGATAGCCCTTTTCACAAGGGTTTTAGCGATTTCAACCTTATATTCATTCATGCTTAATGGTTGTGTAGTGCTCATCGCCTCTTCCGCTGCCCTTAAAGCGACTGCCTCGTCAATGGGCCGTCCGATGATCATTTTTTCAGCTGCCCTTGCTCGAATAGGCTCCGGTCCCACCGCTCCGATGGCAATACGGGCATCCGTGCAGATCCCACCCTGAATATTTATAAGAGACGCAACATTAACAATGGCGAAATCGACAGGTTTTCTCAAAGTGAATTTTTCATAATTCTGTCTGGACCCATTAGGTGGCTTAGGAATCCGGATTTCAGTTATAAGCTCATCAGAGTCAAGGACTGTTGATCCTTCAGTGCATGCAGTGAAGAAGTTTTGAGCGGGTACCGTCCTCTTGGTAGTTATAATCTGCGCATCGAGAGCCACCAGGGCGATAGCAATATCAGAGGGGTTTACTGCGAGGCAACCGCAATTGAAGCATCTGCCCGCCTCTTTTTCGATTTCCTTCATACTGAGGTCAGGCATATCCTCTATATCGATACTCCTGATCCGCTCCTGTACTGGTAGTGTAGGAATCGAGACTCTGGGTGTCGATTCGAAGAAGGGGCTAGTATAGCTCTTTTTTCCATCGGTCTCCTGAACATGTTGTGAATCGCCTTTGATCAAAAGATTGATGAGATCAGCCCCTTTCCTGCCTGAAGCTATTGCTTGCACAACCGTTGAAGGGCCATTTATGAAATCACCTCCTGCAAAAAGGTTCTTACCCAAAAGACCCTTTTTCCAACCTTTCTTCAGAAATTTAGCTGGTACAAGAGTTGTATCGGGTTCTTCGCCGATTGCGTTGACTACCGCGTCGAAGGTGGTAGTAAAGTCTGAACCTGTAATAGGAAAAGGCTTCAGCCTGCCTGAAGCATCAGGGGCACCAAGTTGCATTCTTACGCAGGTTAGCCTTATCGTGTCTTTAGTTTTAGATACCTGTTTTGGCAGTGTAAGGAACTGAAATTCGATCCCTTCCTCCTGAGCCTTTTTGACCTCATCTCTAAGCGCCGGCATCTCATCTTGACTGCGTCGGTATATGACCACTGGCTCGGCACCCAGCCTGAGCAATGTCCTGGCCACATCCATGGCCACATTGCCACCACCTATTACAGCCACTTTTCTTCCTGGTATATTTCTCTCACCTTTATTCACCCTGTTCAGAAAGCCAAGGCCAGATAGAGTGAGACGTTCCCCTTTTATCCCAAGGGGTTTTTCCTTCCATGATCCGCAGGCAAGAAAGACAGCATCGAAGCGGTTCATAAGCTCGGCGACCTTTACATCCTTGCCAACATTAACTCCGATTTTAAAGGCGATCCCCATGCCTTTTAGTGCCTGGATTTGTCTTTTTACCACACCTTTCGGCAGACGGTAGGGCGGTATGCTGTAAAGAAGCATGCCACCTGGTTCGGGCAGTCTCTCGAATACAGTGACACTGTGACCTAAACTCCTCAAGTAGTAGGCTGCTGCCAAACCGGCCGGCCCCGATCCAACAATAGCTACCTTTTTGCCAGACTTGTATCCAGGGACAGGGAAAAACTCATCTCTCTTTTCTAAGATGAGATCCCCCAGAGATCGCTCAATGCAGCGTATTGCTACAGGTTCGTCAAAGGCCTTCCGATTGCACTCAGGCTCACAGAAAATAGGGCACACCCTGCCGGTGATGGCGGGCATTGGATTGACACCGAGCAGGGTCCTCGCCGCCTGAGTGCGATGGCCCACTCTGACCTCACTCAGATATGAAGGAATATCAATTTGAGATGGGCAATAAGAAGTACAGGGATAGACGGTTGGGTGGGCACCTCCGAATATGGAGTGATACCGGTTATCTCCGAAAAGGGCATTACATATCTCTCCGCCCTTCCGAAGACAGAGAATAGGACCGCCGATTTGCTGGGGATATCTGTAATACCAACAGCGCACCTCCTGGGCAAGGTTGCCGCCTATCGTGGCCATGTTCCTGATTTGAGGCGTGGCGACTGATCGAGCGGCTTCCGAAAGTATTTTGTATTTTTCTCTGATGACAGGCGAATTCGCTATTTCTGAGAGCTTTGAAAGAGCGCCTATGATAAGTCCTTCTTTTTCCTCTTTGATGTAGCTCATCCGGGGGATGGTTTTTATATTAATGACCTTATTAGGGTAATCAGGGAGGATTTGGTCTTTTAATACTCCAAGGAGGTCAGTCCCTCCTGCACTCACTTTCGCCGCCCCTTTATTCTTTGCAAGGAGTGTAACTGCCTCCTTAATCGAGTGTACATTATGATGAGTGAATTTTCTCATAGGTTGTTTCCCCTCTCGTATTTCCTATCTTTTTTAAGGCCCTTAAGACTCTTTCGGGAGTCACCGGATACTCATGCAGCCATGAACCGATGGCATTTGACGTGGCCATGAGCACTGCACTGGGGCCGGGTGAAGTGGATATCTCTCCGGCCCCTACCGCGTGGAACTGATGGCTGGGAAAGGGGGTCTCTAAAACCACGTTGTCAATTGGAGGCAGTTCCAAAGATGTTCGCCACTTGTAATCGATCATGTTTGAAGTGAGCATGTGACCCGTAAAGTGGTCGAGGATCGTCTCCTCGAAAAGTGCACTATCAACGCCTGCGGTACCGAGGCAGCCATTGAGCTGGCCTTCCAGCCCTTGAGGGTCTATGATCTGACCCACGTCTGTGGCGTTGACAACGCGAAGCAAAGTCACCTTTCCTGTCTCTGTATCAACCTCAACCTCAACAAAGGCCATCAGGCAATTGGAGAAGGTATAATCAGCGTCGAAACGCCCGGAGCCCAAAATCGTCCGCAAGTGCATCACTTTGCTCCAATCGATACGCCTTTCCGGACACCCTTTAACCCATATAACCCCATCCTTCGTCTCCAGATCTTTGGGATCTGCTTCGAGCAAGGGTGCAGCGTGCTCGAAGAGCTTCTTCTTGGCATCTTCAGCAGCCTTAATGATGGCTGATAAAATGGCATAGGTCCCTCTGGAGCCCGCTGGCCCCCATTCGATAGGTGTGACACGGGTATCGGCAGCAGTGAGGGAGATCAGCTCCATGGGTATCTGGAGCACCTCGGCGACGACCTTGACGGCATTGCTCCTCTGCCCTGTACCGTGCTCAGCAAGACTGGAATGGATGATAACTTTCCCATCGGGTTCAAGTCGCACATACGCCTCGGATATATCCTCGCCTACGTCCGCATTTCCATGGACACCGACACCTATCCCTATTCTTTTTGTACCATTCACTGAGGTGGGTTGAAGCCAGCCTTTCCACTTTTCTTTCCAACCAAATACCTCGGCGCCCTTCTCCATAGCCCTTGTGTAATCTACACCGCGATAAGTATACCAGTTCGCGTCACGCCAGAAGTATCCGTCGCCAGGTTTGATGAAATTTTTTTTAAGAACCTCGAAAGGATCAAGTCCTGCTTTTTCCATGGCTTGACTGAGCAGTGGGATGAGGGCGCACTTCAGTTCTTGCCCACCAAAGCCTCTTACGATCCCTGATGCATTCCTGTTAGTGCACACAATGATAGGTTTCAAATCCCAGTTGGGGCAGCGAACCGCAATCTGGGCCTCCCCGCTCCCAACGGCAACCTGGGCCTGGGTTGTCATGGAGTAGTAACCGGTGCCAAGAATCCACTTACCCGACACCGCTGTTACTGTCCCATCTCTTTTCATCCCGACCTTTGCCATTAGACGTGTTGCCGGCCGCAAGACGAACGAACCGAAATGTTCTTCCTTGGTAAATATCACCTTCACCGGTCTCCCCGTTTCCCGGCTTAATGCGGCTGCGTAACATTGCACTTGCCAGGACATGATCTTTGATCCATAGCTTCCACCACAGGGTCCCCCAATCGTTCTCACCTCGACGTTCTTACCAAAAATATCAGTAAGGATCTTCTTGGCCAGGTACACGGCCTGAGTCGAAACCCACATTGTTACTTGGTTCGGCTCTTCCCAGGATGCCACCGCGCCTGGTGGTTCAGGAGGAATTGGGTTTGGGATATTTTCATAGCCGAAGTTCCCTTCAGCGATGATATCAGCCTCTGCAAATCCCTTTTCTACATCTCCCATGAAGATTCCCTCAAGAGATTTTGGGCCAAGAACGGGATCGCCGAGAGGCAGCACGTTGCCCGGACACTCATCGTAGAGCTGGGGAGCGTCAGCCTTCAAAGCTTCCTCAATGTCAAAGACAGCAGGCAGAACTTCATATTCCACCTCGATAAGGTTGAGGGCTTTTTCAGCTATCTCTTTGGTCTCGGCCGCTACGAGAGCCACGGCATCACCAATGTATCGAACCTTGTGGTCGAGGATGCGAAAGATAGGAGGATTACCAAATTTCCAATCCGGAACATCCTCCCAGGTAAGCACTGCTTTGACCCCTTTGAGCGCCTCTGCCTTACCTTTGTCGATCCTCTTAATAAGTGCATGGGGGTAAGGGCTTCTGAGTACCTTCCCATGGAGCAAATCGGGGAACTTGATGTCATCGAGAAATTTTGCCCCTCCGGTAACAATCTCTGCTCCATCCTTCCTTGGCGTTATCTTACCTATATACCTATATTCTTTTATCATTGCTGTTGCCTCCCCTTTTCAGACACTTCCATAATAGCCTTCACCACCTGGTAGTGGCTAATGCACCTGCAGAAATTCCCGGAGAGTGCTTCTTTGACTTCTTCCTCGGTGGGATGAGGATTTTCATTGAGGAGGGCCTTCGCACTCATGATCATACCCGGCGTGCAAAAACCACACTGAAATGCGGTAAAGTCAATGAAGGACTGCTGGAGAGGGTCCAGGGTCCCTTTCCCCGGATCGCTCAGTCCCTCGATCGTAGTAATCTTTTTCCCATCACACTCGATAGTGAGGGTCATACAAGAAAGCACAGCCTTCCCATCCATAATGACAGTACAGGACCCGCATGCCCCATTGTCGCACGACACTTTGGTGCCTGTAAGACCCAATGTCTCCCTGAGGGTGAATGCAAGTGTGTGAGCCGGATTGACTGCATCGTAACTATCCCCAATTCGAAGCTCATATGGCTTACCATTGACGGTAAGGCAGATGAGATCATTCCTTCTGTCAATAGCTTTTGATGTAGAGAATTTCTTTCCAGAAATCTTCGCCCCTTTCATTGACACTCCTTTCATATAGGATTTGAAGTCATTCTATGCTCAGCAGTCTGATAAGCTTCTTAATCTCCGCTACCTGTTCGAGCTGTCCAACAAGCTCTATCACTCTATCGGTCTGCTCTTTACTCAACTGCTTCGCACAATCCCGGAATTTCCTCGCACAGTCATCGAATGTCATTGGTCTTTCAAGGCTGCCCAAGGGATGGGCCACTTCTTTAGAATAAACACTCCCTTCCTTTGTTGTGATCTCTACCCTGGTGGGCTCAATATTAACCGCCCGATTAAGAGTAGAATCAATCTTGATACTCATCTTTTTAGTAAGATCGAGGATATCCTTACTCTTAATAGCCTTATCTATAAAATCTTCAAGGGTTACTTGTCTCCTAAAAATGGCGGTCGCCACTCCCCATGGTATGCTAAATTGCGCATCTACTGGGTTTCGGGGATTAAGTTTCGCATCCTCGGGTTC
>Ga0214474_1000797_pt1 | contig 15112 bp, 18 predicted proteins | sample RVTome_2_FD_187335 | JGI IMG/M metagenome (GOLD analysis project Ga0214474, IMG submission 187335) | Soil microbial communities from uranium-contaminated site in the Upper Colorado River Basin, Wyoming, United States - RVT95D214 HiSeq ...
GAAAGGATTGCAGACCATGCAACTAACATTGCCGAAATGGTTATTTATCTGTGTAAAGGGAAGATGATTAGACATATGGAACTTCCGGAAAGCGAATAATATAAAGAAGCAAAACCGCTCATCAGCATAGCAATCACGGTCACGTCAAAGTCAACCCCAATTTGTCATTCCCGCAAGCGAAGCGCGTCGGGAATCCTTCTTCAGACAAAGAAAGATTCCGGACAAGCCGGAATGACAGATAAAAAACTTAAAATAAAGAAAAGACTCTTACAGCAACGAGTTAGCTTCAACAATGACATGACCGTGGCATAGCAATTTTTTGTCTTGCTTTTTTTCACAATCTGGCATATTTTTATAGGAACTTTTTCTCGACTCTTTTTCTCACGGCAATTTTTCGGCCAGTAACTTTGGGCTCAAAAATTAATAAAATTGGGCAGGAAGGTAACTTGGAAGTTATGAAAAGTTCCAGTCACAAGCCGGCAAAAGGGGCAAATGAAGAGAACGAAAGGTATCGCATACTGATCGAAAATACAAAAGAAATAGTCTATTTGCTGGATGCTGAAGGAGTCTTTAAATATATAGGTCCCCAGGTCGCACAATATGGCTTCGACCCCGAAGAGGTGATCTCACAAAATTTTCTGGATTTCATTCATCCTAAAGATAGAGAGAAAATGTTTCTCCAATTCCAAAAAACTATGATAAAGGGATCAGAATTTATCAGTCAATTCCGGATCAAGAATAAAAGAGGCGGTGTTTACTGGATAGAGGAATACGGTAAGGTCCAACGCGATAAATCCGGAGGAATCGTTGGAATCAATGGGGTTTTGAGGGACATCACCGAGCGCAAGCGGGTAGATGAGAAATTACGTAGAGCGCACAAGGAACTGGAGATAAAGGTAAAAGAACGGACAGCTGAGCTCCTGACTGCCAACGAAGCGTTACTGGTTGAGATTACCGAGCGCAAGCATGCGGAAGGAGCGCTCAAAGAAAGCTATCAGAAATTGCAAAGGGCTTTAGAGGGAACGATTTATGCCCTGGCATTGACAGTCGAAAAGAGAGATCCATATACTGCCGGCCATCAGCAGCGAGTTACCAATCTGGCTTGTGCAATTGCTACTGAGATGGGTCTGTCAGAAGGAAAGATTAATGGAATTCGTATGGTTGGTTTTATTCATGATCTTGGCAAGATATATGTGCCCGCAGAAATTCTCAGTAAACCTGGTCAGTTAACCGAAATGGAATTCGTCATAATTAAAACTCACGCCAAGGTCGGTTATGACATATTGAAGAAGGTAGAATTTCCATGGCCGGTTGCGCAGGTTATAGTTCAACATCACGAAAGGATAGATGGATCCGGATATCCTTTTGGTCTGTCAGGTGAGAATATTCTTCTTGAGGCAAAAATCATAGGCGTGGCTGACGTCATTGAAGCAATAGCTTCCCACAGACCTTACCGGCCGGCCCTTGGTTTAGATAAAGCTCTTGAAGAAGTCTCGCAGAAAAGAGGTACCCTTTATGACCCTGAGGTAGTAGATGCCTGTTTGAGACTCTTTACTGTGAAAGGTTTCAATCTGGAGTGCTGACCATCCCTATGCAAGGGTAATGTGGCCGGAAACAAGAGATTTCTTGACTTTCCTCATTCATGTTATAGAATTAATTTAAAAACTCATAGATGGAGGTATGTAATATGGCAAAGGCGAAAAAATCAAAACAGTTAAGTTTCAGCATGCGGAACAAGGTGGGATTGCTTTCAGAGATAAGCACGGCAATCACAAATGCAAAGGTCAATATGTATGCGATCTGTGCATATGGTATGGAAGGCAAGGCATATTTCATGTTGGTGACTGACAGCAATGCAAAGACAAAAAAAGCCCTCGGCGCTTTGGGAGCTGATGTCACGGAAGACGATGTTATTTCGGTGGAGTTGCTCAATAAGGCGGGTGAATTACAGAAGGTTGCAAAGAAGATAGCTAATGCAGGGGTTGATATCAACTACATGTATGGAACTGCCGGCACAGGCAAAACCTCACTTTGTGTCTTTGCAACTGTAGACGATAAAGAGGCGATCAGGGCTATCAATAAATAACGCAATGGAAGCCGGCTATTGTGCGGTATGATATGTCTGAAAGATAAGAGAAACTCGGCATAGAATGAGTCCTGTTTGTCCCTCATGGCTCTCCTTTATCCTCTATAACCCTGTCAGGAAGGCATTCACCGACAGGGGGAAGGTTCTAACTGAGTCTGGTGTTACGAGCGATGCGGTTATGCTGGAAGTTGGAGCAGGCAATGGATTTCTGACTGAATTTCTTGCAGAACGCGCAAGAAAAGTATATGCCGTGGAGCTGCAGGACGGCATGATAAGAAAACTGAGGAATAGAACCCTGCAATTCGGCGATAAAGTCTCGATTATTCCGGGTGACATAGCATCGATTAGTCTGAAAGAAGAGTTTGCCGACCTGTGCCTTCTGTATTACTGTTTCCATGAAGTGAGCGATAAGATTAAGGCTGCTGACAATATCAGCAAGGCCGTAAAGACGGGCGGCATACTTTCGATATACGAGCCTGCCATGGAGGTCGGAAAACCTTTTATGCAAAAGACTGCTGCTATGTTCGGGCAGAGGGGCTTCAGAAAAGAGGTCGAGCGGGACCGGTTTTTTACAAGGTTTGTGAGATTGAGGAAATAATTTGACATTCAATTCATTTGACTATTGACTTTCATAGAGCCATACAGTAATTTAAAAAAAGAGGCTGAGTCCTCGGTTGCGGAAACTTAACCAAAGGGCCTGTGGTTCATAAGAATCACGGGCCCGATTGTTTTATCCGATACAATTATTTCCCGGGTAGCTGTCAAGTTCTATAACGAATGGAAAGGCCTTTCAGGAATTTCCTGAGAAACTGCTCACCGCATTCCTTGTAGTTTTTATGCCCCTCTTTTCTAAATAATGCCGTCAGTTCAGATTTTGATATGTCGACATCGGCCAGTTTTAAAATCCCGAGCATATTATCCTCTTTCAACTCCAGTGCAATCCTTAGTTTTTTCAATATGGTATTGTTTGTCAGCCGTGAGTCCGGTTTTCTCGTCTCACCCGGTTTAATTTCTTTCCTGCCTCTTTTATGTAAAATTAACCCGTCCAAAAAATACCCCAAAACATCATCACTGCAATTAACAAAGCCTTCTTCGTCTTCTTTTTTAAGAAGGCCGGTTAGATCGGATTGTTTAATTTCATGATCAGATAGCTTAAATATTTCGACCATTGTTGAATCGTTAATATTCAGAGCGTACCGTAATTGTCGCAATATATCATTGTTAGTCATTATTAACTCCTGATGAATTTGTCTATAGACTATTATAGTTCAGTCAGGCCAAATTTCTAAACAGCAATGAACTACCACGCAGTCCCGAAGGTTTTCGGGACGAAGTATCTTAAATCTCCCCTCCCTTGAGGGGAGGGGATTAAGGGGAGGGTGTTGAAGTCGTCTTCCATCAAACACCCTCTCCCTAACCCTCCCCCCTCAAGGGGGAGGGAATAACTGGTAACCCCGAAGCTGAGCTTCGAGGAATTCTTTTGATTAAATATAATACAATGGTACAGTATACCGGCGACCCGCAGGGTAAACGCCCTGTGGTGTCGCAGCCACAATTTGAGGTCTTGTTCTAAGAAATGAGGATAGGTCCGGAATTTACCCCATTGAGTTCTATATGAATGCATGGAAGCAAAACATATTTTTTGTCCTTGTCGAACCCGGGGAGCCGGGTAATATCGGCGCATCCGCACGCGTTATAAAAAACATGGGGTTCAGAAACCTTTGCCTCGTTAAGCCTCCGCCTGAAATGTCGGTAGAGGGGCGATGGTTTGCCCGCAACGCCCATGATGTACTTGACTCCGCAGAGGTCCATGATGCTGTTGAAGAGGCGATAAGGGACAAGGCTGTTGTCGTGGGAACGACCAGGAGAGAGGGGAAGAGACGCGGGGTGATAATGCCTGTTGAACAGGGCACGGCAAGGATTCGTGATTTAGCCGCAAACAATAAAGTCGCTATCCTCTTCGGTAGGGAAGCGGAGGGGCTTTACAACGATGAGGTGGACCAGTGCGGCTTTCTGCTCAAAATCCAGAGCAGTAAGATCCAGCCCTCGCTGAACCTTTCACATGCGGTACTGATCGTCGCCTACGAACTTTCAAAGCATGGTCAGAAGATAGATGCTACGTCCGGCAGGGCCAGGAAGAAGAAATATGATAACTCAACCCTGATTGAAGACCTCAAGGCACATGGAGAGATCGCACCCTTATACGAAAGGATATCACGGGTGCTGGAACTGCTTGAATACATACCGAGGGGCGACAGGAATCTCATGAAAAATATCATTGTCACTCTGAAGCACTTCATCGGCAGGGCCGGGATTACGGAAAAGGAACTGAACCTTATTCAGGGTTTATGCACACAGATAGAGAAAAAGGTGGTGAAGAGATAGAGACGCAATAAAACATCGAAAAGGCCCTTTGCGATTCATCATTGTAAAATCTCCTGGTTTTCCCAATATTTCGACACCATCACTTTTGTAACGTTTCTTTAACCTTTTTTGTCTTTAATTCACTTTTGTTTATGTTTTTTTATTTGTTGATGCATTTTTCTTTTCTGTAGAAGAAGACGATTCTGCTTCAAGCCTTTCTTGTTCCTTGTATCGTCCCATTACAATTCTCTCTGCTTCAAGCCAGTTGTCGAGGTCACGACCGTCAATTCCACCGCTTTTTTCATACAGTTCACGTGCAATCCTCGCTATCTCATCATACCATTTCATTTTGTCCCTCTAATTAAATTAATTTTAATGATTTGGATATAATCATCAGCTTTATTCAGTATATCACAAGTGTGAATAACAGGAAACAAAAGATGAAATGGCTTCCTGTTTCACGTTGTTTGCTCCACCGGCTAATCTGCTTGTTCAAGAAAATTGTAGATAATTGTTTAACTTGGCAACATCTCCTATCCCTGGTATTCCTGTGTAAGCAGGTGACCCCTTTTTCATAGAGGGAATAAGATAATAATATAATAATTTCTTGTAATACTATAAACTATAAATACTATGAAACAGCATATACTTTTTGGGAGTTACCTCGTCGAAAAGAATATTATAAGTGCGATGGACGTCATCAAAGCAAGATTCGTTCAGTTGAAAAATAACCGTAAGATTGGCGAACTTGCTCAAGCCAAAGGCCTTCTTACTCTTGATGATGTTCTCAATATATTGGCAATACAGGAAGAGACAAGGGATAAATTTGGAGAGATTGCAGTAAGAGAAAAATATTTAACGAAAGGACAGGTAGAAGAGCTTTTAAAAGAACAAGAAGATAATTATATATTCTTTGGAGAAACTTTAGTCCAGATAGGAGCTATTTCTAAAGAAGAAGTGATGGCACAACTCAAGGAATTTAACAAGTTAGAAACACAGGACGCTGGTTAAAAATAGCCTCATTGTGAACTTCATGGCGTTACCTTATGTAACCCCTGTAGCTTATTTACCTCTTTACTCCCTTTTTTTGAGTGAAATCAATCTATCCCCAAAAATGTATAGCAATTTTCTTAAGGGCTTGCTATATATATAATTATTCATTGATTGTCCAACCTGAGAACATCTCTACGGGGGAAGTGTGGAGAAGAAGAGCATTCTTCTTGTGGAAGACGATGACGTGGTAAGGGCTATGATAAGGGAAGGCCTTGAACGGCAGTACCACGTACTGGAAGCAGCCACATGCTCGAAAGCAATAGAGCAGAGCAAGAAGCCTTTCGACCTCGCCCTCATTGACTATAACCTGCCCGACAGTGACGGATTCGAAGTATTGAAAGCGATCAGGGAGTCAAAGCCGGGATTGCCGGTTATCTTCATGACCGCATACAGTACCGATACCCTGGCGATCAAGGCTTTTAGGTCCGGCGTGACGGATTACATAAGAAAGCCATTGAGCTTTGCTTACCTCTGGGCGAAGTTATCCGAAATTCTCGAAGGGAAAGAGGCTAAAGAACTTTCAGAAAGTGTAGAAAGCCGCGAGGTGTTCATAATGGAGGGCATAGCGGCCTTTATAGAAGAGAATTATAATGAAGACATCACCCGTGATGGGCTTGCTGAGAAGGCACACATGGAGAAATACAGATTCAGCAGGGCGTTCAACCAACATTTTGGCAAGAGTTTAAAATCCTATGTCAATATTACAAGAGTTAGCAAGGCAGCAGAGATCCTCAGCAGGAACGCTGATTTAACTATTACGGATGTAGCTGGTTCAGTAGGATACAGCGGCGTTGCTCATTTCGAGAAGGTGTTCAAGAAAGTATACGGGATCTCGCCGAATGCGTACCGGAAGAATCGGGCTATCTCGTCTTCCGCAATGTAGCATCTTGAACCTTCCATAGCGATCTACAATTTTCAAACTTCCGCCTTCTTTTCTTACCAAAATTAATAAAAAAATCAAAAAGCACAAAATGCGTAATAAAACGCACAGAATCTATAGACATAAGCATACCTGTCTGAAATACTACGCATAATTTCCTGTTTGATTAAATAATCCCTTAGCCCCCCTAAGGGATTATTTAAAGTCAAAGGGGTGCAGATGAAAAAATTCACATTCCTTCTCATTACGGTTCTGCTTCTGAGCAACATAGGTTGCCCGTCTGTCCAGGTTCCTTATGTGGCAGTGCGCGAGGCGAAATTCCGAAGTGAACGAACGCAAAGCGAACGAATTAAGCTTCCTCTGACTACAGAATCACGCAAGCGGCTTATCGATTTTCTTAAGGCTGGCGGCGACACGAGCCGTGTAGGCAGCGAGATTGCAGATCCGGAAGCTGAAAGACACTATGCGCAGCTTTTGAATATGCTGAGTGATACACAAAATCTTTCACTCCAGGATCTGACCGAGAAACAGACCTTCAAGGACTGGTTTCCGGACATTCCTATACGTCAGGTTATCGATGCGCGAGAAGAAGCTCCGCCGATTATTGATCCAGTTGCGGTGACTGACGGAAAATACTGGTGGATTTTTTACCATCGTCATAAGCAACTAACAGAACTTCTTGTTATCAAGGCGATTCCTCAGGAAATCAAAAGATAGGGGGAAGATATGCATGACCGGCTACTCACTATTCTTCAGTCTGTTGCAAACGTCAGGCTGGTTGCCGCACTCAGGGACGAGAGGCTTGGTTTCCCTGACAAAAAGGACCTCCGGATTTTCATCCCGGACATTCATCTTATCAGCGAGAAGCGCCAGAAACAGGGCGGATTTATATTCGCAACAAACCATACGGAGTTGCTGACTTCATTGGCTCTTGGCCTGACAGATTTAAAGACAAAAAAAGCGGATGACGAAACCATTGTCGTCTACCAGCTCGGAGACTTCCTTGATGTCTGGCGGGAAGCTCCCGGCCTTGATGAACAATTTGATGCTGCTTCGGGTATCAAGGATGACCATGAAGACCTGCTGCTGGCGCTCATGGACGAAAAGCTTGATGCACGTTTCTTGCTTGGCAATCATGATTTCGACCTTTACCGATGGCCGGCTTATACACGGTGGGACAGGCGTTACTATCTCCCCGACACGGGTCTTAAGGCGACAAGTGCCGTCCTCTTTCACGGTGACATCTTTGACTGGGTCGAGCGGTTCCCTGACAAAATTGAGGACCTACTTGTCTATCTCTTTGCACCCTCGGTGCGCCCGAACGATTACAGACTCGGTCAGATGCAGACATTGATCCGGCAGTCCCATGGAAAAAGGAATTACCGCACCTACATCCAAGATCAGAGACCAGCCACAGTCGGGCTTATTCGAGAGGATATGACAGACAATATTCCGGAACGCTGGAATGTTCAGACAAAAGATTCCTCTCCTCCGGAGAACCTCAAATTTCTCGAATCGGCATATAACTACTGCGTAAAAGCGAACACGGATTATCGGATGAATTTAAAAGTGGCAGTCATCGGGCACACGCACCACGCGCGAATTGCAGTGCATGAGACAGATGAAGGCGATTTATTCACCCTAATAGATTGTGGGGCATGGATCGAAAACTGCATTGCCGATGGAGAATCGAGTTCTGCGCCAAATGCACAGATTGCGGCACTCTCTGCGAATGAGGCGCGTATTTACCAACTGGGGCCAAAGTGATTATCGACTTTAGATTTGATCAAATTATAAGGTGCTCCAATGAAGGATGAAAGTGACAACATCCTTGGCGGCATAGACCGCTTTGAGCAATAAAATATGACTTTGGAGTGTAAGTTATGAACGATATGAATGAAAAACTGCTTGATTTCTTTTCCGTAAATCATAAGTCTGGGCTTATAGGCTTGGTAGGAACAAATGATGCTATAGGGTTGGCTATAAGAGAAGCGCAGAGTCTTATCACTGAGGATAGGAAGCCCTCTCTCTGGTCCCACTGCTTTATACTTGGTGATTTGAGGCTTGATATGAGAGGGTCTGGAGGCACAATGACCAGAAGTCCCTACATATTTGAGAGTGACTTAAAAGTAAAAATCTTCAAGCCCCAGGTTCGTAACGGCGCTCAGGAAAACTGGATTGGAAAGTGGTGTGTCGAAAAAGTGGAACATGCTGCGATTATAGATTTTGGGTTATCAGATGACGAGAGAGATAATATCTTAGCCAATGCGCTTCAGCTTGTTGATGAACAGGTACTTTATCCGATTCAAGAACTCCTTGGGACATGGTGGGCAATAATTACCGGCAAACAATGGCTTCCTAACCCTCTAAATGACCCTAATCATGCCATGTATTGCAGCGCCTTTGTGAGATACTGCTACGAACAAGCAGGAAAGGATTTCCTTGGCAGCGAAATTGATGTTTCAAATACCACGCCAGAGGACATTGCGCAGGCAGGAATTAAAGCTGATGCAATGAGAATATGCTCGGAGTCTTAAGCTGGAGATTACGGTGTTGCAAGAAACGGCTATGACGGAGGAACTAAAATGCTCAATTTGAATGAAACTGCGTATAAAGAAAAGGCTCCGGGTCTCTTAGAAGAACTGGAAGAAAGGGCCATGAGCCTAGGAGATGCTGAGCCTTTCACTAAAGAGATTATTAGGCTCCTTGATGAGGCAAAATCACTTCTCGCAGAAGGAAAAACTACAGAATCTTTAAAGAAATATTATGAAGTAAGAAAAGTGATAGAAAAAGCTGAAAGAAGCATTCGCGGAGAACCTCTTGCATGGAAACTGCTCTGGATAGAAATGGGTTACTTATTTTTGCTTTTGCTTTTAGCGTACATCACATATAGGTGGCCCAATTTCTGGCTGTGGGATGGACTCATTAATCTTGATACCCAAACTGCATGGTTTGGCTCACTGGGCGGCGTGACCATAGCGCTTTATGGGATATACAGTCACATTCAATCCAGAGATTTTGATCCAGAATACCAATTATGGTATATCTGCAAGCCGATAATAGGGGGTATTTTCGGCTGGTTCGTATACCTGATATATTTCATCGGTCTAGTGTCAGTTCAAGGTAAAAATGTAAAAATAAATACACCTGAATTACCTTATATTATTGCCTTTCTGGCCGGTTTCAGTGAGAGATTTACTATTAAGATTATCGACAGGTTAATGGCGGTTCTAATTACCTGGGAAGAAAAACCCGGTGCACCTCCCGAGAAGAAGGCATAAAGTGGAATTCTTAAGCAAGAATAGCAATGAATGATCCGGCAAATAAAGAGAGGCATGGAGGGTCAGGCTTGATTATTGACTTTTGAGTATGCAGAGTAAACAAGGATAGGCATAAATGTCAATAGTCAAGCCTGACCCTCCTGACTTTCCTCATATCTCGTCAACATAAGGAGGAAACTGTGTTACGGTCCTTGAGGTTTTATAGTCTCTGCCTACTTTTTTGTGTCACTATCATGAGTTTGGGGTGTGGACCGAGTGCCCTCCGCACACGTTCTTGGATGACACCTTGCGATACGTGCATTAAGCCGCAATGCGATAAGAAGAAATGTATTGAAGGTGTAAAAAATTTCGCCAGGGTGACTGACACCCTTTGGCGCGGTGAACAGCCGACGCAAGAAGGTTTCTGCAACTTGGAAGCACAGGGGGTTAAGGCCGTAATTAATCTACGGTACGACCACGACGACATCCCATTGTTACCGGCCTGCACAAAGCTCAGGTATTTCCGGATAAAGACACATGCTTGGCATCCGGAAGAAGAGGATCTCATAAAATTCTTAAGAATACTTAAAGATAAAAAGAATTTGCCAGCATTCGTGCACTGCGCTGCAGGGAAGGATCGGACTGGATATTTCGTTGCTACTTACCGAATCATTGAACAGAACTGGACGGCAAACGATGCAATTCATGAAATGTTTGACTTCGGGTATCATCCATGGTGGTTTGGGAACCCCAGTTTTTTACGCAAAATAGAAAAAAAGAAGGACTATATTAGGAAAAAAGTTAACGAGAAGGGATCGCCGATATTACCTGACTACGCGAAAGAAGGAACCTGCAAATGCAAAAAGTAGCGCACTTCTTGAAAAAGAAGGTAAATCATAATGACTTTAGGAAATTTAAATAATAAATTAAATAAGACAGAACTAAGAGGATCATAAAGGGGTCAGGTCTTTAATCTTGACATTAGGGTCGGGATTGTGGTCAAGTCTTTATTCTTGCAGGCACCCTGCGGCTATTTTGCTGTTATAACAATTTCCAGTTGTACTCCGCAGAATCATCAGCATGATCATCGAGGGCGTTTGTGACTGTGAGTACTCGTCGGGGAGCGAAAAATTCAGAAGCGCACCTTTCTATATGAAGCGTTCATCGAAACATAATCTAATAAACAAAATGTGATACATTAAAAAATCTCACTTTCAGAAACAATCTCTTTTTTTATTCTGGAAACAAGCTCTTCAAGCACCGGGATAACAGATATTCTGAATTTCCCTGCAACTAATGCATACATGATGTCATCGCCGATTTTCAAGAGTCCTTCATTTATCCAGACTTTTATTTCAACAATACCATCTCTTTTCCTTAATTCATCCAACAGGTAAGATAGTTTTTTCTTGTCATAGTTAAGATGCATTCCCTTGACTGGCTTCCCATCCTTTGAGGTAGCCCGAACTATACCGTTATGAACGAGAATCATCCCGAGGTCTTCAAAATGAGCACTCATCTTGATATCTTTAATCCATTGCTCGATCATTTATCCCACTTTGACCAATTCAAAAATAATCGTATGATATCATTTTAGGAGATTATACTTGCAATTATTCTGTGATAAGGAATATTGGCATAGCGTTGAATCGTGCAATCACTTGCGGGACGTTGTGTGTCTTACGCTGCATAACTACCGATACAGGAATCTCTTATGTATAAAAATCGATGCATGGTGAAGCAGGGGCGGGTAAATGTTCTTGTGCTCTTCATCATATCAAGTGAGAGATTGGCTTTTGTGCATCAGATATATCAAGAAGTCTTGGAGTAAATAGTCCGGGTAATTTAAGGACTGGGAAAGCATAGAGAGATGTGAATTATGCAACGTAAGACACAACGTCCCTTAATCTGTTCGTCCCTTAATAGGAATTCAGTAATGATAGCGCAGTTGCGCTATAAGGATAGCATCTTCAGCCAGCCGGTAAACGATACGATGCTCATCGTTGATGCGTCGGGACCAGTAACCGGAAAGGCCGTGTTTGAGCGGTTCGGGTTTGCCGGAACCTTTGAACGGATCACGCATGATCTCATGGATCAACCGGTTTATTCGTTTGAGCATGTTCTTGTCGGTCTTTTGCCAGTAGAGATAATCCTCCCATGCATTCCCGGAAAAGATCAGCTTCACTCGACGAGTTTGCGGGTCTTACCGCCGCCGCGTTCGAGTTCGGCTATAGACTCCAGAAGACGCCTGGCGTTTTTCGGTACGCGCAGAAGGTATGCTGTTTCCTCAAGTGCTCTGAAATCTTCGAGGGAGAGCATTACTACTGATTCTTCCTTTTGCCTGGTGATGATGACAGGCTCATGGTTGTCGCACACTTTCTTCATTGTTGATGCAAGCTTTGTGCGGGCGGCTGAATACGTGATCGTAGCCATTAATATCTCCTTTCTACATTGTACAAGTTATTGTACAAATAGGGGGGCTATTTGTCAAGAAATAAAAGAGATACTAAGAGAAGAACCTTCGGAACGTTGTGTCTTACTCTGCATAACTACTGATCCAGGAATATCTTATGTATAAAAATCGATGCATAGTGAGGCAGGGGCGGGTTAACTCGATGAACTTAAACCTTCCATTTGCTTCTCTTCTTCCGGTGCTCCTCCACCTCTTTTCTTTTTGCCTCAAAACCCTTCTTCCCCATCATGCCATAAGTAAGATTTTTGCCCTCTTCAACGCCGGGCTGATTGAAAGGATTTATACCGAAGAGGGCCCCTGTAAAGGCTGTTGCGAGTTCAAAGAAGTGGAATAACTGTCCTAAATGATATGCATCAATCTGAGGTATTGTGATCGTCATGTTCGGTCTTCCGGCCTTTGCCAGGGCCAGCTCAGTGGCTTCTTCTTCAGCCTTTATTAGTTCAGATAGTGTATGGCCTGAGAGGTAGTTAAAACCTTCCGTACCCTTGAAAATATCAGGTATTTTTATGTCAACACCATACTCATTAATCCTGATAAATATAATAACTTTATCCTGGGGCCCTTCAGTCCATAACTGTAGTTGTGAGTGCTGATCTGTTGTGCCTAAGGAAGGATACGGTGTAAGTCCCTTTTTGTCCTTTCCAAGACTCTCCGCCCATAGCTGGCAGAACCATTCAGAGAAAGGTTTCAAACTGTCTGCATATGGAACCATTACATTAAAAGTCCTATGTTTTTCCTTATCCATTAAATAAAGCAATGCCCCGAAGAGATATGCAGGGTTTTGCCAGAGTTCGGACTCAGAACACCTCTTGTGGATATCCAGCGCACCTCTTAACATCTCATCTGAATCAGTCCCTATAACCTCTGCGAGTAAAAGTCCGACAGGGCTCAATACAGAATATCTGCCGCCGACGCCCTGAGGAATAATAAGAGACCTCAATCCCTCTTCATTAACTATCTTTCTGAGATTCCCTTTTTCCGGATCTGTTGTAACTATAAATCTATTTGATGCTTCTCTTCCGAGTACCTTTTTCATCTTATTCCATAAGATCATGAACGATGCAGCGGTTTCCGCAGTGCTGCCAGATTTTGATATGACATTAACAGAGGTAGTTTTTAAATCTATCAGCGAAAATATGTGTCTTAAAGTCCTGGGGTCAACGTTGTCGTATATAAATACCCGCGGCTTTTTCTTCAAGTTATGAAAAGGGCTCATGGCCTCAAGTATCGCCCTCGGCCCAAGGGCAGAGCCGCCTATACCGAGTATTAAGAAATTCTCTGATGTTTTCCTTACATGCGCTGCTGTACTCTTTATCGTGGATGTATCCTGAGAAAGGAGGTCTATGAACACAAGCTCGGGCCATACCCTGTCCCTGATCTGCTTGTTTGCATTTTCTGCTTTATCCCTGAAATTTTCTATTACGCCTTTTGAAAGCCCGTTAACGCCGATTACATCTTCCATCAGATTCGAAAAATTAAGCTCTATCATGGAACTGACCTCCTATAATTCCTTTGATTCCCTCAGGCCTTCTTTCATAATCACAAAAAAAACTACGGTGAATCCTATAAGGAGGCCCATGATGCTTACCAGTCTAAAAGCAATAAGAATAACGAGAATAACAGCGAGCATAGCCAATCTCAAAATACTGAAGATGACGACCTTCGCAGTCAGTCTGTCTGTTCCGACGAGGTTTTCAACACTCCTGGCAAGTCCCCTGAGGTTTACAAGTCCGAGGACGCCGCCGATGATGATACTGAGAGGAAGCTTTTCCAAATTAATATATTTTTCAATAAATGCTGAAAGGACGGCCAGCGGCAAAAGAATGAGGGCTGCCTGTTTATAAATCCTTTTTGTCAGATTCATTCTGTATTTTCTTAGCTATTCTAAAGAGTTCACGGAATCCGGTTACGATTCCGAGGAGAAGAAAGATGATTGTAAACCATGGCGCTGAATCCCAGCCGAACCACCTTTTCATGAGATAATCAATACCCCTTCCCATAAAATAGCCTACAGCAGTGGCAAGCACAAAATTGAGACCGACAGTACTCCCAACCCAAAGGTTCTTTAAAATGGCTTTATCAAATATAGGCATAATATTTTTCTCTTATTATAAATTTTAGCAGACAAAGACCAAAATAACCAATAATCAAATTACAGAATGATGCCAAAAAATTTTTTTGTCACCCTGAACTTGTTTCAGGGTCTTAGAATCCTTTTTAAAATGCTGAAATAAGCCTGCTCCGAAGAGATTCTGAACCGAGTTCAGAATGACACTTCCGGGGGTCCAGCATGACACATTCAGGTTCAGAATGACAAAGTGGCGTATGGATTTAATTATTGAGCAGTAGAGGTCGTTTGAATTCAGAGACTGGTTATTTAATTTCCTTTAAAGACTCATATGCTGCCCTTACAGTTCTTTCTATATCTTTCTCTGTATGTGCAAGGGATATAAAACCAGCTTCAAACTGTGAAGGGGCTATATTTATTCCTCTTTTGAGCATACCTGAAAAAAACCTTGCGAATCTTGATGTATCAGATGTTTTTGCTGTTTTATAGTCGATGACATTGGTATTTGTAAAATAATTACAGAACATTGTGCCTGCCCTGTAAAATCTTGTCTTTACCCCTGCCTTACCCGCTGCATCCACAAGTCCTCTCTCCAACAGGGCTGCTATGTTTTCAAGTCTTTTGTATGTGTTAGCTTTTGAAAGTATCTTGAGGGTTTCAATACCTGCTGTCATTGCAAGGGGATTGCCTGATAATGTGCCTGCCTGATAAACAGGCCCTTCCGGTGAGACCATTGACATGATCTCCTTTTTCCCGCCATAAGCGCCAACCGGCAAACCGCCACCTATGACCTTTCCAAGACAGGTCATGTCAGGTGAAATACCATAGTGTGCCTGTGCACCTCCATAAGCAACCCTGAAACCAGTCATTACCTCATCAAATATGAGGACGATACCGTAGCCCTTGGTCAGCTTTCTTAGAGACTCCA
>Ga0214474_1000801_pt1 | contig 15079 bp, 12 predicted proteins | sample RVTome_2_FD_187335 | JGI IMG/M metagenome (GOLD analysis project Ga0214474, IMG submission 187335) | Soil microbial communities from uranium-contaminated site in the Upper Colorado River Basin, Wyoming, United States - RVT95D214 HiSeq ...
CCTTAATAGGCTCCTGCCCCGCCACAGAAAAATAGACCTTGCGGCCTGCATGCTAATAGTGCTCGCCCCCCTGATCCTTTTACCCGTGCGTATATCACTGACAGCCTTATTAATCTCCTTAAAATCAAAACCATGGTGGACCATAAATCTCTGGTCTTCACCGGCCAAAACAGCCTTTACTAGATATGGAGAGATATCCTTTAATGGCCGCCAATAATATTGAGGAACTATATCCTGTTTTTCTGATACGCTGTTCTTGATCTTGATCCAGATTATCTCAGCGGTAAACGGGGGATTCACATACCTTAAAATCGCTACCTGCGCCACTGTCAGGAGGATAAAAACACATATAAGCTTAAGGAACAATTTGACACAGTATACAAGGGATCTTTTTAGATAATTTCTTATTCCTGTCCTGGACAATTCCTATTGCCTCTTCTTGTCTTTTATCTCTTCCCACGCCCGGTTCATATCACTGGATGAGGCCCTGCTCAAATCCACACCGGATCTTTCCAACTCTTTTTCCATCTTCTGAAATCGCTTAAGGAATTTTTGATTTGCGTCCCTTAAAAGAAGCTCACTGTTCAATCCCCAGTGTCGGGCCATGTTAACCAGACTGAACAGGAGATCTCCTATCTCCTCCCCTATTCTATCCCTATCTTTCGCCGTCAAAACCTCTTCCAGTTCATAAAATTCTTCCTTAACCTTTTCCCGGATCGATTCCCTTCCTTCCCAGTCAAAACCGACCTTTGCCGCCCTTTCACTTAATCTATGCGCCCTCAATAATGCCGGGAGATTGACCGGGACATCCTGCAGCATGGAGGAAGGAGATTTAGCCCCTCGCCTTTCAGTCATCTTGATCTTTTGCCAGTTTTCAGATACCTCTGCCGGACTGTTAACGCTTGCCTTACCAAATACATGGGGGTGCCGTTTAATCATCTTTTCGGTTACTTTTTCTATCACCTCTACCATGTCAAACTCCCCCCTCTCATCCGCGAGCATGACAAGAAAGATTATCTGAAAGAGAAGATCGCCCAGCTCCAGGCACACGTCCTCAGGAGATCCTCTTTCAATTGCATCAAGGACCTCATAGGCCTCTTCAAGGAGATAGAGCTTGATGGTGGAATCCGTCTGAAGGGCATCCCATGGACATCCGCCGGGCCCGCGCAGTTTTAAGGCCAGGCCGATAAGGTTTGATATGGCCTCTGACAAGGCTTCTTTATTCATGGCGTTGAGCTATGTCTTTGTTCTCTCCGGACTTTATTTCACCTGTCTTTTTCCGTTCTCCAATGATCTTCTTTTTCAAGTTCTGATAGGAACCGGGAGAGATAACTCTGATCATGTTCTGGTATGACCGTATAACCCATGGTGACAATTTCGACTCTGCCATAAGGGGTTCGCTGGGAAAGATATAAAAAGTAAGAATGATGATTATCAGGTATATAATTATCACACCCTTGACAATAGCCAGAAAGACGCCAAGTGTCCGGTCCAACCACCCCAAAAAGATCTTCTTGGTTGACAGACTAATTATCCAGCCGATTAAATTGAATAGAATAAGTATAACGGCAAAGATAAGTGCGAAGCTGATCAAGGTCAGAAATTCTACAGAGGGCAGGGAGGGCCTCAAAAGGCCTGTCACCCAGGGTTGTAATAAATTGCCGAGAAAGATTCCAAGGACAACCCCCGCAAGCGAGCATATTTCCCTTATAAATCCCAGCATGATGCCTTTGACTATAAGGTAGATCATTCCGATAATAATTATGTAATCAAGAAGGTTCATAGGAATTATTTAACAGATATATCCGGAATTCGTCAAGATGAATCCAATATTTATCAATTGTCTAAATGGATATTATGTGATATTGATGTCAGATAATCTGGATTTATATTAAACCGGCATTAAAAGAAATATCCCTGGGGGAAACTCGGACATGATGAGCGAAAGAGAAAAGATCGATCTTATTACCCGTATAAGCCTGGATATCAATGAGGTGAAGGACATAGATCTCCTCCTGGAAAGGATCCTTACTAATGTCCGCCTGTTCTTTAATGCCGATGCGGGTTCGATCTATCTCAAGGAGGGAGACAAGCTGAAATTCAGTTACTCTCAAAATAACACCCTTCAAAAGAGATTGCCTCCAGGCAGGAAGCTCATCTACAATACCTTTTCGATACCTATCAATAAGATGTCCATTGCGGGATATGTGGCTGAAAATCGCAAGACCGTAGCGATCCCGGATGTCTATAAATTAAATGACTCGGTCCCATATACCTTCGATTCCCATTTCGATGAAATCAGCGATTACAGGACCTGTTCCATGCTTACCGTGCCCATCACAAATCAACGGAAAGAGATCATCGGCGTGATGCAGGTAATTAACGCGCAGGATGATGAAGGAAATATTATTCCATTTCTACCATCCGATGAACCTCTTATCATACACTTCGCCACCAGCGCCGGCCTTGCCGTGGAGCGGGCGCAGATGACCAGAAATATCATCCTTAGGATGATCAGCATGGCTGAACTAAGGGATCCAAAGGAGACAGGCGCTCATGTAAACCGCGTGGGTGCCTACGCGGTAGAGGTATATGAGGAATGGGCAAGGAGAAGAGGCATCGCTTTGGAAACAGTGGAGAAACAGAAGGATGTCTTTAGGATGGCTGCAATGCTTCACGATGTAGGCAAGGTCGCTATCAGCGACCTCATCTTGAAGAAACCCGCCCGCCTTACCATTGATGAGTATGAAATCATGAAATCCCATACATACCTGGGGGCGCGACTCTTTAAGGATTTGCAGTCGGATTTTGATGAAGTAGCCCTTGAGGTAGCGCTCAACCATCACGAAAAATGGGATGGGACCGGTTATCCTGGTCGCATCGATCCTTTATTGGAATTGCCGATTGAAGGCCTTGGTGGAGAAGGCGGTCAGTTCACCCCGAAAAAAGGTGAGGAGATCCCTATCTTCGGAAGGATCGTAGCAGTTGCCGATGTCTATGACGCCCTCTCTTCCCCAAGGGCATATAAGCAGGCATGGGACGAAGACCATACCCTGGAGGAGATGCGTTTATCATCAGGCAAACATTTTGATCCTGAAGTGGTAGAGGCCTTTTTTTCATGCCTGGACATTCTGAAATCAATAGCAAATCGTTACCCTGATACTGAATAGGTCAATTCACTCTGAGAAAATGCCTCCTGTGTGATATTTGATAGGGCAAATAAACTAAGGGAAAGAGCTTTGAATTTTGTCATTTCGAGGAGCGGCAGCGACGAGAAATCTAAAAGATCCCTCGCTCTGCTCGGGACATGGATTTCTCCCTGCGGTCGAAATGACAGAAAATCGATATTATTCAAAGGTCTCAGGGTATCAATAATGCAGAAGCCAGGAGTCAGAAGTCAGAATAATAACAAATTATCATATCGGTCTTTTGAATCTTTATTCTGGCTCCTGGCTCCTGTCTTCTGGCTTCTGCATTATTAACATCATATGAAAGGACAAATAAAACGGGATGGATGGTGTAAAACTTACTGATTTTAGAGAAAACACAACGATCATCAAGCAAATGGGTAGGGGCCATAAGGAGAAAAACAGATTTGATACGGATCCCTTTATGGAAGAGAACAGTATATCCATAGACGTCACCTATATGTTTGATCCGCCTGGGAAAGACCCGATCACCAAAAAGGATATCGACACGCTTATTCCGCGTGTTTTAAAGGCCCAAAAAATGCTTGAGAGGAATGAGGGGGATATCCATGACGGCAATATTGCCATGACAGGATGGCAGACCCTGCCTGAAGAGATAGATAAAAAACATCTGGATGAGATAAAATCAGTGACCAGTACACTTTCCCGGGAGATAGACGCCTTTGTATCTCTTGGCATAGGGGGTTCATATCTCGGGATAGAGGCAACCTTCCGCGCGCTGACACACACCTATTTTAATCAACTGACCAGGGAAAAAAGGGGCGATGCCCCGGAGATATACTTCCTGGGACAAAATATGGATCCGGACTATTTTAGGGATACACTTGATATGCTGGAGGGTAAACGGATAGGGGTAAACGTGATCTCAAAATCAGGCACCACTACCGAAACAGCGATAGCCTTCAGGATAATCCGGCAGATTATTGAAAAGAGCTGGGGCAAGCAGGCAAGCAGGTTTATCATTGTCACGACGGACAAATCAAAGGGCGCCCTGAAAGACCTCTCAAACAGAAAGGGTTATCGCTCATTCGTTATCCCGGACAATATAGGTGGACGCTTTTCAGTGCTCACGGATGTCGGATTAGTGGGACTGGCCATGGCAAATATAAACATAGAGGAGTTTGTCGCAGGATTCAAACAGATGAGAAAAATCTCCGTGTCCGAAGATTTCTGGCAGAATCCGGCCCTTGTTCACGCGGCAGCAAGGTATGCCTCATGGCTAAAAGGTAAAAAGATAGAGGTGGTGGCCACCAATTCCAGTTCCCTGTATCCTGTGGCCAGGTGGATGGAGCAGCTCTTTCCTGAGAGTGAGGGCCATAAAGGGCATGGCCTTTGGGTTTCGCCCTCCCTATATTCGGAAAAACTGCATGCCAATGGCCAGATGGTTCAGCAGGGTGAAAGAAATATGATTGAGACCTTTCTGCTTCTTCGGGAACACGATAACCATCTAGAAATCCCTTATGACAATGATAATATCGACGGCCTTAATTTTCTTGCTGGCAAGGGTCTTGATATGAATTACGTAAACTTGAAGGTGATTGAAGGTCCTGCCTACGCCCATTACCTGGGTGGTGTGCCCAATATGACGATCGAGATACCAAAAAGAAACGCGTATAACCTCGGACAGGTCTACTATATGATGGAGAGGTCTGTGGCCATAAGCGGCTATCTATTTGGACACAATCCTTTTGTGCAGCCCGGCGTAGAGGAATATAAAAAGGCGATGTTCGCCCTGCTCGGCAAACCTGGATATGATAAAAAGGCCAAAGAGATGATGAAGGATATAGAACGGCTTGAAAGGGTAAAGATTAATGCCGGATAAGATAATAGTCCTGGCAACCAGTAACAGGGGAAAGATCTCTGAAATAAAGGAACTTCTTAATGGTTTTGATATTAGGGTAAAAAGCCTGCTTGACTTTGATCCCATTCCCCCGGTAGTAGAGGATGGAGAGACATTTGAGGAAAATGCGTATAAAAAGGCCTCTTTTACGGCCAAGGCATTGGGATTACCTTCCCTGGCCGATGATTCCGGTCTTGTGGTAGAGGCCTTGGGAGGGGCCCCCGGCGTCTATTCCTCGCGTTACGCCGGAGACAACGCCTCGGATCAGGATAGGATCACCAAACTATTAATAGAGATGAGAGGCAAGGCGGACCGGAGGGCATACTTTGAATCGGTAATAATCATAGCCGTGCCCTGGGGATCATCGCTCATATACAAAGGCAGATGCGAAGGATTGATCACCGATGAACCGAAAGGCAATTATGGTTTTGGTTATGATCCCGTTTTCTATTACCCCCCCCTTGATAAGACCTTCGCTCAGATGTCCAGTGAAGAAAAAAACAGGGTCAGCCACAGGGGAAAGGCGATGACAAAACTCAGAGATGAATTCGATAAGGTCATGATATGGCTTTCACAGCAGTCGACTTGTAGCGTAGAATTATGAGATCACACAAACCTGACAGTCTTCAGCCTTAATACATTTATTAGGAGGCACGGATAATGAAAACCACATCTCCTCTTTATCGCGAGATTCTGGCCAACGAGCCATCTGCCGGGACCATTTTCCTTATCCTTACAAGGATAAAAGAAACAGGACGATCAAAAGAGGTTATCCAAGAGTGCCTCAAGGCACTGGCTGTCTATCCTAATGACATCAATATCCGGACACTCCTGGCAGAATCCTATATTGAGGAAGAACAGCTATCTCTCGCCGAGTCGGAACTGGAAAAGGTGGCGGCCCGGATAGACGACCTGGTTTCCTCTTACATTCTTCAGGCCGAGATCTTCATACGCCTGAAAAAGACCCAAGATGCGGTAAAAGTCCTTAATCTCTATCTGACGCACCATCCGGATGACGATAGCGCGCTACATCTTCTTAAAAAAATACAGGCCATGGAGGCCTTATCCTCGTCCGAGGCTCCGCCGTCTCCTGCCCTTGTTTCCCCGGAAAGGCCTGGTGAGGTAAAGGGCATTCCTGATCAGATGCCGATGAATGACAAGGCAAGGAAAAGAAAGGAGAAAATGATCGCCGTTCTCGAATCATGGCTTGTGTCTATCCGCGAACAATCAAAGTCAGGCTCGAATATAGTTAACGCGATAGATAAGTAGACATGGTTTAAATATCGATTTCAGAATATCGAATATTGAAAGAGTCTAAACTTCATAATTCGAAATTCCCTGTTCGATATTCGATATTCTTAAAATGTTTTTCTCCGGACATATATTATAATCGCGACGGCCAATATTATTATTTATTTGGTGGGTAAACTATAGTAGCGGTGTATTCGGCCCATGGCCGATGGATCAAAAAAACAGGATAAGGGGATGTAAAAGGTGACAGAGTTCAACTTTAAGGCAACCGGTATCGGCAGTATCCCATCCATGGATGTCACGGGGACATGTCTGAATATCCTGAAACGGTTGCCGGAGATACCCTTCTGGCCCCAACTGGTCAAACGAAGCATCCTGGAAGATATGCATATCCAGTTCAGTGAAGGCTTGCCCATGTTGAGGATCGACAAGGAACGCGGGTCACTCGTGGTTTCTCCCGATGAGCCGGAATCCGCGCTGGTAGAATTTTATGAGCATCTCATGGCGGATGATATCAACTACTTTGCCATAAGCCGTGAATATGCCCCCGGCCTGCATGAAATCCTGGACCTAATCAATAAGAGCCCTGAAAAATATGGGCCCTTTGTCAAAGGTCATACTGTAGGCCCCATCACCTTTTCTGCGGGCATAACAGGTATTGACAAAAAGCCGCTGCTCTCAAACCCTGATCTTCTGGAGGCCCTTACAAAAGGCCTTGCCATAAAGGCCCTGTGGCAGGTCAAAGAACTCAATAAATCAGGCAAAAGGCCGATAATCTTTCTCGACGAGCCATATCTTTCATCTTTCGGTTCCGCCTTTTCATCCATTGAACGTCATGAGGTGATCAAGCTGCTTAAAGAGGTTATTGATTTCCTGAGGGAACGGTCTGATGCCTTGATAGGAATACACTGCTGCGGAAATACCGACTGGTCCATGATAATTGAATCAAATCCCGATATAGTCAGTTTTGACGCATTTAAATATATGGATCATTTTCTCCTCTATCCTGATGATATTATCAGGTTTATCAAGGCCGGGGGCTTCATAGCGTGGGGGGTCATCCCTGTCTTTGATTATACAGGGAGAGAGAGCGTGGAGGATTTGCATTCATTGCTTGAAAAAGGCCTGAAGCGTCTGCATGAATTCGGGCTTGATCCTGAGATAATAACGGCAAGGTCCATCCTTACACCACAGTGCGGTATGGGCACAATGGAGTCTTCTTCCTCCGACAGGGTACTTGAGCTGTTATCAATGCTCTCTGAAAGGATGCGCCCCTGATGCAGTCCTCCTCCTTCTGCCCCAACCTCTTTATATCTTTTTAGATCATCGGCGGATTTTTTTGTGATCTGGGACTTCATGCAAGGGCAAACTGCCTGATGACATCCACGGCCTCCTTTAGGGCTTCTGTGGCCGATTCCTTGCGGATGTTGACCTTTATCTTCATGTCGCTGAGGAACTGAAACCTTGGCCTATGTTCCTGGGCCACCCCGATAATCCTTTCCGGCCTGATCTTTGTAGACGGAGAAAAGTTAAATACCAGGGCATCCCTCTTTACATCCAGCCGGCCAATACCATTCCTCTTCATCTCCAGCCTGACCTCCATCACCTTAAAAAGGTTGGACACAGCCTCGGGAAACGAGCCAAACCGGTCAGCCATCTCTTCCGCCATATGCCTAAGGTCCGGCTCCTCATTCAGACCGGACAACCTCCTGTACAGGTTCAGCCGGAGATCTATATCCGAGACATATTCCTCCGGTAGATACGCAGGGATATCCACATTAATCTCCGGATTGGTCTCTTCATGCCATTCCTCACCTTTAAACTCAGCAATCGCCTGTTCAGTGAGTTTCAGATAGAGTTCATATCCTATGGCGGCAATGTGACCGGTCTGGCTGAAACCCAGGATATTGCCGCCGCCTCTTATCTTGAGGTCATGCATGGCAAGATGTATGCCGGCCCCCAGGTGGGAAAAATCCATAAGGGCTTTTAGTCGTTTTTCTGCCTCCCTGGAGAGAGATGAATCCTTTGAAAGAAAGAGGTACGCGTAGGCGTTTTCCGAAGACCTGCCTACCCTTCCCCTGAGTTGGTATATCTGTGACAGGCCCAGCCTGTCTGTCTCATTAATAATAATGGTATTGCATGAGGGTATATCAAGACCCGATTCTATGATGGTCGTGCACACCAGGACATCCAGCTCTCTTCGGATAAAACGGATCATGGTCTCCTCCAGGACATGAGCCTTCATCTGGCCATGCGCCACGGCAAACCTTGCCCTCGGGACTAGGCTGGCCAGGCCGTCGGCGACCTCCTGTATAGTCCTGACGCGGTTGTGGACAAAAAAGATCTGACCACCCCTATCAATCTCATCCTCTATCGCGCGTTTGATAGTTGCCTCGTCATAGTGTGATAGGTATGACTGGATTGCGAGCCTGTCTTCAGGAGGCGTCTCCATGATGCTCAGATCCCTTACCCCCATAAGAGACAGATGCAGGGTCCTGGGAATAGGCGTGGCGGTCAGGGTCAGGACATCCACCAGGGCACGGTACTTCTTTAATCTTTCTTTCTGCCTCACACCAAACCTGTGTTCTTCGTCAATAATCAGGATGCCCAGGTCCTTGAACTCTACATCCTTCTGCAGAAGCCTGTGGGTGCCGATGAGGACGTCCACTTTTCCAGACCTTGTCCTGGCAAGGATCTCCTTCTGTTCGGCCTTGCTCTTAAAACGGCTGAGCACGGCCACCTCCACCTGGTAAGGTTCCATCCTTTTCCTGAAGGTCTCGTAGTGCTGTTCCGCGAGCACAGTGGTGGGGACAAGCACGGCTGCCTGCTTGGCATCCATTACGGCCTTGAAGGCCGCGCGGACAGCGACCTCAGTCTTTCCGAACCCGACATCTCCGCATACAAGCCTGTCCATCGGCCTCTCGGATTCCATATCAGAGTATACCTCATCAATCGCCTTTATCTGATCCCTGGTCTCTTCGTGTTCGAAGGTAGCTTCAAATTCCCTGAAATAGCTGTCAGGCCTTGAGAAGGCAAATCCTTCCCGGTATTTTCTAAGGGCATAGATCTCCACAAGCTGTCTGGCGATCTCCCTTATCGCCTTTTTGGCCTTCTTCTTTGCCAGGTTCCATGACCGGCCCCCCAATCTGTCAAGCTTCGGGTCTTTTTCATCAGCGCCCACATACTTCTGCAGGACGCTTATACGGTCTGCCGGGATGTATAGCCTGTCATTGTCCACGTACTCTATAACAGCGAAATCATTTACCTTGTTTTCGATATTCATCCTGGTAAGGCCCTGATATCTCCCTATGCCGTGGTCCTCATGGACAACAAGGTCTCCCACCCTTAGCTGACTGAAGGAGGCCTGATCAAATGCAGGCTCACCCCTTCTCTGTGCCGCCCTTTTTGTCCCGGCCATCTTGGGTCCGAAGATTTCATCCTCGCTTACGACATAGTTCCCTATCTCCGGCCAGGCAAATCCCTTGGAAAGCCTCCCCAGACAGATGATTAACCTCTTTCTCTGAGAAACGCCGTACCATTGTCCTACAATCTCCTCAACCTCCACCCCGTAATTATGAAGGATCTCCTTCAGGCGGCCTGCCTGCTGTTCGGTCCGGCAGACCAGTGTTACCCTGCCCCCATCCCTCAGCCATCCGGATATCTTCTCCGCCAGGGGCGCCATGGAGACCCTGCCCTTTCCGCTGAGCCTGACATCCAGATCATAATCAATGCCTGATGTCCCCTTGATCTCCAGCACCCTGGAATAGTACCCGACTTTTTGTATGGATATCTCGCTGAAATCAATCCTCTGATATCCCTCAATTATTGATTTGATCTCCCCTTCAGATAGCAGGACACCCTCTGTCTCAGGGAAGGGCATGCCGCGTTCACCTGCCTCCTGACTATATCTTTCCATATCGCTCAGGATCTTTTCTATAAAGCGCCCTGTCTCTGATTCGATCATCAATGGATCAATCACCATGATAATACCGTCACGAGGGAAGTAATCAAACAGGCTGTCAGGTTGTTGATAGAAGTGGGTCAACCATGCCTCCTGCCCCGGGAATACGCCGCCATCTTCCATTGCCTGAGCCGGAAGCCTGCCCATGGACCTCGCCCTCTTCATGCCCTCCTCATCCATGATAATCTCATTGGCCGGAAGGATGATCACCTCCTTCAACTGCCCTGTGGACCTCTGCGTATCCGGATCAAAATACCGGATAGACTCTAGGCGGTCTCCCCAGAACTCAAGTCGCACAGGCTGTGAGTAGAGTGGAGGGAAAAAATCTATAACACCACCCCGTACGGAATAATCACCAGCCTCTTCAACAATGGATGTGCGTAGATATCCGCCTGTCTCAAGCCTCAGCAGGATATCTTCTCTTGAGATCTCTTCCCCCTGTTCCAGGTATTCGAGGGCCTTTATCAAGGCCTCCTTGGGCAGGATTTTGAAGAGGACTGCCTCTATAGAGGTGGTGATTATCGGGATTTTTTCGGTGGTGAGGTTATAGAGCGCCTGGAGGCGTCGATTAATTATGCTCCTTTGTGGGCTAAGGCCTGTCAGGGGAGATATATCATATATCGGAAAATCATAGAGCCTCCTCTCACCCTGATCGCCGCTTACCGTGGATTCCGGAAGGAAGAACTCCAGCTCTCTATAGAACCTGGCCGCGTCCCTTGCCTTCGGCAATAGAATAAGAGAGGGTCTCTCTAGCTCGACCAGGATCTCTGAAACAAGGTAGGCCATGGAACTGCCGGAAAGGCCGGTGATGGATATCCGCCCTGCCCCTTCTTTGATATGCCTGACAATCTCGTCTTTATAATGATTTCTCAATTTTATAAAAATATCTTCCCCGGGTTGAGTATGCTGTTGGGATCGAACAGGGCCTTAATCTTCTTCATCCATTCCAGGCTATTTCCGTGTTCAGCCGCCATAAATTTTCTTTTCCCTATCCCGACGCCATGTTCACCGGTTGCGGTCCCACCCATAGACAGGGCCTTCGATACTATCCGTCCGTTCATCTCCTCAATAACCGCCCATTCCTTTTCATCCCCGGTTTTTCCTTCAATTAAAAAATGCAGGTTTCCGTCTCCCGCGTGGCTGAATATATATGTAGGGATACCGCTCTTTTTCCTCTCTTCCATGGCAATGGCTATCATCTCCGGATAGGCAGTTATAGGGACGGCGATATCTATCGCCATATGAGAGCATCCCGGATGATTGCGCATGATTATCTCAGCCAGTTCATGCCTTGCCTTGAACAGGCGATCCCTCTCTGTCATGCCCAGACCTGGCCTGAACTCATCGCAGCCAACCTCTTCACATATCTCTTTTGTCATGTCCAGCAGTTCGGCCAGTTGTTGTATGGACGGCCCGTCATATTCCATGAACAGTGTAGGTGCTACCTTCAATCCCAGCTCATGTTCCCTGTTGATCATATCTACGCATTCCGGGGCAAGGAGCTCCAGCGCGGAAGGGTTCAGGCCAGACCTTATGATCTCATAGACCGCCCTGCCCGCAGATTCCACGGTAGGAAATGTTACAATGGCCGCTGAAAACTCCCCCGGGATCCCGACCAGCCTGACAGTAGCCTCAACCACCAATCCCAGGGTCCCCTCCGAACCTACAAATAGACTCACAAGATCATAACCCGATGAGCTCTTGGATGAACGTCTGCCTGTATGGATTATCTCTCCATTGGCCAGTACAACGGACAGCCTCAGGATATTATCCCTTGTAGAGCCGTAACGAACGGTCCTGATCCCGCTGGAGTTATTGGCGATCATGCCCCCGATAGTCGCGTCCGCCCCGGGGTCCGGGGCGAAGAAAAGCCCCTTGTGCCTGAGCTTTTTATTCAGAACCTTATAGATAACCCCCGGTTCAACATCGGCCTGAAAATCCTCCTCCCTTATATCAAGTATCCTGTTCATCTGTGAAAAGTCCAGGACCAACCCTCCCTCCACAGGGATCGGATTGCCTTCCAGGCTGCTGCCCGCCCCCCATGCGGTAACCGGTATCAGATGTTCATTTGCATATCTTAATATCCCGGCGACCTCTGAAGCGTTCATTGGCCATATCACCGCCTCAGGAACGGAAGGACTGTGTCTGGATTGATCTTTTGAATGGAGATTAAGAACGGACTCGCCTGTTGAAAGACGGTCCGGGCCAACCATGAGCCTGAATGCCTCAAGGTCATTATTATTTATCCTGTTTAATTTCAATGTAGCCTCCTATTTTTTATAGTGAACGACTTAAATAATCAGACATCTTGACTATAGCCAATTCTATATATGGCCGGCAGGACCCCTTTTTTCGGAGGCGAAGGAATACAGTGCCCGCTATTTTGCATATCTCGCAGCAAAGGCGGGCGGAGGGCATCCAGCGGACTATCAACAAAGGAGGAGCAGCTGTCTACCCGGATATTCGCCGCCCGCCTGGCGACATCCTTACGCCGGTTCCTTGCAGATCATTTCTTTCGCTCTGAAAAAAAGGGGACCTGCCGGCCAACTGGATCCCGCTCATGTAAATGTGGCTACTTATTTATGTCGTTCACTATAATATATTACTTACATTGATATTCTGTTTTAGACAAGGGCAATTTTATATTGTATCATGATTAAATAGATATTGTTAATTTACATCCCTGATGTTTACACCAGGGATAATATATTGATCCAAGTGTGGAGGGCCTATGGACTATGGCATAACAAGGCAAGAAGCCCTGTCGCTGTTAAAAAGACATATTCAAAACCCGAACCTGATAAAGCATTGCCTTGCCACTGAGGCCGTCCTGACGGCCCTCGCGGACAGGCTCGGTGGGGAAAGGGAGAAATGGGGCCTTGCGGGTCTGCTTCATGACCTGGACGTGGAGATAGTGGACTCTGACCTGTCCAGGCATACATCCGAAACGGAAAAGATACTTCGGGGGATAGGTATAGATGAAGAGATAATAAGGGCCATAAGGCTCCATAATGAAAAGGCCCATGGAGAAAGTCGTTCGGAAATATTCCATCACGCCCTTGCCGCCGGAGAAACCATCACAGGACTGATCATCGCCACAACCCTTGTCTATCCCGATAAAAAGATACGGAGCGTTAAACCCAAGTCTATTATAAAGAGGATGAAGGAGAAGTCCTTTGCCGCGGGGGTTGACAGGGATATTATAATGGAATGTGAAAAACTGGGAATGGACATCAACGAATTTTCAAGTGTCTGCCTGGAGGCCATGCAGGGAATTGCCGATGAACTGGGATTATAAGGCACGATCTAAACTATACGGATATAAATACATAAGGGTAATGTTTACCATCTTCTTTGCCTTATGCCTTTTTTTATCCTCCTGCTATGGGGTCCAAGGCAGCGATAAAACTGCAGAGAAGATGCCGACAATCCTTGTAAACCTTATAAAGGCTGATGATCCTGTCAGTTACGCGAAGGACCATGGAATAACATTAAAAGACAGTATGGTCAGGGTGATTATAGCCGTGGACAAGGATATTATATCTCAGGATTTATTATCCAAATACGGGCTTAAGGATTATCAATGGAGAGAAGGTTTTATTGCCGGGTATATTTCAATAGACGGATTAAAAGAACTGTCTGAAGAGCCCGCAGTCATATATATAAGGCCCCCTGTCAAGTTTATGAGACAGGAAGACTAGAACGAAGATAGAAAAACATCAAGGCTTCTTAAGTCTTCCACATTATAGATCTTTGAATTGCTTTCCTTGGGAATAATCTTATTTAACAGACCTGTCAGGACCTTTTTAGGGCCCACTTCTACGAATATGCCCACACCATCTCTCATCATTTCTAATATAATATCGTACCATTTCACCGGGCTGATTAATTGCCTGGCCATAATATCCTTTATCTCTTCAGGATCATCTTCAACCCGTGCGGTCGCATTGAAAAGTATTGCTGTCTTTGGCCTTTCGAATGATATCTCCTGCATGAATTGACGAAAATCCTTAACTGCGTTCTTCATCAGGCTGCAATGCCATGCGCCGCTGACCTGTAATGGGATCGCCTTGGCGCCTTCTCTTTTGACGAGATCCACTGCATATGAAAGGGCCTCCTTTTCACCGGAGATAACTATCTGCTGGGCACTGTTGTGATTGGCTACCGCAATTACCCCCTTATTCACTGAACTCGCGACAATATCCGTTATTTTCTCGATCTCCATACCCACGACAGCCGCCATGGCTCCCGGATTTGCCATTGCCTCCCTGTGCATCAATTCTCCCCGTTTTTTCACCAGCCTCAGGGCGTCATACGAGGTGATAACCCCTGCAGAGGTAAGCGCCGAGTATTCCCCCAGGCTGTGGCCTGCTGAAACAGAACCGCTAACACCCGCCTTGTTTAACACTGCGAGACATGCAAGATTAACGGCCGTAACCGCCGGTTGGAGATTCACGGTAAGGGTCTGTTCCTCCATCGGCCCTTCATAGCAGAGCCTTGAGATAGGTCTCTCACAGATATCATCAACCTGTTTAAATATTTCGCCGGCCTCGGGGAATCTGTCCGCCAGCTCCCGTCCCATACCTGCATATTGTGAGCCCTGACCGGGAAAAAGAAAGGCTATCTTTACTGGCATAGAGCACTCCTTTATATACGTTTAATGTTATTCGTTTAAGCTGTTCGTATCATCTATCGTCTTCTGGTCTCAGTTCGCATGGCCTTTATAGACCTTGTACTATAGTGAACGCATTAAATAAATGGCTATCTTGCATGTCATGGTTGCCATATGACATCAGTAAGATGCTCTTATAAATATGG
>Ga0214474_1000804_pt1 | contig 15030 bp, 14 predicted proteins | sample RVTome_2_FD_187335 | JGI IMG/M metagenome (GOLD analysis project Ga0214474, IMG submission 187335) | Soil microbial communities from uranium-contaminated site in the Upper Colorado River Basin, Wyoming, United States - RVT95D214 HiSeq ...
CTGACCAGCTTCTCTGAGTCGCTGGGACAGCCGTTTGCTTTTGATGTTTCTGAGTACATCTCCAAGCCTATTAAGCCGAGGGATCTGGTGGCTAAGGTTGAGGAGTTTCTTAAGAAGGCGGGGAAATAATATAAGATTGCACGGCGTATTGGAGGTAGGGGAAGTTACTTATATAGTATAGCCTGTCGGATTTAAGTCACGCAGAATGCGGTCTGGTGTAAATTCTATAAATAGCCTCGTTGTTTTCTGTAAAGCATTGGGCGCAGCCTTCACATTTTTCAGGCTTTACTTTCTCAAGATAAACCTTAATCCCGAGCTCCCGGTACATCTCTAAAGTTCTCTTGAGATGGGTACCTCCGGTAACCGAGGCTATCTTCCAGCCTTCGGTTTGCAGCTGCTGCCGTGTCTTATCCATACCCATATATTAATCTTATCAAAAAGCCAAAAGTAGCGACAGGTCTTCAGGTCAGTCGATATATTTTAAAGTTAGACATAGCGATATCGGTTTGAGTATACTGCTGGATTGAGGGGAAACACCATGGCACGGCGAAAAAATATGTTCCAACATAAATATGCTGATGTCAATAACATACGCCTTCACTATGTGACTGTCGGCGAGGGGAAATTGATAATATTCCTCCACGGTTTTCCTGAGTTCTGGTATGAATGGAAGAACCAGCTTGCCGAGTTCGGGCGAGATTACCAGGCCGTGGCTCCGGATATGCGGGGCTACAATCTCTCATCGAAGCCTGCCGATGTCGAGCAGTATCGAATGAAGTACCTGGTCGAAGATATTCGTGCTCTTGTCGAGCACCTTGGGTATAAGAGGTTTATCCTCGTGGCTCACGATTGGGGTGGTGGAGTGGCCTGGCCGTTCGCCATGCGTCATCCCGATTATCTGGAGAAGCTAGTTATAATCAACGCCCCGCATCCGATTACGTTCGTGCGCGAACTCAGGGATAATCCAGCACAGCAGAAGGCCAGCCAATACATACTGGTGCATCGAATGCCCGAAGCTGAGGAGATACTGTCTCGAAACAACTATGGCGCGCTTGCTAGCAGCCTTTTACAGGAAGGCCTAAAAGAAGGATATTTCACTGAGGAAGATAGGAAAGCGTATATGGAAGTCTGGTCGCAGCCGGGCGCGCTCACCGGCGGCTTAAATTATTATCGTGCGGCTCATATCGGCTCTTTTATAGGAGAAAGCGACGACATCTTGTCCGCAGACCCTTCATTATTCATGATGAAGGTGCCGACGCTGGTAATCTGGGGGGAGAAAGACAGGTGGCTGCTCACCGGAATTCTGGAAGGTCTCGAGAAGTACGTACCCAACCTGACCATCAAGCGAATTCCCGACGGCTCGCACTGGGTTATTCATGAGAAGCCGGAGCTGGTTAATTCCTATATCCGTGAGTTTATCGAAGGCCGAATTTCTTGACCGTCTTCGATATCTAAGTAGGCATGTTGTAGAAGCCGGACCCGGGTTGGTAATAGACTTGCGCTTTCTTATGTATATTTTTCAGTTTTAAGGAGGACGTCTATGAAAATAGGTACGGTCGGTATTATTGGTGAGGGGGAACTGGCAGATAGGCTTAAAGAACTTTTAAGTAAAGCCAATCTGAAGGTTATTGCCCCCGACTTGAAACAAGATTATGCCAGGCTGGTAGTCGAGTCTGATTTAGTCTTTGAGCTGGCCCCCGAAGATTTGGCTGCCAAAAAGAAGATATTCAAGAGCTGTGACGCTAAATCCCGTAAAGAGACGATACTGGCGACGACGACATCGAATCCATGGGTGACGCCGCTTGCTGGTTCGACCAAAAGACCGGATAAAGTCGTCGGTCTAAACTTTACTAAAAACCCCTTTGAGGACAAATACCTGGTACAGATTGTCAGAGGTCTGCAGACTTCCGATGAGACAATCCAGACTGTTAAGGAGTTCATCACGCATATTGGTATGACAGCTGTGAGGCTCGAGGAGACCCCGGGATTTATTCTGGACAGGGTAATTGCTTCTATAGTCAACGAGGCGGCTGTGATGTATTCCTCGAAGCTGGCGACCAAAGAGGACATCGACAACATGATGAAAGTCTGTGTGAACTGGCCTATGGGGCCGTTCGAATTTGCCGATAGCATGGGCGTGGACCGGGTGGTTGAGATTTTAGATGAAATGACGCAGCAACTCGGGCCGAAATACCAGCCCTGTTTCTTGCTGAGAAGAATGGTCGATGCCGGCTGGCTGGGGAAAAAGACAGGCCGGGGATTCCATATATACAGCTAGCATTCGAAAAACGTTGGAGGTATGAAAATGGAAGTCAAAAAGATTGCAGTTCTAGGGGCTGGGGTCATGGGGCATGGAATCGCCCAGGTCTGTGCACAAGCAGGGTACGAGGTGAATTTGCGGGATATTAAGGATGAGTTCGTCCAATCGGGTATAGGCAAAATTCGGAAATTCCTCAGCGGTGGAGTCGAGCGGGGGAAAATGACTCAAGCTGAAGCCGATGCTATATCGGGCAGGATAAAGGGCATGACCGACCTGAAAGAAGCAGTCAGGGATGTCGATCTGGTCATTGAGGCCATAGTAGAGGATATAAATATTAAGAAGGAGACGTATAAAGAGCTCGACCAGATTTGCCGACCGGATACCATATTTGCTTCCAATACGTCGGCGCAGTCCATAACCGAGATGGCAATGATAACTAAACGCCCTGACAAATTCATCGGTATGCACTGGTTCAATCCGGCGCAGCTTATGCGGGGCATCGAGGTCGTTGTTCACGAGAAGACCTCTAAAGAGACCCGTGATACAATAGTCTACTTGTGCAAAAAGCTGGGCAAGGAGCCTGGCGTATGCCAGGACTCGCCCGGGTTTGTGGTCAACAGGCTTTTGCAAATTTGGTACAACGAGGGCTTGAATATGTTTGACGAGGGCTTAGCCGAGCCTTTAGACATAGATACGGCTTTGAAGGTTGGTTGCAATTTCAGGATGGGACCTTTCGAGTTGCGTGATTTGGTTGGCCTTGATATCGGCATAGCCAGCACCACCACACACTATCGCGAATTAATGCGGGAACAGTTCCGGCCACCACGATGCCTGATTATGAAGGTTAAAGCCGGAGACCTGGGCCGAAAGACAGGCAGGGGGTTTTACGAGTATAAGGCAGGGAGTTGACATAGCTCTTGTTATCAGTGGGAGTCCTTCGTCAATGTCATTCTGAGCCCTTCGCCGATAAATCTGCTCAGGATAAACTCCGCGAAGAATCTCGGTGGTGGGTGGGTAAGACGAGATTGCCACGTCGTCCTTCCCGAAAGGGAAGGACTCCTCGCAATGACAGGTGGGGAGAATGTTGCATTTTGCACGGATTTACCGTTGAATGTTAAACTGAGACAGACAATAACTAGGAGTGACAGATGAAAATAAACGTTATGACCGATATACTCGAGGCGAATGACCGTATTGCCACTGCTAATAGCGAGGTCTTTAACAAGAATCGGAATCTGGTGCTTAACCTGATGAGCTCGCCGGGAGCCGGTAAGACGAGCCTGCTGGAGAAAACTGGCGAGGCGCTCAAAGGGAAACTCCGCCTCGGGGTCATCGCTGGTGACATCGAGACCTCGCGGGATGCTGAGCGATTGGAAAAGCATAAATTGCCTGTAGTCCAACTGACCACCGGCAGCGCCTGTCATCTCGACGCCAATATGGTTGCCTCAGCACTGCCGCATATCGACCTGAAGAAAATAGACGTGCTGGTTATTGAGAACGTGGGAAATCTGGTGTGCCCCGCCGAGTATAAACTGGGAGAAGATTTCAAGATTATGATGCTCAGCGTAACCGAAGGTGACGAGAAGCCGCTTAAGTATCCGCTGATGTTTCGCCAGTCATCGCTGCTTCTTATTAACAAAATCGATTTGCTGGAATATACCAATTTCAATTTAAGGGAAGCCAAGGCAAATGCCCGGCGAGTGCACCCCGATTTAGATATTATCGATATATCCTGTGTGACTGGTGAGGGGATATCAGACTGGATAGCCTGGCTAAATCGGCAGTATCAAAAGAAGTTCGGGTGATACTGATTATCGAATCTGTCTCACCTAGCTTTGGCCTTGCTCTTGTCCAGCTCCCTGCCTAGAATGGCCACGGCGCTTACCACAGGTGGGCCGCCGAAAGTATGAGACAGGCCGAGATTGACGTCCTTTAGCTGTCGCTCCGGCAACTGAGCCTTGCCTTGTATTTGCTTGTAGACTTCGTAGGTCATTCTAAGTCCGCTAGCGCCTACCGGGTGCCCGAAACACTTCAGGCCGCCATCGGCGTTTACCGGCAACCCGCCGGAAAGTTCAAAGAATCCCGTGTCAATGTCCTCTTTGGCTTTGCCTTTGGCGCTGAAGCCGAAGTTCTCGTAAATAGCCAGCTCGGTGATGGTGAAGCAGTCGTGCACCTCGGCGATATCAAGCTCCTCACGAGGATTCTTTATACCGGCCTGCTCGTAGGCCTGACGTGACGAGTTTTGCAAGGCGTCCCAGTTTATCCAGTCGAAATTGGGGCGAGCGTGTGGCAGCAGTGGGTCGAATGATTGGCCTAAACCTTTAATGTAAACCGGGTCAGCCCTGAACTTCTTTGCCTGGCTGGCCGGGACCAGTATAGCAGCGGCAGCGCCGTCGCTGTTGCCGCAGCAGTCGAAAAGACCAAGAGGCCAGGCGATAATTGGGGCATTCATTACTTGTTCTAAAGTTATTTTGTTGCGAAAATGGGCTTTAGGGGACATGCTGCCGTTGTTGTGGTTTTTTACTGCTATCTTGCCGATAGTTTTTTTACCTTCCTCCGGGCTTAGACCATAAGTATAGAAATATCTGGTGGCGATGAGAGAAAAGCTGCCGGGTGAGGTACGTCGGGCTTCAAATACCGGTCCCATGCCTCGACCGGTGCCCAGCCCGGGAAAACCGGTATCCTTGAGCTTTTCCACGCCCAGAGCCAGTACGATGTCGTACATTCCCGAAGCCACGCCAAAACAGGCGTTCCTTAAGGTCTCATGTCCGGTAATACACCAGTTTTCCACGCGGGTCATGGGAATGCGCAGTTTCAACGAGTTAGCGGCATGGGTGGCTCCTATGCCCGTTGCCGGCGCAGTCACCGTTCCAAACCAGCAAGCTTGAATATCCTTAGGTGCGATGCCGGCATCTTCATAGGCTTCGTAGGCTGCCTCTATGGCCAGGTCGTCAAGACCGCAGTCCCAGCGCTCTCCAAACTTGGTGCACCCCATACCTACTATGGCGACTTTATCTTTGATACTTTCCATTTCTGTTGCCTCCTATCTTACGGGTCGACATTTCCAGAAGTAGTTATACATGCCGCCCCCTTCGTAAATCCTTCTAAAAGTCATTTCTACGGGCATGCCTATTTTAATCAGCTTGGGGTCGCAGTCGGTCATTATGGAATATATTCGGGCTTTTTCCAGTTCGGACTCGATGACTATTTGGGGGATTACAGGGTCGTCGCTTCTGCCGGCCAGGTTGTCCAAAGAGAAGGTAAATACCTTCCCTCTCTTGTCCGATAACCTTACCTCTTCGTAATCATCTTTGGACTGGCACTGGTAGCATATCCGTTGTATTGGGAACGTAACCAGTCCGCAGCTCCTGCATTTACTGCCATGAAGGCGGAGGGACCAGTTGCGCTCTCGCCAGCTGACACTGGCCGAGGGAAATAGGCGGAAAGCTTCTCCTGGTTGTGGCTCCAGTATGCCACGGTAACTGAGATATCGCTCGTAGGTCGATAATGCCAGCCTGGAAGCTAAGAATCCTTTGACTCCGCGCCTTCCCTTTTTAACTTTATCCACCTCAGCTGTGACCTCAATGAGAAAGGCGTCGCTGCCGTCACCGTAACTGGCGACAAGTAGATTGTCGCCGTCTTTGGCTTCCTCTAGAGCAGTCACCAGCAGTAACAAGGTATGGGCGCAGCCGCAGACGCCTAAATTAGCAGTCAACAAGTCCTGAAGTTGTGTTTTCGGGTCAAAACCTAGCTGCCGGGTAAGCTGCTGTTGAGTTCTGGCGGTTGGTGCGTAAAACACTGCTTTAGCGATAGACTCGGGCATGAGATTCTGCTTTTTCATCAGAGTTGATATTGCTTTAGACATATTTTCTATGTAGCCACGCTCCACTATGAAGCGGTCTTCCCAGGACTGCACGAAGGTGTCCTTATCCAGTCTCCAGACGTCATACATTTCATTAGATATTGTGTGGCTCGCTTTAATATTGGCGATTGCCTTTCCTTTTTTACTTATCAATAAAGCCACTGCAGCGTCGCCGAAGTGTTGTTCATAGTCCGAACGAGGATAGCCCAGACGACAGTCAGCGGCGACAACGACCATATTTTCTGCTGAGCCGCTATTGACCGCATCCAATGCTGCTCTCAGGGCAGAGGTTCCGGCTCGTAAGCTGTTACCGAAGTCGGCGGTGATTATATCGGGCTTCAGGTCGGCGGCAGCCGCCACTATCGTGGCACATTGCTTTTCCTTAAAGGGTGCTGTCGTGGAGGCAAAATATAAGCCATCGATGCTGTTACGCTCGATTCCAGAGAGACAATCGAGCACTGCCTCCACTGCCATTGTCACTGTGTCTTCATCGTTGTTGGCCACACTTCGCTCGCCGCCGAAAGATGCTCTACCCCAGGCGGCACCTATTACATCTCGACTCAGCCTCCACAGCGGCACATAAGCCCCATAAGAGATTATTCCAGACATAAGAAGCCTCCTTGCATCTTAATGTTTATTTAAAGGTTTTTCTGACAAAAAACAGATTATTTTAGGATAAAAGGCAATCTATTCTAAATCTGCTTAGCTGCCTTAAGGAGAAAGCTTAACATATTAACCGCCGGTTGTTCAATTCTTACGATATTGTAAATATGTGGGTACTTGACAGAAGCTGTACAATGTATAAATAGGAATTCTTCGGCTACTATTATAAAAGGAGGCGTGATGTTGAACAAAACACAAAGTTTCGTAGTGCCGTTTATTGTTATGGTGCTAATTCTGGGTCTGACCTTGCCCGCCTGTACCTGCCAGAAAGCGACAGAGAATCCACCGACCCCAACGACGGGAGGTGCACTCTCATTTGAAGCTGCCGAGTATGTGAACACAGACTACGGTTTCTCTGTGAAATACCCTAAAGAATGGGTGCAGCAATCAAGCGAAGAGCCAACTACTCTCTTTATGGCTGCTGCTGCGAAAAGAGTTCCGGTATTGAGTATTTCTGCACAAGATATTGCCACTTTTGCCGAGGCACTTACTGCCACATTGGCGCTAGAAGGCTCCGATATCAAAATTGTCACCGAGCGAACAACAACTCTGGCGGATGGCACTCCGGCGACTGAAGCTGTGGTTAAATGGAAGGCTCGAGGCTTAAGTGCTGACACTTTTGCTATCGGTGTGCAGAAAGACGGAAAGTGGATTATAGTTGCTGTAACTACTGCGTCTTTGCTGGCAAAATACGATGAAGCTCTATTTTCCGAAATAGCGCATACCTTGCAATTCAAGTAGCCAGTATTTCAGCGTTTCCCGGTAGCGATATATAAGGTTTATTTTGCCTGTCTCTCTTTCTGCTCCATTACCAGGAACCGGGCCAGTCTGTCCAGTTTAAAGATAGTGTTGAACTCCAGGTTCTTGCTTATCCACAATTTTTTAGTTATCACCGAATCGGTGATAGCCCCTTTATACATCAGTCCATCAAGTAGTGTATTCGGGTCTTCACATGCCATGACGAAATCAGGTGACGCTATTTTCCTTTCTTCAATCTTGAAGTCACCATTATCGATATGGATGGCAAACTCGCCGGCTTTTGTCTTAACGGCGATATTACGTTTCCAGCCTTCGATAGCCCTGCGGGCACGTTTTGATTGACTCATCTTAATAGCCAGAGCCTGCATCTCTTTAAGACACTGTTTGAAGTTAGTCATGTCCTTGTCGGTTGGCTTGGGGAATTTGGGTTCCTTCGGTGCTGCCCATTTTATTTCAGACTCTTGTAGTCCTTTCCTGGCGACTTGTTCTGGAGTCAATTCTGAAGTAGGCACACAGTAGATATCTGATATTTGCCCTACGCGTTCGTCTCTGAAAATAACCTTGACTTGAGTGCCCTTCTTGATTAGTCCCGGCACCAGTATACCTGTGGTGGTGTAAAGCATAACGCTCAGGGCTGTATCGGCACTCTCCAGTATGACACGCCCGCGGCCAAAGGGTGCCTTGTCCAGAAATAATGAAGTAGCAAAATAGGTGATTGGTGGGGTCGAGAGCATCTTGCCCGTTTGACCGACTTCTACCGGCTTTGTTGGAGCGAACTCGCAGTCAGGGCAGTGGGTCATCATCGGCGGCACCCTGACCAGGCCGCATTTGGAACATTTACAGCCGAGGATTTTCCTCTCGTTTTTGATAGCCAGAAAGAAGGGTGACAGCTCGCCCGCACTTCGCTCGTAAAAGGTGAACATGGCATCGTTCTGTAACAGGTAGTCTTGGTTGTCGATGGTTACAACTCTGCTGCTTATTTCCGGTATAAACTCGTCCGGTATGATTTTCCGTCTTTTTCCCGACATTTTGCACCTCCTCAGTTATTCATGTTCCAGCACGGCACAGGCCGTGTATTGGGCGATAGTGCTTCCGGTGCCGTGTATCAACGCAGTTTTGAGCTTTCTTTCTGTCAGCTCTTTTCTGGCTGACCAGGCCGACATTATATTGCTGGCGCCGACGGCATGACCGCAGTATGTCAGACCGCCGCATGGATTTACCACATATTTGCCGCCCGGTAGCATAAGCCCGTCTTCTATAAGAGAGTCGACGGTCTCATAAGGTACCAGACCGAACTCCGCCAGACTGATTTCAAGCTGATGAATGAAGGCATCGTGAAGTTCAACCACCTGTACCGTTTTTGCCGGATCCTTTATTCCAGCCATGTCGTAGGCACGGTGAGAGCCCAGATAATCCGAAACTATATGAGACATATCCTTCTGATTCTTACCGGCAAAGGAATGTTCGTTGGCTTCCCCGACACCTGTTATCCAGATAATAGGCTTTCCGGTGTTTTTGGCTATGGCTCTGGCCGTTTCCTCCTCAGCTAGAATTAAAGCTGCCGCGCCCTCACTGTAAACGCATATTTCCAGCTCTTTAAAGGGATAGACTATATATCTCGAGTTCATTACCTCTTGAGGGGTCACCTGGTCGAACTGCCTTTGGGCATATGGATTAGACTTCGCCATCTGGCTGAGAAGGGCCGATATCTGAGCGGTAACCTCCGGTTTCAGGGTGCCGGGATATTCGTCCATATAACCCAGAACCACTTCAGCATAGCTGTCGGAAGCGCTCCAGCCTATCTTTTGTTCAAAAAAACTGTCTCCTGACCAGGCTATACTCTTAATTACTTCCGGCGTTGCTGACATAGACGAAAAATCAAAGCAATCAGTCGCTTTTTCCACGCCCAGGACCAGAGCTGTTTTGAACCTTTCACCGGCGAGGTAGGCATGGGCTGCTGATATGGTATAGGCGCCCGTGGCGCCTCCATTGGAGATGCGAATACCAAACTTATTTTGCATGCCCAATATACCCTGAAGTGGACTCTCCGGAATGCAAGCTCTTTCAAAAATGTCATTGTATATGCCATAAAAAACGGCATCTACGTCCTTGATAGAAATGGCTGCGTCAGCGATAGCTTCCCTGGTGGCCATCTGGGCCAGTTCGTAATAAGTTTTTTGGTACCACCTGCCTTTAAAAGGTGTTATCGCTGCTCCCACAATGCCAACTCGTTTCGCCATATATTTACCTCCTTTGTTTTGTTCTTGTTTCTGATATACAAAGTGGAATATCCGGATTATGACCGTGTTTTTACCAGGGCAGTGCTACGACCCTATGTAAAATTCTCTGGGGTCAAATAGCCTTAGCAGCGTTACCTCCTCTTTGGTAGGCGGTTCAGCTTTCTTTAAGTTCGGGGCTATGTCGAGTTCCCAGCCGACGTTTTCTCTTATCTTGGCTATGGCGTCTTCTATTTCCTGTTTTTCTTTTGATGGGATATATGACGTCAGCATGAAGGTTTCCTTATCGCCGATTTTCTCAAAGACACCGACATTTGTAACTAGGGTCCTCACATTTTTCCCGGGGAAGGTGATATACGGCACTTTCTCGACCAGCCTGGACTTACCCGAGTTGATGACGACAATCGTTTCCCGATTGCTGGTGGCTACGTCATTGGCTCCTCCAGAGCCGACGAGGTAGGTCACACCAGGGATTAATGTTGAGTTCGCATTTCCGAATTTATCTACCTGGCCCGCCGCCAAAACGCCGATACATTGATTTGTAGGACCGCTGACGAAGACGCCAAGCATGGTGTTTATATTATTCAGTATTTTGCATGTCGGCATATTGTGGTAGCTGAATATGGTTGGGTCCGAGGCTCTCGGCAAGTAACCGTACATGCCTATTTCAGCCATTATGTCTACCTCGTGGCCACTTTTTTTAAGTCTGTGAATAGCCAACCATGAAGCCAGATTGGAAAGACCGGCACCGGTTAATATAGTCTTGTATCCTCCAGCGATGAATTTATCGGCAGTGATGTGTGCTGCGGTTATCACCATTATTTCCGTTGAGTTTGGCTGTCTATTTAAATCCATCTTCGGTATTTCAGCCATTATTTCATCTTTCCATGAGCCGGAATGGGCTTTTCCTTTGAGATAAAGCAGCCTGTCTCTACCGACTTTAGCAAGGTACTCATTGTGGTCTTTGGAATCGAGTATCCAGTATTTTATCCACTTTAAGAATTTTTCCTCGTCTCTCGAGGCAAGCCTGACATCAGTAACAAGATCGTAGTCATCGAAATAATGCTCGAATTCGGGCAGTCCGCAGTTTGTCATGCCACCGGGATGAGCCCCGTAAGGCACCTCGCATACCGCCTTGACCATATAGGAGGGGATTCGGACTAAATGTGAGTGCCTGCGTATATATTCTGTGGGGACTATTTTCTCGGCGCTGACGATCACTCCGTTTTTTGACCCCCAGGCTCCGAAGACGTCAGGCCCCAGCGGATAGGCCATAATTAAATTACCGCAGCGGTCGGCAGCTATACCATGAACCAGGGCTATATCCGGCCTTAATTCTTTCATCAGCCCGATTTTTCTCTGCGAGTCGAACGGGTCTGAAATTACAGTGAATGAGTCCTTGTTTTCCTCCTCCATTGAGCTGCCTATGAGTGACCTGGTCGGAGTGAACCCCCAGCCCATAGCTCCCGCCAGGAGCCTTTGCGGCATGGTAAGCATTGTCCAGTTCTCGAATTTCACCTCACCGGACAGGTAGGCTTTCTGGACGATGGGATTTGGTCCGGATGACGGGTAAGGATCACCGACAAAGCTGGCTATGATTTTCTTTACCATTTTTCCTTGAATTAAAGAGAGAATAGTGGCGGTTACGCTGTTGTTTATAATAGTGAAGTCGGGCTTTTTACCCCAGAATTCCCTTACGAGTTGATAAAATAAAGCTCCGCCGCGCCCAGCGAAATGTATGCTCATGCCTTTCTTGACATGCCTTCGTATGGCTTCATCGAGAGGGCAGAGCTTATCTTCCCCTTCAACCACAGGGACTTGAAACTTTGAGTCTATAAAAGCTCTTAGTTCTTGTGCATCCATCGGAGTACGTTAAGGTTTCCTTTAGTGCAGATTTAGTGCGGACTTATGTGAACATTGTGCGGGCGAAATAAGATATTGCTGCGTAAGTCAGGCTTACTCAGATGTTAACATCTGCCATGTTAGCTGTCAATTCTAGGTTGAGTTAGTCTTACAGGCAGCCCGGCACCAGCCTATGTTAATTTAACTGGCAGCTCCTCGTTTGCAGTTGAAAGAAGCTTGATGCTAAAATGTCTTTCGAAGCTATGGTGCTCAGCGACAGGACAATTAGAGAGGAAATTGACAGGGGCAGAATCATTATTGAGCCTCTTACTTCAGAATGTATCCAGCCGGCCAGTGTCGACCTTCATTTAGATAAAAAACTTCTGGTTTTTAAGGCGCAGCGGTATCCGGCATACATAGATGTCAAGAAAAACATGGACCATTTGAATGAAATTGTAGAGCTTGAGGAAGAGAATGCCTTTTTCCTTAATCCAGGAGAATTCGTCTTAGCCAGTACTTTGGAATCGATTACGCTACCCGATGATATAGTCGGCAGGCTTGAAGGAAAAAGCTCTCTGGGCAGGATTGGACTTTTAATTCACTCAACTGCCGGCTATGTTGACCCGGGCTGGCGGGGGCACCTCACACTCGAGCTGTCCAATGTGGCTAAATTGCCGATTACTCTTTACTACAAGATGAGGATTGGACAAATCTCTTTCCTTAGGTTAACCTCTCCTGTGGACAGACTGTATGGGGCGGCGGAACTGGGAAGCAAATATCAAGGGCAGACAGAGCCGACCGCCAGCAAATATCATGAGAACTTTGTAGAGGGGACTTAAGTGTTAGCTCACCCAAAAGATTTCATGGAATGCGCTTTATCATTGGCAGGTTTAGCTTTAGGTTATACCAGCCCTAATCCGGCGGTAGGTGCTGTGGTGGTTAGAGACGGGGTTGTAGTAGGGCTAGGACATACACAGCCGCCGGGCTCCGTACATGCCGAGGTACTAGCGCTGCGACAGGCGGGGCAAAGGGCTAAAGGGGCAACGATGTATGTTACCTTAGAACCTTGTTGTCATCATGGGCGTACGCCTCCCTGTACCCAGGCTGTAATTGATGCCGGTATTTCTGAAGTTCATATGGCTTTGATTGACCCCAATCCTTTAGTCTCGGGAAAAGGATTAAAGACATTAAAAGCCGCTGGCATTAAGACGTTTGTCGGCCAGTACGAAGAGAGGGCCAGAGAGATAAACGAAGGTTATATTAAATACATAACCACGGATATACCGTTTGTCATCGCCAAATTTGCCATAAGCCTTGATGGCAAAATTGCCACTAAAACTGGCGATTCCAAATGGATAAGTAGTGAGGAATCGTTGAAGTTTGTGCATTACCTGCGTCATATAGTTGATGCCGTTATGGTAGGGGCAAATACCGTGGTAGCCGATGACCCGCAGCTTTCAGCCAGGGGGTGCAGCGGAAGAGGCGGTAAGACTAAGCTGCAACCTTTAAGAGTGATTGTTGATGGCCGCGGACGGACGCCGATATCGGCAAAGGTTTTTAAGGAGCCGGGAAAAACACTCGTGGCTGTAGCTAAACCTCTTAATGCCAAAGCAGCCGAGCATTTTAAAAAGACTGGTGCCGAGATTGTCGAATTACCGGCTGAAAATGGGATAATAGACCTGAAGGAGCTTCTGACTGTTCTTGGCAAGCGGGAAGTCACCAGTGTATTGGTGGAGGGGGGGAGTGCGCTCTTTGGCTCATTATTCGATAGCGGCCTGATAGATAAGGTTTTGGCCTTCGTGTCACCTACAATAATAGGTGGGAGTGAAGCCAAAAGTGCCGTTGGAGGTAACGGCGTTAGAAAAGTTGCTGATGCGCTTCGTTTGAAGCGGGTTAAAATGATGGAATTCGGTGATGATGTCTTGATCAGCGGCTATGTGAATGGAAACGAATAATGTTTACCGGAATAGTCGAGGAAATTGGCAAAGTCAAAGGTCTTAGTCCCGGGCGACTGAACATTGAGGCAAGTAAGGTGCTCGAGGGTACTAAACCGGGTGACAGCATATCCGTAAGCGGGGCCTGCTTAACGGTGATTTCAATGAGTAAAAATGACTTCGGCGTCGAGGTCATGCCCGAGACGATTCGGCGTACCAATCTAGCCAGACTTCATTATGGAGATAAGGTGAATTTAGAAAGAGCTGTTCCGGCCGATGGACGCTTCGGTGGCCATTTTGTACAGGGGCATGTGGATGATGTGGGAAAAGTCTTGTCAGTGAAACCTGAAGAGGGAGCCTTTATTGCTAGAATTGCGGCGCCGTCTCATTTGATGCCGTATGTGGTGAGCAAAGGTTTTATCGCCGTGGATGGTGTCAGCCTGACTGTTATCGATTGTGATGATTCTTCATTCTCCGTATCTCTAGTGGATTTTACCCGAAAGCACACCACATTAGGTATAATTAGACCAGGTGACGTAGTTAATCTTGAGGTTGACATAATGGCAAAATATGTTGAAAGGCTAGCACAAAGAGACGACCGTGGTGTGACGCTGGATTTCCTGGAAGAGCATGGTTTTTTAAGAGCGAGGTGAAGTTTAATGGTGTTTGCTACCGTTCCTGAAGCAATTGCAGATATAAAGGCTGGCAAATTCATCATCATAGTTGATGATGAGAACCGAGAGAATGAGGGAGACCTGGCAATTGCTGCGGAGAAGGTCAATCCGGAGGCAATTAATTTTATGGCCAAGCATGCTCGCGGATTGATTTGCCTGCCTATAATCGGTCATCGATTAGATGAGTTGAAAATATCCCTGATGGTTCAGGAAAATACAGCGAAGTTCTCAACCGCTTTTGCCGTATCCATCGAAGCAAAGCATAAAACGTCGAGTGGTATCTCGGCTCATGACCGTGCGGCAACGGTAAAGGCTGTGCTCGACCCCAAAACAAAGCCTGATGATTTAGCCCGTCCCGGCCATATGTTCCCCATCCGGGCTAAAGAAGGCGGGGTGCTGGTTCGCGCCGGCCACACCGAAGCCATAGTAGACCTGGCTAAATTTGCCGGGCTTTACCCTGCAGGAGTTGTCTGTGAGATTATGAATGAAGATGGTACCATGGCCCGTTTGCCCCAGCTTGAAGCCATGGCGGATAAGTTCGGAATTAAAATTATGAGTATAGCTGATTTGATAGCGTACCGTCGCCGCCATGAGAAGTTGGTGGAAAGGGTAGCGGAGGCTAAACTGCCCACTAGATATGGTGAATTCGTCGTTATTGCCTACAGGAGCAAGGTTGACCCGGACCAGCACGTGGCTTTGGTTAAAGGCGATATAACGGGTGAAGAACCGGTATTGGTGCGGGTCCACAGTGAATGCCTGACCGGTGATGTTTTCGGCAGCCTGCGCTGCGATTGCGGTG
>Ga0214474_1000805_pt1 | contig 15028 bp, 16 predicted proteins | sample RVTome_2_FD_187335 | JGI IMG/M metagenome (GOLD analysis project Ga0214474, IMG submission 187335) | Soil microbial communities from uranium-contaminated site in the Upper Colorado River Basin, Wyoming, United States - RVT95D214 HiSeq ...
CCTTGGATACTTCGTCGCCTCGTCGACCTCGGGTCCTCGGTAGACCCCTTCCGCGTGCCCTGTGGAGATCAACCGGCGCTACACGGGGGGGCTTCCGCATCTTTAATCTGCGCTTGGCATCCCCCTCTGTTCCAAATCCGCCAATCATGGCAGCACCTCATGGTAACCCAACAATAACACGATAGTGCATAGCTGTTCAATAAACAGGTGGCATTCTGTTGCCCTGTCAGGTTGTTGTACTATTAAGCCGATGAGGTCAGATCTCTATAAGCTTGCCCCCAGCGGGAAGATCGGCTTCGGTGTAGCCGAACTCCGTCAGCATTCTCCGCGTAACCTCCATATTCGGTTCCCAGCCCATTTTCTCGCCGCGAAACTTAGTCGCTATCTGATAGTCGACAACCGGAGCAAGCACGCCCATAGCAAGGACATTGGGCTGATGGCTCGGGTTACCGCCGGGACCGCCTTTGCTGGCCCAGAGCGCGTCAATGACACAGAGCTGCTGGCGCGGGTAGAGGACCTTTCCCGTCCGCTTGTGCATGGTGCCGAGGATCTCAGGTGTCTGGTTAATGGCTATGAGGTACTCCTGGCTTCCATCCTCATGCCCCGGCCTCGGCGAGAAGGTGCCGAAATGATTCTTCATGGTCAAGGTGAACCCGCCGAACCGTGTGCCGTGTCCCTTGCACAGGGCGATGTTGACGAGGATATCCACCGACCCGTCAACCAGGTGGCTCATACATCGCGCCTTGCCTCCTGAGCCTTTCCACGGCGCCGGTACGTCCGTGAGCTCCGTGCTGCCGCCCCACTGGTCTTCGATACGGCATCCTTCGGCAAGCCCGCCAAAGGGCGTGTATTTTCCCATCTGGTATCCGTGGCTGGCATCGTAGATGTGGACGTTAGAGGGCCGCACACCGAGGGTAGTAGTGAGCGTATGGACGATCTTAGCCATGACGGCACTGCGGGTATGCTGCTGAGCGATATTGTTGGTCTTGATGGCCACCACCGTCTCCGACCATGGCTTGCGCGGCGGCTTGATGAAGATCTGCCGCCACGCCTCAGCGGAGTTGCGGGTCTCAGCCAGGGCGCAGGCGAGCCTGTCGATGTTCGCCCAGACCACCTCATCAGCGACAAGCTCATTCTGGCGGGCCCAGGAACAACCCGTCTCAGGGGCCTTCGTCATGTCGCTATCGGTAAGGCCGATTACCCGCAGATTGTCCACCTCCGGATGGACGATCGTCTGGCGGGCCCAGGCCGCAGGGGCCTTCCGAACGAGGAGGGTCGGAAATGCCGTGAGAGCAGCTCCCGTAACCATCGCCTCTTTCATAAATCGTCTTCTGGAGATCCTTCTCATATCAACTCCTTATCATTCCGCGATAGTATCACATGAAGAATCCCTTCAGGCTTGAGCAACGATCCACTGCGCGTACAAGCCCGCGTGCCGCGTCCAGTATACCAAAAAAACCTTCCGCTGTCTCATTCGACGAAAGCCGCGCACCTCCTTTTAAGGTGCTGTATGGTCACGGCCGTGCCCCGATCCAAGCATCCCGCCACAAGCTCTTCAGCCGATGACCAGGGAGACGGGTTAACAGCCATGGAGATCGCCCCCCGTGTTTTTTTCCATACCGGTCTATCATGAGCCCCTCTCAGTCAAGGATCTCCAAGACCTCTGACGGCCTCTCTATGAGCAGCTCGGCCCCGCTTGTCCTCAGCTCTTGAGCCGTGCGGAACCCCCAGAGTGCCCCCACCGGGAGCATCCCCGCTCTGAAGGCCATCTGTATGTCGACGGCGGTGTCCCCAAGGCAGAGACAATCCGCCGGCGAGATGTCAAGGGTATGAACTACCTCCAATGCGGCCGTGGGGTCCGGCTTGAGCGGCACCCCGTCTCTCTGCCCGAGGATCACATCAAATCCCCGGTTCGGCAGGAGCTTGGCCACACAGCGCTGCGCGAGCTCATGCGGCTTGTTGGACAGAACCGCTCGCTTCAGACCGCGTTCCGTCAGGGCATTCAGCATATCCGTTACGCCGTCATACGGCTTGGTCTTCACATGCCAGTTCCGATTATAATCCGCGCGGTAGGCCTCAAGGCAGCAGCGAAGGGTCTCTTGATCCCGCTTGTCCTCGGGCAGCGCGCGGGTAACGAGTATGACCTCGCCCTCACCGGCAAACATGCGGTAGGCGTCTATCGGATGGGTCGGAAACTGGTGAGCTGACAGCACACGGTTCACGGCGTTGCCTATGTCTTCCAGTGTGTCGAGCAGCGTCCCGTCAAGGTCGAAGAGTATGGCCTTGAAGGGCCTCGCAATCCTCGTCATATGCTATAGCAACTCCGTATCCCCGTGAGAATATGCCGGCGAGCAGCAACACAGGAGCTTCAGGGGGGCGGCACCGGTGTTCGTAATCTGGTGCGGCGTGTCGGGCATGATGCATACGGTATCGCCCGCCATAACATCGAAGCGTTCATCCCCCAAGACCATCACCCCTGCTCCCGCCGTGATGTGATACAGCTCTTCCGCTTGCCGGTGTCGATGGAGCAGCGTCGTTGATCCCACCGGCACAGTGGCCTCAGCCAAACTCTGGTTATGATTTCCGTGGATTGCCGGATGCATCAATTCCCGGATGATTGAGCCGTCTTTGGTCGTAGATGCTTGAATCCCGTCATATCTTGTCCGCATCATGGCACCTGATGAACAGTCGAGGAAATCTCAGCTGCCCTTCTACCCCTTAGTAGCTAAAACACAGGAGCACTTCCACTCGCTCCGAGAGGGTCTTGAGGAGAAAGGTCCGCACCTCATCGGCGCCTCCCTTGGCAAAGGCGAGCATACGGGAGCGATCCATAAAGCCGGGGATGGCCTTTGAGGCAGCCAATTGATCGGCGCCCTTGTTGACCTGGGCGATAAACGCATCAATCACTCCCCCGCGCTCCCCTCCCTTTTCTTTCAGCAGGGGAAAGGGGTCTCCGTGCAGCATGAGCGACAATCCGTACAAGATTGCGGGCTTGGCCCGGTCCAGATGGGGAAGCACCAGCTTTTTATATAACTCATAATCCTGCGCCTTGATGAGCTCATAGGAATATCCCTTGATGAAGTCGGGGTTCAAGACGACGACGGCATGGTGCCCCCGCGGATACAAGGCTCCTTCCGGGGTTCGCTCATCGTCACCCTTGATGGCGAATTGGTCTCCGCTCATGGTACACCGAAAGGGCGTCGGGTACTCCATGTGGACCAGGAGGTGCTCACACCCGTCCCTGTCACGCGCCGTTGAGACAGGCAGGTTGCGCAGCAAGTAGGTGTACAATAAAGAGGTCATGTCATAGTCGGTGTAAAAGAGGGTGGGGCGAGACCGAAACTCCTTGCATAATTCTTTTACCGAACTATCAACCCCCGCGATGATATCCTCGTTAGCCATGGCTATCCCCCTCTCCTGAAGTGGTATGCAGCGCCGTTTATCATGATGGTCTTATCATTCGCGAACAATGAAAACCCGTTAGCCTCCCTCTCTTGCTCGTGGGCCGTATGGTCTCCAAGCCCTAAGGACAGCGAGAGGAAATTTTAAGGGGTTATCTTCTAGGTAGTGATTATCGTAATTTTCGAGGGGAAAGGCAATACAAAAGACCTGCAAAGGAGCAGACAACGCTTACGGCGCGCCTTATGAGCACCCCCTTTGCGGACCGGCACGCAAGGCGTCGGAAAAGGCCGCCTCGGTCACGGATGTCAGGGCGTCGAACACGGTCCCCGGGCCCAAGGCCTCTTGAGGCCGCGTGGCGGCAACCGCTATGCACGGCATCCCGGCGCGGCAAGCGGCCTCCACGCCGACCGGAGCGTCTTCAATTACCACGCAGTGCTCCGGCAAGAGTCGGAGGGCACGGGCCGCCGCGAGAAAGAGCGCGGGATCTGGTTTCCCGGCAGGGAGCCGGGCGCCCGAGAGGATGGCCGCGAAATAGCGGCGTATGCCGAAGGCATCCACGAGGAGGTCGATGTTCCCTTGCGGGGCGGAGGAGGCCACGGCCTGGGACCAGCCTGCCTGCGCCAGCTCGTCGAGCAGTTGGATTGCCCCCGGCATGGGGCGGACCAGCCGTCCTGCGAGCTGACGAAAGAGCCGCTCTTTGTAGTCGGCGATGTCCGTTACCTCCTCCTGGGCGGGAGCCCTGCCCAGGAGCACGGTGAGCGTGCCTACATTGTTCATCCCGAAGACGCGATCGAATACCAAACGATCAAAGGGGATCTTCCATGCGGACAAGGCCCGCGCCCACGCCTGGAAGTGGGCCTCTGCCGTGTCGGCCAGCACCCCGTCCAGATCCCATATGACGCCCCTGCCCGTCATGGGGTCTCTAACCATGAGAGGGGGACCCCTTGTGACTTACTTTCCTGCCGCCACCCCGAGGTCAGCGGATCGATCGGCGTCAATCTTATATTTCTCCAGTATCTTTCGCTGTGCCCAATCGGTCTTGTCCCGTTCCAACACGATCTGATTCCCCCACTCATCCATAAGCACGTGGTACTTTCCTTGGTTGCCCTCAATGGCCTTCACCAAATCCGTTATAGTGGAAATCTCTCTCCCGTTGACACGGATAATGACATGATCCTTAAAGTCATCATACCCTACGGTCAGCTCATCCCCCAAGATCTTGGTCAACACGATCACCTGCCTTCGGTCCTCAGACTGCCTCCCGTGATAATAGTAAGTGACGAGATGGGCAGGGACATCTTCCATTGTTTCCCATACCTGGAGATAGTTAGTCGTCAGGGGCTGAAATACCAACCCCCCTACAATGTAATAGGTCGGCTTCTTGTCATACTGGGTGTAGGGCACTAAGCGCCCTGACTCGAGTGGAGTGCTCAGGGGGATGGTTATATCCATCGCCTTGCCATCCCTCATGATGCGGCAGCTGATGGTCTCACCTATAAATTTACCCTGCACCTCATTCGCAAAATGTATTCGCTCCGTCCCCCTGAAGGATATGGTCCCGTCATTGGCAATGGGCTTCCCCTCAATGGCGAGGAGGACATCCCCGATTTGTACTATATCCCGGGCAGCGGCCCCGGGGGCAAGGTACGTGATCAGCACCCCGGTCTGTTTATCGCTCATCTGAACGTGGGCCCTCAGGCCGGGGTTTTCCATTGCCTGCCATGCGATACCCAAGCCCGGAATCCCACTATAGGTGCCGTCTGCGCTGTCCTTGAGGAAATGCTCGATAAGAGGGGCAGGGACCATGTATCCGATACTTTGTGCGTACGTATACCCCTGGAAGGCTATACCCACTATCTTCCCGTCTTTTATGACCGGCCCTCCGCTGTTGCCCGGGTTAATGGCCGCGTCAATCTGGCACGTCAACAGCGTCGCCCCGCTGTGCGAATAGCGTGTAAGCTCGATCCGCGACACCACCCCTTCGGTAATGCTTAACTCTTCCCCCCCCACGGGGAACCCATAGACGGCGACCTTGTCCCTCATCCGCGGCAGGGTCCCCAGCATAAGAGGCTTGACGCCCGAAAAAAAGGAGGGATCATCCACCCTTAAGAGGGCGAGATCACATTCATGCGCTATGATCTCCACTGCGGCGTTGTACTTCTTCGCCTGTCCCGCACGTTTTACCTGGATAAAGGTCTGGTTTGCCACCACGTGGGCATTGGTCAAGACCCTGTTGCCGCTGATGATACACCCGGATCCAACCCCCCTGTCTTGCCCCGCGAGCTGCCACGGCATGTCGTAATCGTAATCGGAATAGACGGCGTAGATCTTCACCGTCGCCTCCACAAGGTCGCGCTGAGCGTATGCCGGGGCGGCCAACATTCCGACAACAAGGAACACTAGCGCTGCCCTCCGGATCTCCTTCATATGCCCTCCTGGTATGAGTAATGGTATCCTCGACATATCGAATAGCTGCCTCGCCAAGCTTCCATCTCCGTAGGATATAACGCAGGGGGCACGTTGACAAGCCTTAAAAAAATCAGGGGCCTGCTCTGACACCTATCCTCAATCCATGTTTTCACGGCGCAAACGATATATTGACCTCTGCCGCCTGATAGGTTACTCTGGCGTATACGCCATCAGAACCGGCAGGAAAGGAGGGTGTCATGAAAGGATATAAGAAGATCCTCGTCCCCCTGGACGGATCAGAAACATCCGAGGCCATTCTCCCTGAGATCGAGAAGCTGGCATCTGCCTTTGGCGCAAGCATCTGCCTCCTGTATGTTGTGCCGACCCCGTTCTTCCCCGGGAGCATGGAACCCATCGTACAATACGAAACGATTACCGAGGCCTTCACCAAAGGGGGTGAGGCATACCTCCGCAAGATTGAAAAGCGCCTCAAGGACAAGGGGTTCACGGTGGAGAGCCTTCTGCAGCACGGCAATGAGGCGCAGCGCATCCTCGAGCAGTGCGAGCAGGAGGATATCGGCCTCATCGCCATGTCCACCCACGGCCGCAGCGGGGTGCGCCGCTGGCTCCTGGGGAGCGTGGCAGAAAAGGTCGTCCGCCACGCGACCAAACCCATCTTGCTGATCCGGTCTGCTGATAAATAGGGGGCATCCGCACCAATACCAGGGATGCCTACGCGAGGGCGACGGTAAGCCATATTGCCTCATCCCCACGCAGCATCCCGAGGCCAACAGAAACCACATAAGATCCGATCACCAGTGTTTTTCGCCCTGGCAGATCTCAACCCCGGCCCAGTACGAGGGCCTTTTTCATCTGCACGCGCAATTATGAGTCGACAAGACAGGCGCAAAGGTCAGCGGCCGGATCTTCTGCTGCTTAACAAGGTCAGACCTTGATATGCAGCATGGGCAGCCCCAACCGCTGCCTGCTGTTCTCGCCCTTAAAAAGCTCTGACCCCCGCTGCGGGGCGTCTCCCCGCTCGCCCTCATGCCTGGCCTGCCGTTTTGTCGGCAGGCTCGAGCCATGGTGAACCGCATATTTGCCGAATCGCTCCGACAGGAGATCCACGGCATCGTAGATCTTCGCCATCTTCTCTATCCGGGCGGTATCCTCGAATAGGGTGTACTGGATGACGGATGCCGGTACCAGGCCGGCGAGGACCACCCCTGTCTGACGGTAGAGGATTGCAGGTTCAAAGAGCTCGTGAAAGCCCTGCTTGAGCGCTCCGAAGAGCTCGGCAGGGTAGGCCGTGGGCCTGCTCAGTCGCAATTCAACGCCGCAATCACTGAAATCCTGCGTCCTCAAAAAGACAATGAGCCTCGTTGCGGCCAGTTTGTAGCGCCGCGCCTTGATGCAGGCGGCCTCGAGGTTCTTCGAAAGCTGTGCGAAGACGAACGCTGCATCGTTCGACGCAGGGGTGAAGGTCTTGGCCTTGCTGATGGACTGATAGCTGCCCTTTGATTCGGGGACAACGGGGTAGATGCTTCTGCCGTTGAGTTCGTGCCATATCTCCTGATAGGGCTTTGACAGATGTTTGGTAATAAAGCCCGCCTCTTTCCTCGCAAATGCCAAGACGGTCGTTATCCCGAACTTCCTCAGGAATGCGGTCGTGTTCGGCCCTATGCCCCAGACCCGCTCCAGGGGCAGCCCCTGCAGGTATCGGTGTATCTCCCTCCCCGGTATGAGGGTGAGGCCGTGGGGCTTGTCGTGTCTCGATGCTATCTTTGCCAGGACCTTCGAGAGGCTCACGCCCACCGATACCGTGATCCCCAGCTCTTGCTCGACGGTCTCCTGCATCTGACGGGCGATCATGCCATAGGGACCGTGAAAGCTCCTTCGTAAACCCGTGAGGTCGACGAAGGCCTCATCGATGGAGTACTCCTCCACATCCGGGGAAAAGCGCCTGAGTATGTCGAACATCCTGACGGAGAAGAGGCTGTAGGTCTCGTAGTCCGACGGAAGGATGACGGCCCCGGGGCAGACCTTCTTGGCCTCGGAGAGCCTCGTGCCCCGTTGCACCCCCAAGGCCTTGGCCTCGTAGCTCGCGGCCGCCACGATGCCGCGCTCCTTGCCCGTGATGACGGGCCTCCCTTTCAACTCCGGATGAATCGCCTGCTCGCAGGAAGCGAAGAAGGCGTCGGCGTCAAGGTGCAGGATCGCCCGGGGCCAAGATAGTATGGTGAGGGGTTGTGCCTCCATGATCGTCTGCGGCCTTCCTAATACTTGCGCACCACCGCGGTAACCACGCCGGCGATCTTCAGCTCCGTCTTGGGCTTGATCGGCTGGTAACGGGGGTTGGCGGAGATCAGCAGGACCTTCTCCCCCCTCTTCCTCAGATATTTCATCGTCCACTGGCCGTCGACCTCGGCGATGACGATATCGCCGTTCTTGGGCTGCTGCCCTTTATCGACAACCACCATGTCCCCGGGCAAGATGCCGGCGCCGGACATGGAGTCACCCGACACCTTGAGGAGGAACGTGGCATCCGGATTCTTGATGAGCAGTTGGTCCAGGGAAAGGGTATCTGCCAGCTCCTCTTCGGCAGGGCTGGGAAAACCCGCCTCTACGGCCCCGAGCATCCTCAGGGGGTATGCCAGGGACTTGGGTATGAGTCTGCCCTTATGGTCCCGCTTGAGCACCCTGAGGCCTTCGAGCTGCTTGACGAGCTTGTACACCGCGTTCTTCGAACGCAGGCCGCACAGCTCCCCGATCTCTGAAAAGCTCGGCATCCTCCTATTCTGACGGAAAAAGCCGGCAATCACCCTTATCCTGAAACGCAGCCTGTCTTCCCTCGTGGTCTTTTTCATGACCCCAGTATAGGTGAACGATCGTTTACTGTCAAGGGGGGAGTTTTCTTGGGCACGATCCAGCCCCGCCTCACGGCGGGGCCCCTTCATGTCTGCGGGAACCTTTTTCGCTTCCCCCTTGTCTAATAGACTAACGACCCAATTGAAAGGAGAACACCATGCGTTACACAGCACTAGTGATCGCCGCAGCCTTGACGATGGCAGCTTCGGCACCCGCGTACCCCCACAACGAGGACCGGGTAGGGGGAGAGGTAGGCATCGAGATCGTCTCGGAGAGCGGCGGCACCTTCCTGCGTATCCCGCACCGGGATTTCTGGAAAGGGGAGACCCGTATCATCAAGCAGTACCTCGAGGCGATGAGAGGCGAGAACTACGGCATCGTCATACACAACATGACGTCCGAACGGATCGGCGTCGTCATCGCCGTCGACGGCAGGAACATCATCTCAGGCAAGAAATCAAATCTCAGGAACAACGAAGCCATGTACATCGTGAACAGTTACGAGTCTGGAGAGTATGACGGGTGGCGAACCGCCGGCGACAGGGTGCACAAATTCTATTTCACCGATATGGCCGATTCCTATGCCGTGCAAACCTTCAGCGATTCCACAGCCATGGGCGTCATCGCCGTCGCCGTCTACCGGGAAAAGGAACAACCGCAACCTCGGTACGAGCAGGAGAAACGGAACTACAGGCCCACAGCGCCGTCAGCCGAGAGTGCGGCACAAGGCAAGGCGGGCATGGCCAGGGATGAGAGCGCCGGCACGGGCTTTGGGGATGAGCGCTACTCGCCCACCATCAGGGTGGTCTTCGAGCCAGAGGGCACCCCGATCCAGAAGACGCTCTTAAAGTACGAATGGCGTGAGGTCCTGTGCAGGAAAGGGATCATAAACTGCCGGGAGGAAGCGCGAAACAGGCTCTGGGATGAGGACGCTTATGCCCCCTTCCCGCCGGGATATCAAAGGGATTAGGCACAAAGAACAGAGCGGCGAGGCCGGGCCCTGGAGGGTACGGCCTGCCGCTCTCGTCACTTGCTGATAAACCTTTTAGCTTCTCGCAAAACAGGCCAAGGCCAATCCGTAAGAATGCTTGTATCTGTCAAGAAACAATTCTATAAACCAGGTAGCATTCCCTTAAAGACGGAATAAAAATTACAGATGATCGCGGATGACCTTGATGAGCGTCCGGATCTCTTCCGCAGTGAGCTTGCCGTCTTTTCTGAAGATCAATACTCCTTTTTTATCAAAGACGAGAACATCACTGCTATCGTCGGCAATCTGCCAGGCATGCACCAGCACTCTCTTGTAATCCCGCACATAAATGGTTTGGGGATAGCGCTTCTGTTTATCTTTAAGGGCGGAAGAAATAGCAAAATTGGGCTTCCAGGTTGCCGCCATGTTAATGATGCCAAACGATTGATACGTATCGCTGGGAAACTTCTCTTTGTTCAGGGCTTCGCTGGCGTCATTGTTCGTATCTTTTTCATCGGGATCGACGTAAAAGAGGACACTGACCTTCCCCTGCAACTCTTCGCTGCTCCACGGCGTTCCATCCAGCCGTGCCCCCAGTTTTTCTTTTAACTCTGCCTTGGGAGGAATCGCGCCCAGTTCAATAGCCTGGGCAGCCTGGTTCATGAGAACGACGGCCAAAACAAAGAGCAAACATTGAACAAAATGCTTCATCATCCCACCTCCTAAATTTTTGACATCAATGTGCTGCTGGCTATAAACAGTAGGGAATCACCTCTTAAAAAATCGGTTTTTATTTTCAAGGGCCCTTAATCGCCTTGCTTACTGTAGTAGTATGCGATTCTTCAACCTTTAAACTTTTCCTTAATCATCTCATATACTTATTTGAGTGCCTTGTCAAGCTCATTAATCTCCTTCCCGAATTCTTTTGCGCCCCGACCCCACATGCTCTTTTCTATCACGAACCGAAAAGTGACAACGGAAGATGCGACTTCTCACCATACTTAGCATGTGCTATAGTATTATACATGGCAAGAGCAAATCAGAAATTCGTATATTAAATGTTAGACTAATGATGATTCAAAATCTTGGGGTGCCATAACCCATGTATTTAGATATAATTGGTGAAATAGAGGAAATTGAAACCATTGCCGCGGGAGGAAGAATTCATGATATAATGAGGCTTCGCAAACAATACGGGCCTGGCCGTTGGCGCAAACTCAAAGGCGTGGCGAAGGTTCGGCTTCAGAGTGGAAGGATATGTAAAGCAGAGATTCACTGGTACGAAGCCCACGGCATTGGCAGAAAGAAGATGAAAATCAAAAGGATACTGGATTAAAGCCATGGAAAAAGAAAAGAAAGGACAGGTATTTGCGCTTTGCATAGAGAACAAGGACTGTGAGGATTTAGAAAAGCGTAAAATCTACCAGTTTCTGCCGGACGAGGAAGCAGAAAAAGAGGGATACCTCAGAGTAATTGATGAATCAGGTGAAGATTATCTTTACCCCCGGTCCTATTTCGTTCTTGTTCAGTTATCCCGCGAGGCACAAGAGGCGCTCAGAGTAGCAATATAGATATTCCCTTCTGCCTAACATGGCGCTGCGCCCTCTAACAGATCCCGAGATGAGGGAGATAGCCCGGCGCATCATGATAAAAGAGGCATCAGCAAAAAAGACCTTGCACCGCTGATACACCTGTTGCTTCTGATAATTGTCGCAGTGATAATTGATAGCCTCGTAGTAGTATGCCCTAGCCAAGTTGATTTTAAAATGATTTTTTCTTCTTGCCATTTTTAGCATGTGCTATAATGTATCTATGTTGGTAGCAAACCGGTATTTCGTATATTAATTGTTGTGTGTAAGAGGAAGAAATGGGAACCATAAAAGACCTAGCCGATCTCGTCAGTCAGCTTTCGAAGAGCGTTCAGGACAGAAAGTTTGCCACCGAACTGCGCCAGATTCAGGGCATGATAGGCAGCATCCAATCTGAGCATGCGGCTATCCACGAGCAGCGCATCGAGTTGATGACGGAGAATGCGGAGCTGAAGCAAACGATAGCGTCTCTGCAACAGCAAATAGCAGATCTTAAGACACCGCAGACGGACGTTGAGCACGACCTGGACGAGGAACCGAGGAACATTCTTATGTTTCTCGTCCGGGCAAGAGAAGCCGTGGCAGAACAAATTGCTCAAGGCATACATATAGACCTCGTGAGAGTTGAATATTGGCTTGGCCTCTTGAGCACGAAAGAACTAATAAACACGGCATCGTCCGTGATAGCCCCCGCAATCTACTCGTTATCACAAAAAGGCAGAGGATATCTAATAACAAAGGGACTCATTTGACACACAACAAGGGTATGGTTCGTATTGCCTTCAGCCTTCGGCAGCCGTAGGAGGTGACTATGTATGACAAGGCCATCAGGCTCCTCACCAAGGCCATTAAGTCTGGCAAGCTTTCCCGGGAGAACCTAAGTATAACCTACTACAACCGCGGCAAGGCCTGGGATGACAAAGGCGACCATGACAAGGCCATTGCCGACTACACCAAGGCCATAGAGTTCAACCCGGAATATGCCGAGGCCTACGACAATCGCGGCGACGCCTGGTTTCTCAAAGGTGACTATGACAAGGCCATTGCCGACTACACCAAGGCCATAGAGTTCAACCCGGAGTACGTCAGTGCCTACGACAATCGCGGCATCGCCTGGTATCGCAAAGGCGACGATGACAAGGCCATTGCCGACTACACCAAGGCCATAGAGTTCAACCCGGAGTACGCCAAGGCCTACTACAATCGCGGCACCGCCTGGTATCGCAAAGGCGACTTTGACAAGGCCATAGCCGACCACACCGAGGCTATAGAGATCGATCCGAAAGACGCCAACGCCTACAACTACCGCGGCCTCGCTTGGCATAACAAAGGTGACTATGACAAGGCCATCGTTGACTACACCAAGGCTATAGAGATCGCTCCGGAATACGCCTATACCTACAACAATCGCGGCAACGCCTGGGATGCCAAGGGTGACCTTGACAAGGCCATTATTGACTACACCCAGGCCATAAAGATCGACCCGAAGTATGCCAACGCCTACTACTGCCGCGGCAACTCCTGGAAAAAGAAGGGTGACAATGACAAGGCCATTGCTGACTACACCAAGGCCATAGAAATCAACCCGGGGTTCTCCTATGCCTACAACAACCGCGGCAACGCCTGGAGGGACAAGGGCGACTATGACAAGGTCATTACCGACTGGACCAAGGCCATTGAATTCGACCCGAAGAACTCCAATGCCTACTATGGTTTAGCACGGCTCATGGCTACGTGCCCTGAGGGCAGGTACAGAGACGGCAAGCGTGCTGTTAAGCTTGCCGAAAAGGCTGTAGCATTGAAAGACGACGCTCACTTCTTGGGTACCCTGGCCGCCGCCTATGCAGAAGCCGGAAGGTTTCAGGAAGCGATAGTGACCCAGGAAAGGGCCATAACGAAACTCAAACAAGAGGGTGGGACGAAATATCTACCTGGATTTGAGGAACACCTCTCGTTGTATAAGGCCGGGAAACCGTGGCGCGAGAAGTGAGGTTGTTTGGCAGCTATACACCGAGGACGGTTTAAGGTATGTTAAGTCTCACTTTGATTCGACGATTGATGATCTTGAAAAAAACGTGCGGGCCACTTGATAAGGACTCGTAAAGAGGAACTGAAATGATAGCTAACCATCGGCTGCTGTGGATCGCAAATAGAGCCGGCTGCCGCTGAACCGTATGTTAGAGCGCAGTAGCTGACGATGAGCCGAGAGAAGGAAAGACACTATCTTGAGGTTCTGGGGGATGAGCTATCTCTGGCCGTAGGACAGGCAATTTGGGCCTTCGCGCGAATAGAGTGGCTGACATATGAGTACCTAAAACACCTTTGCCGCGACGAACTGGACATATTAATGGCCGACCAATTGTTTCGTGCGCGAACAAGAGTCATGAGGAGGCTCGTTGAGCGCTTGGAGAAAGCTCAAGACAAAAAGGATCAAGCGCTTGAATGGATATCACAAGCCGAACAGCTCTCTGACCAGCGAAATACGATAGTCCACAACCCCTGGAAAATCTGGATCGACTTCGACCGGCGTGATTTCATGACCGAAATACAACGGTACGCAAAACAACACAAGAAACTAGATCTCAAGCAGGTTCGTGCTTTCACCGAACGCGCTCAAGAAGTTGCAGCCGGGCTCAAGGAATCGCTAGCCGCTCTTACGGCTGAGCCGTGAACACGAATACTCCCTGCGCTCTAACCGCACGCTGGTGCGGACGGGCCATCAGCGGTGTAACGACTGTTCGCATCCTACTGGCCCGCCGCACAGCGATACGATGGGGCGAAAATTAATATAATGTCACTGCCCACCATAACAAAAAAACAATGGGCAGTGACTAATAAAATCCAAAGGGAGTTCGTCCCATCACATGGCGCTGAGCTTGTGCTCACCCCAGCGCCATGTGTTAAGTGCAGGTACACACATCTAAATCGAGGTCTTATCGATGGCACTGTCTCAACAAGACCTGGAGAAACTGGTTTTTGGGAGATTTGTAAAGCACACGGGGCTCAACGTTATTTGCTTCCAAACATGCGATCCTCCTGAGCCAGATATTTTATGCGAACATCAATGCGGGAAGCTCTACTTCGAGCTAACCGACAACACATCCGAACAGACACAAAAAGCTATACATGCAAGAAACGAGGAGATCAGAAGAAAGGCGTACTGGTTTTCACCTTTCCCTAAAAGCTACAGACAGAAATTTACGAGGCACTATGAAACACATTCGTTAAGCTGTGAACTGATTATTTATTTTGGGATTCATCCAGTTGCTGAATTGGGCCCACATTTTGACTATAGACTGGAGGAAAATATTGAATGGATTCGACAACACATAAATCAATCCGAGTTCCACAAAGTGTGGATCTACGACTATCACCAAGATAAAGTTCTTGCTTGGGTCGATGGGCGCACTTAACAAACCCATCAAGCCGACTCGCTATTCGCTCGCGGCTTATGGGCGGCGTTGAAATGACAAATATTGACAGAGGGGGAAAACTACGGCATAGTCGGGCACGTTGAAGCACAAACAACTTTCCTATAACTGGACGTCCCTCATGTGCTCATCAAAAGTCGCAAGTCCTAATCTTGTGCTATCTGCCGGTTCGGACACATCTCTAGCCTTTCCAGTTCTTCTTAGCTCTCTCAAAAATGTCGTCAATAGACTGTTTCCTATAGAGTTTTTTGGAAAGTTTAACATAATCAGTAGGCTCTTTATGAAGGAGGGTAAGGAACCTGAGGGCAGCAGTTGGACCAAGGGATTCGTTTAAGGCTTCTATCCCTTTAAATTTAATT
>Ga0214474_1000806_pt1 | contig 15027 bp, 16 predicted proteins | sample RVTome_2_FD_187335 | JGI IMG/M metagenome (GOLD analysis project Ga0214474, IMG submission 187335) | Soil microbial communities from uranium-contaminated site in the Upper Colorado River Basin, Wyoming, United States - RVT95D214 HiSeq ...
TTTGGGGTGTTTTGAGAAGATGGCCAACGCTTTTTTTAGGATTTCCCGATCCTCCTTGAGGTTGGTATTTTCTTTTTGCAGCCTCCGCAGTTCATCATCCGAGGGTTTCAGGTGTCCCTTCTCAGAGGAACTACCTGCCGGGTTTTCTTTATGCTTCCGTTTCCACGTGTGTAACAGATTCTCATGAATCCCAAGGCCATGGGCTACGTCACTGACTGTTCGCCCGCCTTCTGTCACAAGTCGTACTGCTTCTTCCTTAAACTGCCGATCGTGCTTCCTATGTCCTTTCCTGTCTTGCATTTTACACCTCCCAAGGTTATAAGGTTATATTGTAACCTAACCTTTCGGCGTGTCCGTTAAACCGGGGGAAGTTCAGACAATGCTTTTTCAGATACGAGAGCCTTAGCTTGATTACGCACCTTCGATATAACTTCCGCGGTTGTTCGTCTACTAGAAAAGACTTCTCCACCCCCAGACACTGAGAACGAGTACAATGGCTTACCAGATTCGTTTATCAAATAAATGCCTTCGCATAATTTCTTGACTTGAATAATACCGTGTTCAGTAGAAAGGCATAGAGCTGATACTGCGGCATAAACCTGATTACGATGGATATCGGTAAGTTCAACTTTATTTACCAAGTCAAAACCAAAAACAAACTCTTTAGTTTCTTTAATAAAATTATTAAATTGGGGTTCTATTTCACCTGTGGCAATAACAACCAACGCTTCAGCTTCTTCTAAGTTCTTATGCCTATTTTCACGGATCCTTGTGATTTCGGCTTCAATTTCTGGTTTTGATTCCTCCCATGATCTACCTTTTAAGCCTTTCAGCATCAAGTAACCTATTGCTCCTGCGTAATCTAATTCATAACAATGGGTATCGATATTATCAGATAAGAATGCCTTTATTGATACGCTCCCTTCAGAAGTATAAATTTCCATGTCGGTACTACTTTGATCATGAATCAGACCGCTTATTTGGTAAATTACAACATATTTATATTGCATCATTCATATCCTTAATCTTTCTTTCATTTTTGCTATAATCCTAACTATAAATGTTAGTTAAGCTCAAGATCAATCCATATTGCGACCATCTTGTAATATATGGCAAAAAATAAGATAAAGAGTAAAAAGGTAAAGATTGACGAAGGTACCTAAAAATATTATTATCTTAAAAAGCTAGCATAAATTGTATAAAAGATAATGTTCGGCATGTAAGAATATGCACTTTATCAAATATGGAATCGTCATTGTATGCTTTCAATTTTTGTTTTGGTACTTGATATTCATGATAGTCAGCCTGCCTTCCATGGCCTTTGTTCCATTGCTTGTTTGGGCAACAGAGGGAAACAGAACAAAGTCCAAAAGGATATTATATATCCCGATTCTTATCGGCACATTTCTCTTCGGGACTTTGGTGCCCATTCTTTTCTACAGTGCCGGAATTTTTGCTATCACAGACTATTTCATGAGAGCCGCTTCTCACCAAATGGTGTATGCAATAGTCGGGGGCCTTCTCTGCTTCTGGATTAGGGCACCCAGTGGTGAAACAAATGTCTTAGGAATATTAGTATCCGTGGTCTCATACATACTTTATATGACGATTCTCAAGACACTTGGACAAAATGTGAGCGACATGGGATTTACTATTGTTAAGCTCATTTTGGCAATACTATTTCCTGTTTTGATCCTTGGTTTGATTATTACTTTCCTTTCCTGGGTAGTCTCAAAATTAAAAGGTGTTAAAAATGTTTAGTGACAAAAGAAAATTGGGATTTCCCTATCGACCGATTTTGGCGATATTTATAGGTCTTGTAATTCTTTGTACAGGATGTGGACCATCCTATGAAGAACGACAGGCACAAAAAGAAGCGGAAAAAAAGGAACAAACAAGGAAAAAACAAGAAGAAGAAAAAGGCAAGATTGCAGATATAGAAGCGAGATTCAATGCAGTCTATTTTCCACCACAAAATATAGGAAGCACATCATTCACCTATGAAATTCAGAAATTCTTTGAAGTGCATTCTGAAAATAATATCATCTTTAAAGGGTACCTTGAAGACATAGAAGCGAAGGAAAACAATATTTTTGTCGAATTCGTATGTCCTATAGAAGAAAACTACTTCTTAACCAAAAAGGCCATATACTTTAGATTGGCTGTTCCTGAGAGCAAATTGGGTCAATTTTTAGAGGCTAAGCGTGCTGATCCGATGCTTAGTTCTCTCAGGTTTATATATGGGCCAGATTATTTTGTCGTATCAAAGATAAACAAAACACAAAGAATCCGCAAGTACGAGTTTGATGGAAATGCGAACGGTGAAGAGGTCGAAATAGAAACAGAAGTTTCCAGAGGTATAGTTGCTCTTGGTCAGCTTATAGAGGCTGTAGCTATACCTAAAAAAGAATGAATCAAAAACATAATGTTCGATACCAATAGTTTCCACCAAAAAACAAAGGGGTCGCACCCTGACATTAGACGCTTGTTTTTCTGTAAATCCACACTTTTGTAGCCTCAGAAAAACTGTCTCTTTGCAGATAGACTTGATAGGCAAAAGTCCTTCCTGAACTATTGTTTTCAGGGAAATATAGCTACACGCAATGTTATAGATGAAAATCCACGGAAATCGTTATTAGAATAATTAAGTCAATAATTGTATCGCATGCGACATAATAATAAATGCGAATTAATTTTCTTATTTTTCAGCGAGTTAAAAAATAGGAAGATTGATACATTTCTTGACACGTCTTTCAAATTCTCCTAAAATCATCACAAAGACGCATGCGACATAAAAAAATATGTTCGACACTGAAAATAATATAAAATAAAGACCGATGGCAAAAGATAATTTATCAAGGAAAACAGCCAATTTGGCAGACCTACCAGCTACCGGTCATTTACTGCTTTTGTCTGATCAACAACGAGATAATATTAAGCTGTCAGGCGTGAATATATCGACGTCCTCTTTTATAAGGCTTGGTATGAAGGAAGCCGAAATCAATGACTGCTCATTTACTCAATCGAATTTTGAAGACTCTTATTTTAGAAAGGCAGCGTTCAAGAACGTGCGCTTTACTGGCAGCAGCTTTCGCTTCTGCAATTTCGATAAGACAAGTTTTCAGTCGTGTGATTTTCGCTACTGTACTTTCTATCATTGTAAACTCCCCAAAGACGAGATCAAGGCTTGCTTACCTTCCGAGGCAAACCTGCGAAGGGACCTCGCAAGAAACCTACGAGCAAATTATGAAATGATAGGTGACAAAAAAGCAGCGGATACCTTTCTGGATATCGAAATACAGGCAAATGAAGCTGAACTAAAGGCAATCTTTCTATCCACTACGGAATACTATAAGAAACACTATAATCTTCTTGAGCAAATCAAGGCAGGCCTGAAATTCGTCGGCTCTAAATTGTCAGGCATGCTTTGGGGATATGGGCATCGTGTCGTTCGACTTTTCTTGTCCTACTTTTCAATAACTTCTCTATTGTCATTAACATCGTATTTCAGCAACATAACTTTTACTATTCAGAATGAGAATCTTCAGCGTCCGTTGACCGTGTGGGAAAGTCTGTATATGGGCTTTGGGCAGACACTAGGCTTATCTGGTCTGACCTTTTTACCTGTCAATTTATGGGGCAAAGTCATAATGATATCAGCAAGTTTTTCTGGTACGCTTTTTCTTGCTCTTCTTGCAGCGACTCTTTATAGGCGCATAGCTCGATAGTTATCTATGAACACAAACATTCTTTCGATTATTCTCTATGGCTCTCACGCAAGAAAAGATCATGATACGTCATCTGATTATGACATTTGTGTCATTACAAAGGAGCGCCATAATGAAGAGTTCACAATGGATGACCTTGAAGAAGTGACCGGCCCGCTGAAGTTAGCGAACGTAACCATTGTGTCCTATCCTGAAGCAGTTTTGGACAGCATGCTTGCTCACGGCTCATTGTTTCTCTGGCATCTTAAGTTGGAAGGCGATATTTTGTATGGCAAGCAATATCTTAGTGAGAAACTACATAAATTAGCTTACTTCAAAACTCATTACGAAGAAATCAACTATCATGCAGAATTATTTCACAATCTAAAGATGGCGTGGCAACGACTATTAATTGTAAATGAACTGGACTTATCACTTCTTTTTACGATTGTGCGAAATACCTGCATGATCTTAGCACATAAGGCCGGCAAGCCATCATTTGGTCGGGTATCTAGTTTTTATTCTGCGAAAGAATCTTTTTCGAGTTTGCCGATTACGATTGAGCAATATTTGTATTTATCCAAATGGAAACTTTTATACGAACGGGCAAACAGTGCATCATTGCAGCTACCGAGCCATGACGCTTTCCAGCAGTTGTTATCAACGATTGATCACCTTTTACAATTTGCCATTAGAGAGACAGCACAAAATGATTAGCCAAATATTCGACTATTTAGAAAACGAACTTGATTCAATTTCGCGGAATTTCAAAGGCTTTGGATATAAAGAGAGGATGCAAATTGAACGCGGCCTTTTCTTGGTTCTCAAGCTGTTATCCGCAGAAAGGCTGCAATATAATCTTCAAGGCTTCAGTAAAGCGCATAAAGACAGCATATTAACAGTAATTCAGAATATCAAATGTAATGGATCTTTTGCACAAGTCATAGAACACACATACCAGCTTAAAATCTATATCCAAACTCTAAGTAGTGAAAATGCATATGTCCGTGGTGATGCGTTATCCCGTCTTGGCTTAAATCGACAAACTGTCTTAGGTTTTATTGCCAATGAAATTCAACGTCTACGACATAAAATAAATGCACTGAATGTCGAACACGCAAATCAACCCGACTGGCAATAAGCGCGGTTTGGTTTCATCTTTGCTGGTTGCGCCAGCGGGTTATTTATTTCGTTAACAATTCTCCTGTAAATCATCATTTTTGTCAGCTTATAGATTTTGTTTGTGTGTAGGTGTTATGCGCACCCCAATAGAATCAGTTGCTGTGCGATTTTGAGGAAGGAATTGATAAGAGTTGAGACTTCTTGACCCAGCGCTATCTTTTCTCTTCGCATTCCTTTACAAGTCCCATTATAAACTTTATAAATCCCTCCACATCATCCCTGCGAAATCTTTTAGCATTTTTAGGTATTTCCGGCGGAGGCTCTTTATCGAAGATAACAACATCTGCCATCTCAAGGATCTTTTCTGCACCTTTTTTGATTTTTCCTTCAGCTCCAGATACAAATATCACAATATCAGGTTTCAAAATCTCGATTGCACTATTACCTTCAATTAGAACACCCTTAAGATGAGATAACATTTCTACTGCTATTAGAAGAACCTCTTTTAGTTCAGAGAAGGATGACTGAACCCATAGCACCTTTTCAGCGCCGGCATCCAGTAATCTCTTTGTATCCTTGCCTTTCTCCGAAAGGATTTTCAGATCATCTGTTATGGAGCAGTAAAGGGAGTTTTTTGTGTATTTTATTGCACCCCAACCCTTAAGCCTTTTAAGGATCAATGAAGCAATAGTGGTTTTTCCAGCGCCACTGTGGGCACCGCCGATTCCTATGATTACGGGTCTCATCCTATAAATAAAGTCATCAGTCAATAGTTCTTAGTTACCTTCATCTATCGAGCAGGACATAGTGTTTAAACGGTTTCTTTTGCCGATAGTCCGAAAGAGTATTTTTAAAATAAAGAGGCAAAAGCCTCGGAGTCCCGATCTTATCGGGACGAGAATGAGTGAAAATACTATGTCCTGCCTTTAACAACTTGCTTAGAACTGTCGAAAAATATCACATCGAGCGAAAGGCATAAGTATTTATTATGTATTATAGGTAAATTTTTTAAAAGGCTTTTAAACAGCCTCAACAGAGACTGCCTCTTCTGGCGCTTTTTCAATTTCCTTGTATCCGCACTCTTTTTTATGACAGAAGAGTATTGTCTGTCCCTCCTTATCCCGCTTTTCAAGAAGGAAATCAGCATTACATTTGGGACATTTTTTAGAAACGGGTTTATACCATGTGGCAAACTTGCATTCGGGATAGTTGCTGCAGCTCCAGAACGGTTTTCCCCTTCTTGAACGTCTCTCTGCAATATCCCCTCCGTCTTTAGGGCATTTTATCCCTATGGAAAGGGGTTTTGTATTTTTGCATTCAGGATATTTTGAACACGCAAGGAATTTTCCATAGCGTCCTGATTTTATTACCATAGGTGAACCACACTTCTCGCATACTTCATCAGTCTGCTGTGATACCGGCTGCTGATTATTAACTCCGGGCTCCTGACTTTCTAAGGGTTTTGTATTTTTACATTTAGGGAAGCCGGAACATGCCAGAAATCTTCCGTGTCTTCCCCACCTTATGACCATGGGAAGGCCACATTTCTCGCATATAGTTTCAGTAGCTATATCCTTTGGTTTAACTCTGCCTGTAGTTTTTATAGCCTCTGCGAGGTCAGTGCTGAAGGGCTTATAAAAAGCCTTTACAACCTTTACCCATTTCATCTTTCCATCTTCTATACGGTCAAGCTCATTTTCCATTTTGGCAGTAAAACTTACATCTATGAGTTCAGGAAATCTTTCGACAAGAAGATCATTTACAACGATGCCGAGCTCTGTAGGGGAAAATTTACCATCGGTCTTCTGGACATATTTTCTATCCTGTACGGTTGAAAGTATTGCTGCATAAGTGCTTGGCCTGCCTATACCTTTTTCTTCCAGTGTCTTCACAAGCGTTGCCTCTGTATAACGCGGCGGCGGCTGAGTGAAATGCTGTTTGGGCTGTAAATTGTTTAGTCTTAATGTTTCGCCTTCTTTTAATGCAGGCAGTGTCAATCCCTCTTCCTCTTCTATCTCATCTTTACCCTCTATATACAGGGCCATGAAGCCAGCGAAACGGACTACAGTTCCCGATGCCCGAAATTCATAAAATGGCGACTTGCTAATTGCTCCCCCCTCACCTTTTTCAAATCCCCTCTCGCCCCCCTTTTCTAAAGGGGGGGTGGGGGGATTATCAGTGGATAAAGAAGGAGTTGTATTTATAACCAGGGTTGTTTGTTCAAGTTGTGCCGGTGTCATCTGGCTTGATATGAAACGATTCCATATCAGTGCGTAAAGTGCATATTGTTCTTTTGAAAGAAATTGTTTTATTGCTTCCGGTATTTTATCAGAATATGTGGGCCTTATTGCCTCATGTGCTTCCTGTGCAGATGCCTTGCTCTTATAAAAAGGAGGTTTTTCAGGTATGTAATCTTTTCCATAAACCCCCTCAATTAACTTTCTTGCCCACTCCTGTGCCTCTGGAGCTACCCTGTGAGAATCCGTTCTCATATATGTTATAAGTCCTACAGCGCCTTCTTTACCAAGTTCTATGCCTTCATAAAGTTGTTGTGCTATTGCCATTGTCTTTTTTGCCGTGAATCTCAGTTTCCTTGCTGCTTCCTGTTGTACAGTGCTTGTGATAAAGGGAGGATAGGGCATTCTTTTCCTTAGTTTGCGCTCTATCTTATTTAGTATAAATTCTTTATCTTTTAGATCATTTAGAATGACTGTGGCGGTATCTTCATTCGGTATTAAAAATCTTGAATCCTGAATCCTGAATCTTGAATCGATCTGAGAGAGTCTTGCCCAGAACTTTGGAGGTTTGGAGCCTTCAAATTCTGAATTTATGCTCCAGTACTCTTCAGATTTGAACGACTCAATCTCTCGCTCTCTATCCACAACCAGTTTTACCGTAACAGACTGTACCCGTCCTGCACTAAGGCCTCTCCGCACCTTTCTCCACAGAAGGGGGCTGAGTCCGTAACCAACAAGCCTGTCAAGTATCCTTCTGGCCTGCTGGGCATCAACCTTATTCATATCTATCTTTTCAGGGTTTTTTATCGCTTCTCGCACGGCTCGCTCTGTTATTTCATTAAAAATAATCCGGTATATCTTCTCGTTTACGGTCCGGGATTTTTTATCCGAGATTTCGTATGCAATATGCCATGCGATTGCCTCGCCTTCTCTGTCAGGATCAGGGGCAAGAAATATCTTATCAGCCTCTTTTGATGCCTTCTTAAGTTCTTTAATAATCTTCTCTTTGCCAGGGATTACAACGTAATGAGGCGTAAAATCATTCTCAACATCGACCCCAAGCTCTTTCTTGGGAAGGTCTTTTACATGACCAATAGATGCCCTGACTGTAAATCCCTTTCCGAGTATCTTAAGTATGGTCTTTGCTTTAGCAGGTGACTCAACAATAACAAGATTGTTCATGCCAGATAAAACCTCTTTCCTGTTGTTTGTCTTACAGCGCCTTTCAACTCTAATCCAAGAAGGATCCCGAGGACCTTTGATGACGGCAATCCGCTCTCCCGTGAAATAATATCTATCTGCTTTGGCTCTCCGGAGAGCAGGTTACAGAGGTTCTTTTCTTCCTCGGTAACTTCTACCTTGACCTTATCTTTCGATCTTATATATCCTTTCAAAACAGGTGCAAGTTCCTCAATAATATCCTCTGCCTTCCGTGCGAGTATGGCGCCTTTCTTAATCAGTTCGTTCGTGCCTTCTGAAGTAGATGAGGTTATATTACCAGGTACTGCGAATACCTCTCTGCCCTGCTCGAGTGCATATCGTGCTGTAATCAGAGACCCGCTCTCAGAGGTAGCCTCTATTACGAGTGTCCCCAGAGAAAGGCCGCTTATCAATCTATTTCTACGCGGAAAGTTTTCTTTATCAGGAGGAGTCCCGGGAGGAAACTCACTAATAACACACCCTGAGCTTGCAATTCTATCCATCAGCATTTTGTTCTCTGAAGGGTAAGGCACGTCAAGCCCTGAGCCGAGCACTGCTATAGTTCTGCCGCCGGCACTTAGCGCGCCTTTGTGTGACAAGGCATCAATGCCTCTTGCCATACCGCTTACAATAGTAAAGCCCATGGATGCAAGCTCCTCCGAAATATTTTCTGCGACAGATTCCCCATAGTGTGTTGGTTTACGCGAACCAACAATTGCGATTGCATATCTGTCCTGAGGCTGGGTATCACCCTTGAGATAAATGACCATAGGGGCATCCTCTATTTCCCTGAGCATTTCAGGATATGATGACTCATAAAAACTCACGGCCTTTATCCCCTTTTTTTCCAGGACCATAATCTGTTTCTCAACGTCTTTCCATGATGAAAATTCTTTTATTTTTTTTGCCCTGTTTATACCTATACCCTCCACAGCAAGGAAGGCATCAACCTCTGCATCGAATATCCGTTCGGGCGTTCCAAATACCGAAAGCAATTTCCTGGACCCGACAGGCCCTATATCCTGTATCATGGACAGCGCAATCCAATATCTAAGATCTGACATAATTCCAAATGATGCAATTGAGATTCGAATTATTAATTACTAATAAGTTCAAAAGTAAAATGACATCATTGTATCTGTTTTGTCATTCCCGCTTGTCGGGAATCTTTCTGAAAGCCCTCATTATCAGGGGGACTCCAGAAGGATTCTGGACAAGCCAGAATGACAGTAATTAATCCATAAATATAGTTTTACTTATGAACTTATATTTAACTTTCGGCCTTAATTTTCAATCTTCTTAACTTTAACCTCAGTGCATTAATTCTGATAAACCCTTCTGCATCCTTCTGATTATATACATCTTCTGTCTCAAATGTTGCAAGCTCAGGGTGATAAAGTGAATCAGGAGATTTTCTGCCGACAATGTAACAGTTCCCTTTATATAACTTTACCCTGACAGTACCCGTAACATTTTTCTGTATATCATCTATAAGGTTCTGGAGAGCAACCCTCTCCGGAGAAAACCAGTATCCATAATATATAAGCTCAGAATAGCGTGTTATAAGAGAGTCTCTGAGGTGCATTATCTCTCTGTCGAGGATTATTGACTCTATTGCCCTGTGGGCTAAATGGAGCACCGTGCCGCCGGGCGTTTCATAAACACCCCTGGATTTAATCCCGACATACCTGTTTTCTACTATATCTATTCTTCCAATGCCATTTTTACCTGCAATGGAATTCAATCTGCTGAGAAGCTTTGCAGGCGGCATACGCTTATTATTAATTGCAACCGGGTCGCCCTTTTTATAAGAGATTTGAATATATTCGAGTTTGTCAGGCGCCTTCTCAGGCGGTGCAATCATTGTATACATATCAGATGGTGGTTCTTGCCACGGGTCTTCGAGAATCCCGCCCTCATAGCTTATGTGGAACAGGTTCCTGTCAATGCTATATGGTTTTTCCTTTGTTGCTGTAACAGGTATACCATGTTTCCGGGAATATTCGATTAAGGACTTTCTTGAATTAAATGACCATTCCCGCCACGGCGCTATAACTTTTACGTCAGGCTTAAGCGCATAATACGTGAGCTCAAACCTGACCTGGTCATTGCCTTTGCCTGTAGCTCCATGAGCAACGGCTTCAGCGCCTTCCTTTTCTGCAATCTCTATCTGCTTCTTTGCGATCAATGGTCTTGCAATTGATGTGCCGAGCAGATATGAACCCTCATAAACTGCGTTTGCCCTGAGCATCGGGAATATATAGTCTTTAACAAACTCTTCTTTCAGATCCTCTACATAAACCTTTGAGGCGCCGGTCTTTAATGCCTTTTCTTTAATTGCTTCAAGGTCTTCACCCTGGCCGAGGTCTGCGCAGAAGGCGATTATCTCTGTATTATATTTTTCCTTCAGCCATTTTATTGCCACTGAGGTATCAAGACCTCCGGAGTAAGCAAGGACAATCTTCTTTATCATAAATAATCCTATCCCAAACAGTAACGCGTTACAAGAAATTTAAATTTTTGCGTATTGCTAACTTTTAAACTATACACCATAGCATAAATCTGAAAAAAATGTAAAACTGCCGAATGGCCTGCTGTAACCCCACGCTTAAAAGAGCATTTTGATTGACATATAAGTACCCATTATTTTAAAATGATACTGAGAATCAGTCTCAATAAGAAAAACATAAGGCGGCAAGGCGATGGAAAAGAAGATCTTCAAAGGTTTTCTCAAGGACAGAGGGCAGCACTTTACCAAAGAGCGGGCAGCTATCCTTCAGAAGGCACTCTCTTATCACGGACATTTTGATCCTGAATCTCTTTATCTGAAGATAAGAGAGACCGGGCTGAAGGCATCGCGGGCATCTGTTTATAGAACATTAACCCTCCTGTATGAATCTGGTCTTATAGAAAAGGTGCGGAAGACAGAACACGGCACTATTTATGAACACACCTTTGGCCATGGTCACCACGATCACATGCTGTGTATTATGTGCGGGAACACCATAGAATTTTATTCTGAAGATCTCGAGAGACTCAAGGAAGGTCTCTGTACTAAGCAGAATTTTCGGGGAGTAAACCACACTCTCGAGATAAGGGGATACTGTAAGAAATGTCAGAAGAAAAGAAGATAAAAGATTTGACAAGATCAGGGATAGAGGACAGAAGGATGGACAAGAAATCATTTCCGGTTACATCGCTTAAAGAAGGTGAAGAAGGTCTTATCCATTCAATATCCGGAGGGCTTAGTTTAATAAGCAGACTTGCGGGAATGGGGATTGTCCCCGGCACAGAGATCAAGGTCCTCCGGAACAGCAGGGGTCCCCTAATTGTGCTTGTTAACAACACAAGGGTAGCTCTTGGAAGAGGGCAGGCCTCAAAAATACTGATAGTTTTTGATTTATCACGCCAGAAGAAAGGGCAGCTTGCAGAATGAGCGGCAGGCATAAACTGATTATTGCACTTGCCGGACAACCCAATGTTGGAAAATCCACAGTATTCAATGTGCTTACAGGTCTGTCCCAGCACGTGGGAAATTGGCCCGGAAAAACTGTTGAAAAAAAGGAAGGAATTCACATATACGATAACGTGGAGATGAGAATAATAGACCTGCCGGGGACATACAGCCTTACTGCTTTCTCTGAAGAAGAAAAGATTGCGAGAGATTTTGTTATAAATGAGCGGCCTGACGTTATGGTGCTTACAGCAGATGCCACAGCGCTTGAAAGAAGCCTGTATCTCCTCTCCGAGCTGCTTCTTCTCGATTCTCCTGTCATCGTAGCTGTGAACATGACGGATGTAGCCGAGGACCAGGGAATTCATATAGATACTGACAGCCTGCAAAATTGTCTTGGTATTCCGGTTATCCCGATGGTTGCGAGGAAAAATAAGGGGATAAAGGAGCTCCTCTCACAGGTAATTCTCCTATCAGATGGGAAACTGAAATATGATCCTAAAATACCGGATATCTCTCAGGATCACAGAGATATTTTTTTAAACCTGATAGAACTTACCAGAGAGCATATCCCTGCTCCATATACAGCCCGCTGGGTTGTGACAAAGCTGATGGAAGGAGATCCCGAGATTTTAAAGATGATGGAAGATATTTTGCCGGGTGAAAAATGGAGCAGGATACAGTCGCTTCTCATTAAACATGAGGACTCTCTCCGTGCTGTTGTCGGCGGGAGATATGACTGGATAGAGGCTGTGATCCGCGACTCCGTCTCCCACTTCAAGAGGGGGCAGGTCCTCATGACAGATCGTTTAGACCATGTTCTCACACGACCAGTCTTCGGCATACCTATACTTTTAAGTGTGCTCGCCATTGCCTTCCTGCTGACATACGGGATAGGATCACCCCTACAGGGGCTGCTGGAACGGCTGGTGAACTCTTTTGCGAGATGGGCCGGGCACTTTCTTTCAGGGGCTCCCGCATGGATCAGTGGAATTGTGATAGATGGCATTATAGGAGGCGCAGGGACTGTCCTCACATTCCTGCCAATACTCCTGATATTTTTCGCCTTTATGGCGGTTCTTGAGGATGTCGGATATATGGCCAGGGCTGCCTTCGTAATGGACAGGTTCATGCACACAATAGGGCTTCACGGGAAGAGTTTTCTACCCATGTTTCTCGGGTTTGGATGCAATGTCCCGGCGGTTCTGGGGGCAAGGATAATCGAGTCGAGGAGGGCAAGACTTCTTACGATATTCCTTGCGCCGTTTGTACCGTGCACAGCAAGGCTCGCCGTTCTAACATTAGTCTCTGCTGCGGTTTTCATGGAGCGGGCGGCTTTTATTTCCTGGTCACTTGTTACCGTGAACATATTAGCCCTTGGGTTTTCTGGAATGCTTGCCAGCAGATTGTTTCTGAGAGGGGAACCAATGCCCTTCATAATGGAACTTCCCCTGTATCACAAACCGAACGCCAAGACAATAGGGATGGTTGTCTGGAACAGGACAAAGGCATTTGTTAAGCGGGCAGGGACGGTTATCCTCGGGTTTTCCGTACTGATATGGCTGATGTCCAACATCCCCGGCGGGAGGATAGAGGACAGCGTGCTTGGCCGGATCGGGCGCCTCATCGAACCTTTAGGGGCATTTATGGGGCTGGACTGGAAGATGATAGTAGCCCTTCTGGGGAGTTTTGTCGCCAAGGAGAACTCGATAGCGATGCTCGGGGTGCTCTATGGCGTTGGAGAAAAAGGGCTGAGAAACGTCCTGCCGGATATGATGAGCCATGCATCGGCTCTTTCATTCCTCGTCGTTTTGATGCTCTTCATCCCATGCGCAGCAACAGTGTCCGTGATAAAGCAGGAAATTGAAAGCCGGAAGTGGTTCCTCTTCTCGTTAATCTTCATGCTTCTCATCTCGTTAGGCAGTGGAATGGCGGCCTATCGCCTTGCATTGCTCTTTGGGATATAGTGTCGGTGTCTACTTTTTCTCCGGTCTTATCTCGATGGTGAGGTTCTGAATTGTAAAGCCATTATGGTTACACTACACTAAACTTCCAGTAATTCTACCTTTACATTATAACCAAGTTTATGGAGATAATCATAACAATCATCCCATGTAAGACCAAATTCACGGACATCTGCAAGTCCTATGCGAGCAAGAATTCCCCTTATAAGTTCGAAACTCCCGTTCTCGAAATCAGCTTCCTTTATCATATCCTCTGCCCAATTAACGAGAGTTGGCAGGTCTATCTTTCTGTTTATGTATTTTATAAGCATATCTACAAGCGCTTTTCTTGTTAGAACCATTGCTATCCCTCCTTTATCCTCTTGTGGCCTTTATTTAGAGGAAATTTTTCATCAGGTGTATAAAGGGCCTTTGCATAGTTGTCATATTCTATTTCTATCTTTATCTTCATCCTACGAAATCAGAGGTTCCATCATATCAGTTTTGTAGGATTTGTGGTCATGATCACTCGGTCCTCTTCTATTCTTTTTAGAAAATCCCTCGCATTGAGTATTTCTATACTTTTATAGGATTTCAGATTAAGCAAATGTCTGTCTCCTGATACAATGCACTTCGCATTAGAAATATATGCACATTCTATAAATTTATCGTCGTCTCTGTCCTCCTTGACAACCTTTAGATTCCCTTCTATCTTTATGTTTTTAGAAAAAGATTTTATCTCTTTTATAGCCATTTTCACTTCAAGGTCTGTAAAATTGAATTTGCTTCTCAACTTCGAGGAAAGTTCGGAGACTATCTCTTTACACAAGAAAAGTTCAGCTGCTCTTGCTTTTGCAAGCAATAAACATCTATACGGTAATCCTTTCCATAAAAGTCCTGATATAAGGATATTGGTATCATAAACTACCCTCATCAATTGTTCTCGTGCAAGACCTTATCAATCAATCTCTCTTTTTCTTCTTCTGATAAAAGGCCGGAGTCGATGCCCTTTTTCTTGCAAAATGCCAAAAACCTTTTTTCCCCAATATCTGAAATCTTCTTGAGCCCTTGCATATCTTCAATTATCAGCTTTTTAAGCAATACCTGTCTCTTTTTTTTAGGCAACTGTTCTACTAATGAAATTATTTCTCTATCCTTTATTTTTATGTTTAGTTGCGGCATCTAAATATCTCCTTAATATTTATAAGATTATATCACAAAAAAGAATAATTTTAGGGCAGGTTGATCTTTTTCTTTATCTAAAGAATATATTTATTTAGTAATTTGTCGCTGCTCCGGTATTATCTCGAGGGTGAGGCTCTGAAGCGATTCTCCTCCATGACCATCTGTGACAGAAACAGTTA